>Ga0163110_10001695_pt1 | contig 11235 bp, 11 predicted proteins | sample CRUFie1St17metaG_FD_108703 | JGI IMG/M metagenome (GOLD analysis project Ga0163110, IMG submission 108703) | Marine microbial communities from the Costa Rica Dome - CRUD Field 142mm St17 metaG | ecosystem: Environmental > Aquatic > Marine > Oceanic > Photic zone | place: Costa Rica: the Eastern...
ACTTCCATATGACAAAGTAATTGGAAAGGCTATATTTCGTTATTGGCCTTTAAATCATATTGGACCAATAAATTTTCCAAGTTGAAAAATAATAACTTGCGTCATGCTATTGTAGTTTAACTAGTAGGAGGATAATAAATGTTTAATCCTGAATTCCTGACCACTGAAAACAATGATCCTAATGAAGGTAATGATCTTATTCAATATCTCCAAAAACAATCTCCAGAGGTTTTACAGAGAATAGCCAAATCGGCAAGCGAAGATATACAAGAGATTATCAGACATAATGTCCAAGGTTTATTAGGAATGCTTCCGTCTGAACAATTTGATGTAAAGATAACTTGCTCAAAGGATAATATTGCAAATTTACTATCTTCAGCAATGATGACTGGCTATTTTTTGAGGCAAATGGAACAAAGAAAGGAACTTGAACAGAACTTGTTAAACGACGAAAATATGTCAGTGGATATTGATTGAAATTTAATTTACTATATATTTACATTTTCTGGAATAATTCCTAACTCATAAAGTCTTTTATAAAAAGTCGAGAGAAATTTATCATCTTCATTAGAAAGCTTCCAATTTTTAGTATTTATTTGATTAATGAGATTTTCACAATCATTTTTTGAAAACTCAACTGGAGAAGAATAGTGAGCAGATACAAAATATTTAAGTCCCTCAATATTCTTGACATCATTTAACCAATTACACAGAACCTTATCAGATCTTGGAAAAATAAGTTTTTTAAGAACAGGCGCAATTTGTATTTTTGGAGAATCCGATCCCATAATTCCAATTAAAGATTTCTCCCAATCTTTTTCCCACAAAAAAGGATAAATTCCATAATGAAATTTTTTATTTCTAAAACCTTTCTTAAATGAGTATTTTATGATGTGCCTTAAGGATGGAATTTGTAGTTTTCCAGGTCTTAAAAAAGATGCAAATAATACTAATCTTGCCCAACCTTTTCTTCTTAACTCAATAGTATCCTCTATCAATTCATCTCCTCTATCTCTTGCATGAAAGAGAAGAGGAGTAGGGTCATAATCGAAAATTTCAGGAGGATTTATATCTATTGCCACAATTGCATCTGTTACTTGAAGGATACCTGTAGATTTATGAAAACAACTGATTTCTTGAAATCTTCCTAATCCCAAATTTATTGGCCCAAGAGAAAACCATAAACATTCATCTTGATATGGAGTGCCATCTTCAAAAAGAATCTTTGTTCTTTTAGATGGTATGCCTAAAAAATCTAAAGGAAGATTTATTGGGAAACTCCATTGGCCTGGACATAGCCAAATTTCTGCATCTTTAAAAACCCTTGATAAAGCTGGTAATCCAATTTTATGTTCCAAACCTGATGCAGTAGGCAAAATAATAGTCTTTACATTACCGAAGCGAGATATCAATTTGTCTAGCTCAGTAATTAATTCTTTTGTAGGAGGTAAAGGATTTATTAACATCAAGCCATCTCTAATTCGCATTACTGTCATTCTTATCGGAACAGCTACGTAATAAAGTCCTTGAATTTGTTCAATAGACCAAACTTCATCAGCAACAATTTCCTTACAGATTGTTTTCTTATATCCATAAGGATATAAAGGAAATAATGGCCACCAATTCCATTTCTTAAAAGATAAATCTTCTACCATTTTTTACTTAGAAAATAATAATTTTTTAAGTTTAAAAATTCCATACCTCGGAGCAAATAAAAATGCAAAAAGAAAAATAAAAGTTTGTACTAAAACTATTGATCCTCCAGTCTCAATATCAAACCAATAGCTTAGATAAATTCCAACTACACTGGACACTATGCTACTTAATACAGATATTATAGACAACTTATCAAATTTATCTGTTAGTAAATATGCTGTTGCTCCAGGAGTGATAAGCATTGCTACAACAAGGACAATTCCTACAGTTTGAAGACCTACTACAGCAGCTAAAGATAAACATGTTAGTAACAAATAATGAAGAAAACCTACGTTTATTCCAACAGTTTTAGCGTGTCTAGGATCAAAACAATACAGCATAAGATCCTTTCTGAATATTGATAACAAAAGAACTACTAATATAGATATAAATATAGTCTGCTGAATATCAGATAAAGATATACCCAAAGGACTACCAAAAAGAATATGCATTAGGTCAATATTACTTTTGATTTTCGATACTAAAACGATCCCTAAAGCAAAAAAACCAGTAAAAACTAATCCAATTACTGTATCTTCCTTGACTCTCGATTTTTGTTTAATAAATCCAATTAGTGCAACGGACCCAACTCCAAAGATAAAAGCCCCCAAAGAAAATGGAACTCCAAGGGCATAAGCCACTACAACTCCTGGCATTACAGCATGAGATACCGCATCACCCATCAAAGCCCAACCTTTTAAAGTTAAAAAGCTTGAAAGCAATCCACAAACAGCCGCAACTAATGAACTTATTAAAATTGCCTTTCTCATGAAATCATGAGCTAGAGGTTCACTTATAAAAGAATTAATATTTAATGATATAAAGTATCCATCCATTAAACTTAAAATATTTTAAAAATTATGATTCAGGGCCAAATAAAAAATCAGGAGACATCCCTCCAAATGTACTTGTAATATTTTCCGGCGTGAAGACTTCTGATGTATCGCCATAGGCTACAACTGTTTTATTTATTAGAAGAACCAAGTCACAAAATTCTCGAATATGAATCATGTCATGCGTAGAAATAAGTATTGTTTTACCTTCTTTCTTAAATTGCAAAAAGAGTTCTGAAATAAGCTTTTCTGTTCTAATATCAACTCCTGAGAAAGGTTCATCTAACAACAATATTGAAGCTCTTTGAGCAATCGCCCTTGCTAAAAAAGTTCTTTTCCTTTGTCCACCAGATAAGTCGCCTATTGGAGTATGAGTATGCTCGATAAGATCTACTCTTCCAATAGCATTTTTAACAGCTTGAATATCTGATTCTCTTGGAGATCTAATTATGTTCATTGACCCGTATCTTCCCATCATGACAACATCCCAAACATTTATAGGGAAGTCTGAATCTATTCCTTCATTTTGAGGCACATATGCAACTGATTGATCTTGTTGTGCAGTTTTCAGAGATTCTCCATTAATTCTGATTTTTCCTTTTGACAATTTGACGAATCCAGTAAGTGCATTAAAAAATGTTGTTTTCCCAGCTCCATTCATTCCAACCAATCCACAAATTTGTCCAGCTTTTAATCTCAAAGTTGCATCATAAAGTGCAACTTTTCCGTTGTAATCTACACATATATTTTCTGCTTCAATTCTGTTTTTTTCAAAGTCCATAGATTGATTTAATTTTAATTAGAGCTATAAGCTTGTTTGATAAGGTTTAAATTATGATTCAATAACTCAAGATAGGAGCTTGCAGGGCCATTTTTATTAGATAAAGAATCAACATAGAAATTACCTCCAAATTTAGCACCAGTTTCTCTTGCAACAGCTAATTGAGATTCTGAACTCACTGTACTTTCGCAAAAAACGGCAGGAATGTCATTAGTTTTTACAAGATTAATAACTTTTGCCATTCTCTTTGGTGTAATTTGACTTTCTGCATTAACTGGCCAAAGATATGCTTCTTTTAAACCATAATCATTTGTTAAATAGGTAAAGGCACCTTCACAACTTACTAGATACCTTTGGTTTTTCTTTAAAGTATTAAGAAAAAGTGAAAAATCTTCATCTATTTTCAGTAATTTATTTTTATAAATTTCCGCATTTCTTTTAAAGACTTTTTTATACTGCGGTTTCAATTCTGAGAGTTCTTTTGAAAGGACATCAACATAAATAATTCCTCTTTTAGGAGAGATCCACGCATGTGGATTTGGTTTACCTTTGTAAGCATCTTCACTAATAAATACAGGTTTTAAGTTATTTGAGATGGTAATCCTTTTAACTTTGAGATTCGATATAAATTTTTCAGCCCATAATTCGAATCCAAAACCATTATCAATAAAAACTTCAGCCCTTGATCCTTTTATTAAATCACTTGGTGTCGTTTGATAACCATGAACTTCCATTCCAGGTTTAGTAATCGATTTGACATTAAATTCTTCACCAACGATATTTTTAACAATATCTTCTAGGATTGTAAAACTTACCAATAATAACTTTTTATTAGATTTATCAACTCTATTTATATTTTTGCAAGAGGTTAGATTTAAGCCAAATAATACAACTACTAAAAATAAGAAAAATCTCTTTTTCATAAACTTAAAATTATAGAGTTAATTATTGAATAAATTTAATTTTAAGGGAGTATAAACATCAGTTATTAGAGATTTCCAGTTAATTTTTTCAGTTTGAAATGCATTGCCCACTATCTTATCACTATTACTTTTTATAAAATCTAAATCAGGTTCTAATACACCTTTACTTATAGCCATAAAATCTGCCAATGATCTAGCGACGACTCTAGTTAAGTAGGCAGCACTTATAGCTTGTAGGGATCCTGCAATCAACCAGTTTGGTCCATGAATTTTTGAAATTCCAATAATAGCTTGTCCACTCCACTCAATGACTCCCTGAGCAATAGCTGTTTTAATTATTTCCTTTGAAACTTTTTCCAAAATTTCAGGAGACCAATTGCAACCCCATATTTCCTTGATTTCGTTGAGCATCATACTATTTAATACCGTCATAGTTAATACATCAATAGAGGGTATAGGTGAAGCAAAGACTGATGCCGCAACTAATAGTTGATTTTTTTTCTGAATTTCCTTCAGCTTAACTCTTCTAATACACTCTATTTCTGATTGCCATTTTGAATGCAAATCTTTTAATAGTCTTTTTTTTGTATTTTCTAGATTTCTTTTAGTATTTAGAGAAAATTTTCTAAAGGAAAATGGAATATCGGCATAATTAATTTTCTCTTGATTGAAAGCAATAATACTATTTGTGAAGTTATCTGGCAATTCAAGCTTCAAAGCCTCTATCTCAGTCTTATGTAAAGCTTTTTCAGATACTGAGACAACGATCCAAGCGGGCATTTCATCAGGTATTCTTCTTAACCACAAAAGTCCTTTTGCAGTTAATGGCAGACCCAGATTAAAAATAATCGCATCCTGGTTTAACAAAGAAGCAGGCAACGTTTCACTTAGATCCAATGAAGGTAGATCCTTAATGATGGTTAATTCACATTTATCATTTTGTAAATAGCTATCAATAAAATATTGATTATCAAAGCTGTTATTTTCCGATAATATTGATATTTTTTGTAGTTCATTTCTATTAACAATATTATTAAGTTTATTTTTTCTAATTAAATTATTTTGCCTGATATTATTTTTCTCCTCAAGCTCCTTAAAATAGTTTAAATCATCATTACATAACTTCACCCATCCATCTAAATCCTTTGGTTCATTAAAACTAGGCTTATCATTCCTTAAATAAAAATATCCACCTGTACAAAGTATTGCAAAACCAAAAAAACCTCCCGAAAAATTAATCACATCACTTATAAACCACTCACTAAATCCAATAAAAAATAAAATAAAAAGTACATTTCTTTTTGGAAAACCAGCAAAATTGCTAATTAGATTTTTCTTACTAATATCAAACAAAAGCGAATACCACTCTTAGGCTATTTTAGTGTAAATTTGTATGAAAAAAAAAGAAATTAATAAGTCTTTAAACTAAAAAAAATTTTTTTTTAACTTTATTGAAGACTTCTTGCATAGTCAGATGCTAGATTTAATAATCATGCTAATTTTTTAAAATAATTATTACAATGTCAGATTCAAGTTTTGATCAAAATCAATTTCAAAGGAGCAATAGAAACAATTTTGAAAATAATAGATCTAACTCTAGAAATAAATTTGGAGGGAGTAGGGAAAATAGTGGCTTTAGGATAAGATTAAGTGATAATGAAATTAAAGCAGCTAAAACAATCCAGGAAAAATTTCAATTAAAATCTACTGTTGCAGTTTTAGGATTTGCAGTTAGAACTTTAAGTGAGTTAGTTAAAGATGAAGAACTAAAAGATACTATCAACAAGTACGTAACAGAAAAGAAAAATTTCTCATCTAGAAGAGACTTCAAATTCTCTAAATCAGAAGAAAAGTCATCATCACCTGATCCTTTTGCAAGACCTGTAAGAGATCAAACCCCTAAAGCCACTGCCAAACAGAATGAAAGTGGAGATGAAAACTAAAAAAAGAATCCTATCAGGTGTTCAACCAACTGGAGTTTTACATATAGGCAATTGGCTTGGAGCAATTAATAATTGGGTAAAACTTCAGGCACAATATGAAACATTTCTCTGTGTGGTTGATTTACATGCAATAACCGCGGCATATGATCCCAAAGAACTATCTAAAAATACTCTCTCTACCGCAGCTTTGTACGTAGCTTGCGGAATAGACCCTAAAGAATGCTCTATTTTTGTTCAGAGTCAAATTTCTGCTCATTCAGAACTTTGTTGGATTTTAAATTGTATGACTCCTATAAATTGGATGGAGAGAATGATTCAATTTAAAGAAAAATCTATTCAACAGGGAAATAATGTATCAATTGGATTATTTGACTATCCAATCCTTATGGCTGCAGATATACTTCTATATGATGCAGATTTCGTCCCAGTTGGAGAAGATCAAAAACAACATTTAGAACTTGCTAGAGATATTGCACAACAAAGAATTAATGCCAAATTTAGTAAGAATAAAAATATATTAAAAATTCCTCAGCCGATAATCATGAAAAATGGTTCAAAAATAATGAGTTTAGTTGATGGTTCCAAAAAAATGAGTAAAAGTGATCCAAACGAAGGCAGTAGGATTAATTTATTAGATACTCCTGAAGTAATTATGAAAAAAATTAAAAGAGCAAAAAGTGATAGTCATATAGGAATAGAATTTCATAATCCTGAGCGAGCTGAGTCAAGAAATCTACTTATGATTTATTCAATATTATCTGGAAAGGAAATTTCTCAATGTGAAAATGAATTTTCCGAAATTGGATGGGGTACATTTAAAAAATTAATAGCTGAACAACTAATTGATTCCCTTGAACCTATTCAAAAAAGATATAAAGTTTTAATTAATGATCCATATCAACTTAATAATATTCTCCAAGAAGGGAGGGAAAAGGCTGAGGATTTAGCTAATAAAACTCTTAAGAGAGTTAAATCAAAACTAGGATTTTTTGAAATGGAGAAATAATTTATGCCCGTAATTACACTACCTGATGGTTCCAAAAAGGTTTATAAGAATTCGGTAACAATTCTAGAAATCGCACAAAGTATTGGAGAAGGATTAGCTAAAGCAACAATTGCAGGGAAAGTAAATGATGTTCTTATTGATGCAAAACTTCCCATTAAAAATGATTCCAAAGTTGTTGTTATTACTTCTAAAGATAAAGAAGGAATTGAAATTATTAGACATTCATTTGCACATCTTATTGGTCATGCAGTGAAACAAATTTACTCAAATATTAAGATGGCAATTGGTCCTGTAATTGAAGATGGCTTTTACTACGATATTTTTTCAGAATATAGATTTACCCCTGAGGATTTAATAAAAATTGAAGAAAGGATTAATCAGTTAATCAAAACAAATTATGAAGTTGAGATTTCACAAGTTTCCAAAGAAGAAGCAATAAAAATCTTTCAAGAAAGAGATGAGACTTTTAAATTAAGAATTATTGAAGAAATCACTGATGAAGGTCTTATCAACCTTTATAAACATGAAGAATATATTGACATGTGTAGAGGGCCTCACGTTCCCAACACAAGACATCTTCGACATTTTAAATTAATCAAATTATCTGGTTCATATTGGAGAGGAAATCGTGAAAATGAATCACTTCAAAGAATCTATGGGACAGCCTGGGCCAAAGAGAAAGAACTAAATGACTATCTTAAGAGAATAGAAGAGGCAGAGAAAAGAGATCATAGAAAGCTTGGAAAAAAACATTCACTTTTTCATATACAAGAAGAATCTCCAGGTATGATATTTTGGCATCCAAATGGTTGGATAATCTACCAAGTTTTAGAGAAGTACATAAGAGAAATACTTAAAAAAAATAATTATCAAGAAATTAAAACTCCACAAGCAGTTGATAAATCTTTATGGGAGAAATCAGGACATTGGGAGAAATTTCGAGAGGACATGTTTACTACAGCTTCTGAAAATAGAACTTATGCAATAAAACCAATGAACTGTCCTTGTCATGTTCAAGTATTTAATCAAGGTTTAAAAAGTTATAAGGATTTACCAATTCGTCTTGCTGAATTTGGCTCTTGTCATAGAAATGAACCATCTGGAGCATTACATGGCCTAATGAGAGTTAGAAATTTCACGCAAGATGATGCACACATATTTTGTACAGAAGAGCAAATGCAAGAAGAGGTCTCTAATTTTATTGATCTAGTTTTCGAAGTTTATAAAACTTTTGGTTTTGATGAAATTATCATTAAATTATCCACCCGACCTGAAAAAAGGGTTGGCAGTGAGGAGATTTGGGACAAATCAGAAGAATCTCTAAAAATGGCTCTAAATAATAAAAATCTCCAATGGGAACTTCAACCTGGAGAAGGGGCTTTTTATGGTCCAAAAATTGAATTTTCATTAAAAGATTGTCTCAATAGGGTCTGGCAATGTGGAACGATTCAAGTTGACTTTTCAATGCCTATTAGACTAGATGCAACTTTTATTGATATTAATAATCAAAAAAGAAATCCTGTGATGCTTCATAGAGCAATCTTAGGATCATTTGAGCGATTTATAGGAATTTTAATTGAACAATATGAAGCCTCATTTCCAATTTGGCTTGCTCCTTATCAAATAACTATTTTGAGCATCACTGATAGAAACAACGAAAAATGCCAGGAATTTAATAGCGTTTTAAAGATAAAAGGATATCGATCAAAAGTTGATATTAGGAATGAAAAGATCGGTTACAAAATAAGAGAGGCCACAATAGGGAGAATTCCATTAATTGCTGTTATTGGAGACAAAGAACAAGAAATTGATTCAGTTTCTTTAAGAGCTTTGGATGGAACAAATTTAGGGATTTTCAATTTAATGAATCTATTTAAATTAATGGATGAATTAATAGAAAAGAGAGGACGAATACAATAACTTTAATAAAATGAATTTTCTTGCTTGTGATTTAGGAGGTACAAAGGTACTTGTAGCTATTTACGAAGAGGTTGATGAAAATTCTTCTCCAAAATTAATTACAAAAGAAAAATATGTATCTTCAGAGTGGGATTCCATTTATGAAATAACTAAAGATTTTCTTGAAAAAAAATGTAAAAATAAATATTTTCCAAAAATTGCTTGTTTTGGAATAGCAGGGCCAATTGAAAAAAATAATGCAAAAATTACTAATTTAAATTGGGAAGTAAGTGTATTAAAATTAAAAAGTTATTTTCATTTTGAAAAAGTCGAATTAATTAATGATTTTGCAGTTTTAATATATGGAATAAAATATTTAGAAAACAACCAATTTAAAACTCTACAAAATAATACTTTTGGAATTAATTACTCTAATAATTTTCACACCATTGTAGGAGCAGGAACTGGATTAGGGATTTCCAGAGGTATTATCTCTAAAACAAAAGTCTTAGTATTACCAAGCGAGGGTGGCCATATTGAATTCTCTCCCAAAACTGAAGAGGAGTGGCAGCTTAAACAATGGCTTAAGAAAAGCCTAAATATTGAAAGAGTTTCTTATGAAAGAGTTATCAGTGGTGAAGGTTTGACAAATATCGCCAAATGGAAGTTCTCTACAGAAAACATCAGAGATCATTCATTTACCTATTTATTAAAAGAAGCAGAAGAATCAGACATCATTAAAAAAAGTTTGGCAGGAAGAATATGCCAAATGGCTAAAGAGGGCGACCCTATGATGTTAGGAATAGAAAAATTATGGTTCGAAACTTATTCTTCATTTATTGGCGATTTAGCATTACATGAATTATGTTTTGGAGGCTTATGGATTGCAGGAGGGACAGCTCCAAAACATTTCAAGAAGTTTATTTCAGATTCTTTTTTGAAACATTTTTCAAATAAAGGTAGATTAAAAGATATTGTAAAAACAATACCCATAAGAATTATCCTAGATGAGGAGTTTGGACTGTATAGCGCCGCTTGCAGAGCAAAAATGCTTTTAAGTAAGCAATAAAAAGAAATTATTGACGATGACTATTCCTGAAGTTGGTAAAAAAGTAACAGTATCAGTGCCATCAACAACTGCAAATTTAGGGCCTGGATTTGACTGCTTAGGTGCGGCCCTAGATCTTCACAATGAGTTTATTTTTACAAGAATAGATGGTGGTGGTGATCGCTTCGATTTAATTATGGAAAGCACTGACGGAAATCATTTAAGAGGAGGTCCAGAAAATTTGGTTTTCAGAGCAGCTCAAAAAGTATGGGCAAATGCGAATGTGTCCCCTTTTGCATTAGAGGCAAGAGTCAAATTAGCTGTTCCTCCAGCCAGAGGATTAGGAAGCAGTGCTACCGCTATAGTTGCTGGATTAATAGGAGCTAATGCAATTATGGAATCTCCTTTATCAAAAGAAAAATTATTGGAACTCGCTATTGATATTGAAGGACATCCTGATAATGTAGTCCCCTCTTTACTGGGTGGTCTTTGCCTTACTGCTAGATCAGCTTCCCAGAGATGGAGAATCATTCGGTGTGATTGGGATAGCTCCATAAAGGCAGTTGTTGCTATTCCTGCTATCCGCTTAAGTACTAGTGAAGCTAGAAGGGTAATGCCAAAAAATATCCCTATTTCTGATGCGGTGACAAATATGGGAGCACTCACTCTATTACTTAATGGATTAAAAACTGGAAATTCTGAACTTATACAAGAAGGAATGTTTGATAAATTACATGAACCTTATCGCTGGAAACTTATTAAGGGAGGATTAGAGGTTAAACAAGCAGCTTTGGAAGCAGGAGCTTTAGGATGTGCAATTAGTGGAGCAGGACCAAGCATATTGGCTCTATGTAAAAATGAAAATGGTAGAGTAATTAGCCAAGCAATGGTAAAAGCTTGGGAAAAAGCTGGTGTACCTAGCAGGGCTCCCTTCTTAGATATTCAAACAAAAGGAAGTAGTTTTACCCCCCTTCCTAATTAAGTAGTTTTACTTAGTGCTATAAAGTGTTATAGTCTCAACCTGTAACCTTCTTTACTACAATAAGTAAATTGTTAATAACAAAATGAATTTAGAATCTTTTCCTTGGTTATCAGCAATAGTATTAC
>Ga0163110_10001697_pt1 | contig 11231 bp, 9 predicted proteins | sample CRUFie1St17metaG_FD_108703 | JGI IMG/M metagenome (GOLD analysis project Ga0163110, IMG submission 108703) | Marine microbial communities from the Costa Rica Dome - CRUD Field 142mm St17 metaG | ecosystem: Environmental > Aquatic > Marine > Oceanic > Photic zone | place: Costa Rica: the Eastern...
TCTGGTGCTAAGTGTTTAAGTATTTTTGTTTTTTCTTTCTTTGGCTCTCCAACGCTAAGACCACCTAAGGCTATACCATCGAAGTTTAAGTTACTAATGAATTCAAGTGATTTCGTTCTTAAATCTTTGAACATGCCTCCCTGAACAATTCCAAATAATAAGTGTCCATTTTTATGTTTTTGAAAGTAATCAATTGATCTTTTTGCCCATCTATGTGTTAAGTTCATGGAATTTTCAGCCTCGTCTTTTGAAGATGGGTAGTGTGTACACTCATCAAAAGCCATGATGATATCTGCATTTAATGTTAACTGAGTTTGTATTGAATCTTCTGGAGACATAAAAATCCTTGATCCATCGAGTGGAGATTTGAATTCAACTCCTTTTTCAGTAATTTTTCTCAATTCATTCAAACTCCATATCTGAAAACCTCCAGAATCTGTCAGGATAGACTTATTCCAACCCATAAAATCATGTAGACCATGAAATTTTTCAATGGTTTCTAATCCAGGTCTTAAATGTAAATGAAAGGCATTACCAAGAATGATTTCAAAACCAATATCATGCAATTGTTGAGGTGTTAAACCTTTTACTGTTCCATATGTTCCAACAGGCATGAATACCGGAGTTTGAACAATCGAGGATTTGGTAATTAATTCACCTCTTCGTGCAAATCCATCTTTATTTAGAACCTTAAATATCATCTTTCTATTATCATTGCATCTCCGTAACTAAAGAAGCGTAATTTCTTTTCAATGGCATATTTATATGCAGAAAAAATAAATTCTTTACCAGCAAAAGCACTTACTAACATTAGTAAACTTGACTGTGGTAGATGAAAGTTTGTTACCAATGCATTAACAACATTAAATTTAAATCCCTCTTTAATAAAAATATCAGTTGATTGATTTCCAGGCAGCATAATTTGATTATCATTATCCCAAGCTGATTCAAGCGCTCTAAGCGTAGTCGTTCCAATAGCCACAACTCTTTTCTTATTTTTTATGTGATTATTAATTTTTTCAGAGGTATTTTTTGATATGTAAAAATTTTCTTCATGAAGTTTAGATGAATTGTTGATAGGTTCGTCTGGTAAAGGTTTGAAGGTTCCTAAACCTACAGATAAGTTAATTACGCACGTATCAAAGTCGGTCTTTATATTTTTATATAAGTTGTCGTCAAAATGTAGAGAAGCCGTTGGTGCTGCCGCAGATTCATTTTTTGATTCTTTAGCAAAGACGGTTTGATACCGTTTTTTATCAATTTCTTCTTCCTCTCTATTTAGATATGGAGGTATAGGTACTTTGCCAATGCTTTCGCAAAGATTTTTTATTTCTTGATTGAATTTGATTAGAACAGAATTTTCTTGTTTGTCATAAATATTAATTTTTATTGGAAAGGTACTTGTTTTCAATATCTGAACTTTCTTTTTTAAATTTATCCCTTTTGTTAAACACTCTGCTTCATATTTAGAAATTATTTTATTAACGAATATCTCTGCCACACTTCCGCTTTCTTTAAAAAGGATTAATCTTGCTTTAAAAACTTTGGTCTCATTAAAGACGATCAGGTCATCTTTTTTTAGTAGAGATGGTAGAGAAGAAAAATCATGAATATTGAAACTCTTATTACATGAAAGAAGTTTTGAATCAGTTCTATTTTTTAATGGATATCGTGCAATTAATTCATCTGGTATTTCGTAATCATAATCACTTTTATAGATGTCTTTTTGCATAGGATGTATCATAGCAATTATGGGGATGTGGTGGAATTGGTAGACACGTGCGACTCAAACTCGCATGCTGAAAAGCGTAACGGTTCAAGTCCGTTCATCCCTACCAAATTAAATTTATGAAATTAAAGTTATTTTTTTTATTTTTCGTTGCATGTTTAACTAACGCTTCCCACCTCGATAACTGTGAAGAAGAATATGTTGAAGGTGTTGGTTGGAAAAAAATAGTCTACACAGAAAATGGCCCAATTGAGATGTTAGGTAGATGTAAATCAGATGAAGAAAACGCAACAACCTTGATATTAATGGGGTTGGTTGTTTGGGGAATTTATGAATATTACGATGTAGATGAATATCCTCAAGCTCTTGTCCACACCAATAACCTACAAATAATACCTTTTAACGAAGTTAGATTTAATTCAGGTTTAGATGCTTCAGTAAATATAACCTTATTTAAATACTCTTTTTGAAATCTGTTAATCCGTAATCATTTTCAGAAGTTACTATCACCTTTTTATTATCATCAATAAATTCAATTTGCCGAGCATGAAGCATTAATCTTTTGGCATCTGATTTAGATTTACCAATAAAATATTTTTTGTCCCCAATTATTGGAAATCCAGCATCCAAACAATGAAACCTAATTTGATGTGTTCTTCCTGTTTGAGGAATAGCTGTAATTATTGTGTAATCATTTAACTGTTCATTTATAAAAAATTTTGTTAAGGATTCTTTACCTGAATTAGTTTTTATAGTCTTTTGCTCTTTTTTGTTAGTCTTCTGTACATCTAAAGTATTATTGATTTTTTTTAATTCTTTAGGCCATGAGCCTTTAACGATGCATTCATAAACTTTTCTAACTGATCTATTTCTAAATTGTTTATGAATGTCTCTTAATGCGGACATTTTCTTTGCAATTACCAAGCATCCACTGGTTGATTTATCAATTCGGTGAGCGAGATTAAAATTTTCTGAATACTTATAAATTTTTCTAATTATTTCGATTATTCCAAAATTTAACCCTGAACCGCCATGCACAGCATAATTTGGAGGTTTATTTAAAACTATAAAATTTCTAGAATCGTAGATAATAGAATTCTTGATTAAATCTATATGATCTTTTAAATTCGGCGAGTCATTAATATCAGTTTTTTGAACTAACTGAGGATATCCAATTTTATCTCCGGCCTGAAGCTTATAATCAGGTTTAGTTTTTTTGCCATTTATTTTTATTTTTGCTTTTCTAATGGAGCTGTAAATTTTAGATTTAGGAATTCCTTTTTTAAATTTACTGAAAAGAAAGTTGTCTAACCTTCGTCCATCATTATCTTTATTTACAATAAAAAAATTAATTTTAGTCATTTTGCTGTAAAATATACGCCTTAGCTTACAACGAAATAGAAAAATTAATAAAAAGTAGGCGATAAAGATAAATTAAATAATGATGAGAACAACAAAAAATAGATTAAACAAATTCAAAAAAATGCTTATACCGCAGAGAGTAAAAGCTTAGACCGTTGTTCTTATCCTTTATAGACAAGGGATAAAATGAAAAAAATCTTAATTGATACCAATTCTATAAATGGACGCAGAAGTGCATTGATAGAAGGCGATAAACTTGTAGACTTCGATCTGGAATTCGAAGGTAATAATTTCCAAAAAGGCAGTATACACAAAGGTAAAATTACTAAAATTGAAGGAAGCTTAGAAGCAATTTTTGTTGAATTAGGTTCTTCAAGACATGGTTTTTTACCCTTTAAAGAACTTTCATCTGAATATTTTGATCCGTCAAAATCAGGTGATGAAAGATTTAAGATCAAAGAAGGCGATGATATCGTTGTTCAGATTCAAAAAGAAGAACGCGTTAATAAAGGCGCAGCGTTGTCGACTTATATATCTTTAGCAAGTAGATACATTGTTTTAATGACAAATCATCCAAGTGGTGGTGGCATCTCGAGAAGAATTCATGGAGAAGAAAGAGATAAGATAAAAAATCACATTGAGGCACTAAATGTACCTGATAATATGAGCTTAATCATAAGGACTGCTGGAATTGATAAGCAAATAGAAGAGCTTAGGTGGGATTTAGAATATCTAAAAAAATTGTGGGTTGAGGTTGAATCAGCTATTAAAGGTTCTAGTGCAACACAATTAATATACGCTGATCAAAGCCTTATTCAAAAGACAATAAGAGATTACTTCAAGGAAGATATCGGAGAGCTCATTGTAGATAATGAAGAGGACTTTAATTCAGCAAAAACTTATACAAATAAGATTGTTCCAGATTTTATTGAAAAAATTAAACTTTACGATGAAGAGGTTCCATTATTTGCAAGCTATGGTATCGAATCTAAAATTGAATCTGCATTTTCTAGAGAAGTTAAACTCAAATCCGGTGCATCTTTGGTAATTGACTCTGGGGAAGCACTTACTTCAATTGACATTAACTCGGCAAAATCTACTAAGGGTGGAGATATAGAAGAGACAGCTTTAAAAACAAACTTAGAGGCTGCAGCAGAAATTGGCAAACAGGTTAAGTTAAGAGATCTAGGTGGTCTAATTGTCATTGACTTTATCGATATGGAAGAATCAAAAAACAATGAAAAAGTTGAAAGAGCAATGTACGAATCTACAAAACTTGATCATGCAAGGATACAGTTAGATAAAATATCAAGATTTGGTTTGATGGAAATGTCTAGACAAAGAATTAAACCAGCCTTAAATGATTTAATGGGTAAAACAGTTTGGGTTAGATCTGTTGCGTCAGTTTGTGAATCGATTTTTAGACTGATTACTGAAAAATCTATAAATAATAAATCTAGTATTTTGATGCTGAAAGTTTCTCCAAACGTAGCTAATGAGTTGCTTAATAGATATCGTTCTAATTTAGATCAATTAGAACGTAAGTTTTCTAATAAAATAATGACTTTTATAGACCCATATAAGCAAAATGATAACTATACGATTGAAATTAAGAAAAATGCTTATTTTGATTATGAATATGAAATGGATGAATCTTCAAAAGCTTTTCAAAATAGAACAACATACAATGTGAAAGTTCCAAAAAAATCAAAAAAAGCTCTTGTTGAGGATGTTGAATTTAGAAATATTCCAAAAATTGATAACAATAAAAAGGGCTTGTTAGATTCTTTATTTAATTTTTTCAAAGGAGAAGAAGAATCAAAACCAGCAAGAAGAAAATTTAATTCGCGAAGAGGTAAGTCAAATCCAAGGCGTAATTCAAATCAAAATAGAAATAAAAATACATCTTACAAAGGCAGTAAAAAATTTAACTCAAACGATAAAAATCAAAAAAATGTTAGAAAACCTATTGCTAAACCCAAAAAACCTGTCAAAACTTCAGCACCTAAAAAACCATTAAAGCCTAAAAGCGGGAATGTTAAAGTGGCTCCTGAAGCAACCCCAAAGCCAATTGATGATAACATTGGCAACAGGATTGAGCCTGTAAAGAAAAAACCGGTTAAAAGGGCTAAAAACGACCCTAGGGCATAGTTTTAAGAGTATTTATTATTAAAGTATTTGATAAAGATGGTTCTGGAGGTATTTGAGGTAGATTCTCTTTTGAATACCAATTAGCTTCCAGAATTTCATTGTTATCTATTACAAATTGATCACTCAAAGCTTCTGCACTAAAAGCCATCATCAACTGATTTGGAAACGGCCAAGATTGGCTTGCTAAATATTTAACGTTCTTTATTTTCAAACCAACCTCCTCAAAGACCTCCCTCTTTACGCAATCTTCTAAAGATTCGCCCAATTCTACAAATCCAGCAATTACAGTTGATAATGTACGAATCTCGTTATTATGTTTAACCAAAAGTATTTTTTTGTTATGAGTTATTGCCGCAAGAATACAAGGAGACATTTTTGGAAAGTACTCCCTTGAACAACTATCGCAAAATTTGGAGAGATCTTCACGGACTTCACTTAATTGATTTCCTGTTCTAGAGCAAAATTTCTGCTTGTAAATCCAATCATAGATCTGGAATGCCCTAGAAATTAAGATGAGTGAGTTTTCATCAAGATGAGAATATAGAAATTTCTTGCTTAAGTACTCACATTCTTCATTAATTTTATCCAATGCTTCAACAAGAAATATATTTAAATTATTATCCTCGAATATTTTAAATATTTTAGAGGGCAACTCATCAGGAACTTTATGAAAGAAATTCTTAGTTTTCTTGTCAAACAGTATTTCTTTTCTTGAGTTTATACTTACTATTAAATCATCAGACTTGGGTTTTTGGCTTATAGAAAAACTGGACGTTAAATTTTTCATGTCTGTATAATGTAAACTTTTATTAGAGAAGTGTTAAATACAATATTCAAAAGTTTTTTAGGGAATGCGCCTGATTGGTACAAATCAAGCATTCTGCTATTTCTTTTAATAAATCCTTTAATTTTCTTCTATTTCAATTTCATGGGACTTAATCCAGGATTCTTGCTTGGCTGGATAGTGCTACTACAATTCATTTTCACTTTAGTTTTTTCCATTCAGTGCTATCCCCTACAACCAGGTGGTTTGATTGCATTTCAAGCACTTTTGTTAGGATTAACTGATCCTTACCACGTTTTACATGAGATCGAATCAAACTTAGAAGTAATTCTTTTACTAGTTTTCATGGTCTCAGCTATATTTTTCATGAAAAATCTTTTGATGGTTATTTTTACAAAACTATTGCAGAGAGTTAAATCGAAGATTCTACTCTCCTTACTGTTTGTTATTTCAGCTGCATTTTTGTCTGCGTTCTTAGATGCACTTACAGTAACAGCAGTTTTGATAACAGTAATGGTTGGCTTCTATCACGTATTTGAAACTAGTTTTAAGAAAAATGAAATTAATAAAAATGAATTTGAACAAGTTAAGTCATTTTTGACTGACATTATGATGCATGGTGCGGTTGGTACAGCTTTAGGTGGTGTATGCACAATAGTTGGTGAACCACAAAATTTACTCATTGCAGATAAAGCTGGTTGGGAATTTATGGAGTTTTTTTACAAAATGGCTCCTGTAACAATGCCAGTTTTAGTTGCTGGTTTGATATGTTGTGTCTTAATTGAAAAATTTAAAATATTTAGCTATGGACATCAAATGACCGATGAGCTCAGAAGCAAGATAATTGTGAATGCAGAAAAGGTTGATGCTAAAAGAACAGACATGGAGAAGCTTCACTTAGTTTTTGAAGCGCTGTTGGGCCTATGTCTAATATTTGCACTTGGACTTCATTTAGCACCAGTGGGAATTATCGGATTATTTTTAATGGTCTTCTTAACAGCTTTTAAAGGAATAACTGAGGAACATCAATTAGGTGGCGCTTTCAAAGAATCCTTACCCTTCACCTCACTACTTGTGATCTTTTTTGTAGTTGTTGCTGTGATCAATGATCAGAGTCTCTTTACACCTGTGATAAATCTTGTGCTGGCTTCTTCTGTGGATATGCAAGTGCCATTGTTTTATTTAGCGAATGGTGCCTTGTCAGCAATAAGTGATAATGTCTTTGTTGCAACTGTATATATGAATGAAATAGTTTTGGCATTAGAAAATAATATTATTACTGAGAATCAATTTGATAGGCTCGCAGTTGCGATAAATACAGGTACAAATTTACCAAGTGTCGCAACACCTAACGGTCAGGCAGCATTTTTATTTCTCTTAACTTCATCCCTAGCACCATTAATAGGTTTATCTTATTTAAAAATGGTCTATAAAGCGCTCCCTTACACGATTGTTCTAACTCTTGTTGGACTAGCGTGCGTTATATATTTCATATGACACAAAACCACCATAAATTTTGCATTGCTCCGATGATGAAAAAAACGGATAAGCATTTTCGTTATATGGCTAGGCAATTTACCAAGAACTCAATGCTTTACACTGAAATGATTCATTCAAATGCAATATTGAAAGGTGACGTAGATAAATTATTAACATTTGATAAAACAGAACATCCTGTGGGACTTCAGCTCGGTGGATCAGACCCAATCGCCCTGGCACAAGCAGCTATCATTGGTCAAGAATTTGGTTATGATGAGATTAACCTTAATGTAGGCTGCCCATCAAAAAAAGTTAAATCCGGTAACTTTGGGGTATTTTTGATGAAAAACGTTGAATTACTTGGCTCCTGCGTAAATGAAGTAAAAAAAAATATCAATATTCCCTTCACCATAAAATGCAGAATAGGAGTAGATGATTTTGAAGGAGAGGATTATTTAGAAAACTTTTTATCAACTATCTCTGATTACGATATAAGTACTTTCATTATTCATGCAAGAAAAGCTATTAGTGGCCTTGATACCAAAAGGAATAGATCAATACCGCCCTTAAACTATGATCTTGTCTACAAAATGAAAGAACGCTTCCCAAATTTAAAAATAATTATCAATGGTGGCATAGAAGAAATTGATAATGTTAAAAAACAGCTAAATTTTGTGGACGGTGTGATGTTGGGTAGAAAAATTTATTCAGACCCTGCATTTTTATTGCAAATTGATAAAGAAGTTTATGGGGATAAAACGAATTTAGAATTTAGTAAGGGAATGCAAAATTATATGGCTTATATCCTTACTCTTGAAAATAAAAAAGATGTTAACCGTGCTGTGACACATTTACTACAAATTATTCGTAAACTTTCTCATACAAAAGAAATTAGACGTAGGCTTTTAGAGAATGTAAAAAATACATCTATCGATTTAGAGGACGTGTTTAATTGTTTTAAGGAAGATCTAGATCAAAAAGCTCATCTTCAAATTCACTGAGAAACTCATCCTCGACCTCGCCGTCTTGTACTGAATGTTCACGAGACTGAAGAAAAGCATCTTTTACAAATTCGTACCTATCTCCAACAATTAAATTTTCAGCAGCAAGTATTCTCTCTCTAGTATCAATAACGTCTAAAAAAGAAAAAAGAATCTTGGTTTTATCGTCTTCAATAGCAAATGAACCTGAGACATACCAGCTTAAAGGAATACCAAAAATATCTCTAAGAGTTGACGGCCCAACAAATGGCACAAAGACATAAGGGCCTGATGCAACACCCCAAACTCCTAAAGTTTGGCCAAAATCCTCATCATGTCTTTCGAAGCCCATTCTCGTTGCAATATCAAATATACCTCCAACACCAATTGTAGTATTAATAACAAATCTAAGTGAGTCTTCAGCAGCTAATTTTGGCTTACCCTGTAGCAATTGGTTAATCACTGTATCTATTTCAGCAAGATTATAAAAGAAGTTAGTAACAGAATCTTTAATAAATAAGGGAGTATAGTCACTATATATTTGTGCTGTTGGTCTCAAAAAATTTTCGTCTAATGAATCTGATATATTAAATACAACTCTGTTTAAATTTTCATATGGATCTGTATCAAGAGCTTCTTGATCTTCTTCCGCATTAAGAATGAAAACTGTTGTTAATAAAAATAAAAATTTCTTCATTTAAATAATTTATTTGGTATATATTTTCTTAGTTTATCAAGATTGACTAGTTCTTGATAAAAATCTTTTCTTTGGATTCTTGGTAAAGTGAATAAGATCTCTAAATTCAATTCATCCTGGATTCTTTTACTTACAATAGGATCGTTACCAACATCAAAATTTTCTGACATATTTTCAATTACCCCCAAACAGTTTTTTTTAAATTTTTTTATAAGTGAATTGGTTTTATGTAAATCTGAGATACAGAAATCATCTTCCACAGCAACCAAGATAACATCGTTAATATCTAAATCATTAAGAATTGTAAGATAAGCGTCACCTGTACCAGGCGGCATATCTATCAATAAGTAGTCAAGATTGCCCCAATTTGTACCTTGGTATAATTGTTTTATTGCTTTGCTTAAAACCGGCCCTCTCCAGATAGCCGCCTTTTTTTTATCCACCACAAAATCTATTGAATTTATTAACATATTATCTATTGCTAAGGGTATAAATTTATTTAATTTTTTATCATGTGTTATTGAATAACTTGAATCGTCTGGAAGTATTTTCTGCGTTAAATTTGGTCCATATATATCTGCATCTAACAAACCAACTTTAAAACCTTGGTTCTTAAGGTGATTTGCAATTATTAATGTAATTGATGTTTTACCTACACCACCTTTACCAGAAGCAATAGCAATTTTTTCCATAGATTTAAAATTAACATATAATTTCAAAACAAACATGAAGTATTTAGTAACAAGTGCCCTACCCTATGCAAATGCTCCTCTTCATTTAGGACACGTCCTTGAAATTGTTCAAACTGATGTTTGGGTAAGGCATAAAAACCTCACTGAACATGAAGCATTATATTTCTGTGCTAGCGATACACACGGCACACCAATTATGTTGAAAGCTAAAGAATTGAAAATCACTCCAGAAGAACTCATAGATAATTTACATAAAAAACATCAACAAACTTTCAGGAGCTTTAACGTAAATTTAGCCAACTTTCACTCAACCCATTCAGAGGAAAATAAACAACTCACTGCAGAAATCTTTACAAAGGCACTTGAGAAAAAATTTATTCATAAAAAGAAAATATCTCAACTCTTCGACGAAAAAGAACAAATATTTCTATCAGACAGATTTGTAAAAGGCACATGTCCATCATGTAATGCAGAAGATCAATATGGCGATGCATGCGAAAAATGTGGATCTACCTATGACGCACTTGAACTTATCAACCCTAAATCTGTGCTGTCTAATACCTTGCCAGTAATTAGAGAATCAGAGCACTATTTTTTTAAACTAAGTGAACTTCAAAGTTATTTAAAAACAAATATTCAACAAATCTCAAAGCAAAGCCCCATAAAAGCAAAACTTGATGAATGGTTGAAGGAAGACTTAAAAGATTGGGATGTCTCAAGGGATGAGCCTTATTTTGGGTTCAATATTCCGGGCGAAACAACAAAATACATTTATGTTTGGATGGATGCTCCTGTTGGTTATCTAGCTTCTATTCAAAACTGGACTAACAAAAACAATATAGATTTTGAAGAACTAGTTAATGACGAAGAAGTAAAACTTGTTCACTTTATTGGAAAGGACATAGTATATTTTCATCTGTTATTTTGGCCAGCAATGTTAAAGACCGCCGATATAAATAATTTAGATGAGGTTTTTGTTCACGGTTTTCTTACTATTGAGGGGAATAAAATGTCAAAATCCAAAGGGAATTTCATCCTCGCAGATAATGCTTTAGATTTTGCGAATCCTGATTATTATAGATATTACCTTTGCGCGAAACTTAGTACGGATATCTCAGATATAGATTTTTCCTTAGACGATTTCATACAAAAAGTTAATAGTGACTTGATTGGTAAATTTATAAATATTGGCAGTAGAACACAAAATTTCCTGGTTAAGTTGAACAACTCTGAGATAGCAGCTGGAAACATAAGAAAATCAGAAAGCTTTAAACTTAAATACCAAGAAATAATTAATCTTGTAGATAAAAAAGAATATTCCAAAGCTTTGAAAAACATTATGGCTATTGCAGATAAA
>Ga0163110_10001698_pt1 | contig 11230 bp, 10 predicted proteins | sample CRUFie1St17metaG_FD_108703 | JGI IMG/M metagenome (GOLD analysis project Ga0163110, IMG submission 108703) | Marine microbial communities from the Costa Rica Dome - CRUD Field 142mm St17 metaG | ecosystem: Environmental > Aquatic > Marine > Oceanic > Photic zone | place: Costa Rica: the Eastern...
ACGGGCGGAAGGCCAACGACATGCTTCGTGTGCGGCGCTCTCCAAAGCGTGGTCGTTTTCAACTGGTCCTCAATCGCTTTGAGACGCTCGTTCCAACGGCGCTCCGTGTTGGGCGTGGCGTGAGGCACAAGGGCGGCGTGAACACGTCCGAGGGTGTTGACCAGTTCGTGAGTCCTTGGAACGGCGTCGCTGGGCACCACTGCCTGATGCCGTGGAAACACAGCAATCTGGTCGCCGTGTTGGTTCTTCATTCCAGCGATTGGAAGCAACAAGGGGGCATCGTCGAGGCTGGCCCGCCACGGCTCAAAGAGGGCCAGATTGGACACGTCCTTCCCCGTTTGGAAAGGATAGAGATGGGCCACAAAGGCATCGTTAACCAGCACGCTGATGCCTGAAACATCTTGTGAGAGGACCTCGACACGGCCCACCTCCGTTGGCCAATCGCCCCAAATGCCCTCGTGCGGCCCCTGCCACCAACCCGGTTGCAGGGCATCGGTAACGGACCAACCGTACACCCTTCCCCATGGGCTTGGCAGGCCGTTTTCAAACGACGAGGTATCGCACGGCACCTCGAGCAGCGCCCCGGGGTACCACGGTGGCTGCTCAGCAGCGTCAGCCAAAGATTTGGGCGCCGCTGCCATGGTTTTCGCACACGCCCTATCCCTTCAAACATGACGGAGGCGGGATGTGCCCCAAAGGGGAGCAATCAAACACCGACTGCACCCACCGGCGGGTGGAGGGCGTGCATGGGCATCTCAGAACGCATGGGTGATGTGCTCGGCCAGGCGGTCGAGGCAAAGCTCCTTCGCGAAGTCCTCGAACACCCGCTCCAAGTGAACCATCTGGCCATCATCATGGACGGAAACCGGCGGTTCGCTTGGCGCAGCAACATCGCCACGGGGCTCGGCCACCGAATCGGCAAGGAAAAATTGGAGCGCGTTCTTGACTGGGTGTTGGAACTCAACATCCCGTGGTTCACCGTCTACGCGCTGTCCACCGAAAACCTGAATCGACCTCAAGGTGAACTGGACGTGCTTTTTGACCTGTACGTCGAAGGGTTGAGGGACATCGCCAACGATGAACGTATCCACGAAAACAACGTTCGCGTGAACATCATTGGACGGCGTGAACTTCTGCCGGAACGCGTCAACGAGGCCATTGATTACGCCGAATCAAAAACCGCAGATTACGATGATTTCGTGTTTACGGTATGCTTGGCCTACGGTAGCCGAGAGGAAATGATCACGGCGATTCAAACCATCGCCAAGGATTACGCAGCCGGTGACATCTCCATCGACGACATCGACCAAGAAGCCGTTTCCAAGCGGCTTTACACCGCTGACATGCCCGACCCAGACCTCGTTATTCGCACGAGCGGCGAAGAGCGGATTTCCAACTTCCTGCTGTGGCAAATGGCGTACTCCGAACTTTACTTCACGGATGTTTTCTGGCCTTCCTTTGCCAAAAAGGACCTGCTTAAAGCCATCCGCACGTATCAGGAACGCGGACGACGCTACGGTGAGTAACATGACCACGTGCGACGAATGCAACGGTTGGCTCAATCCGGCCTTGGCCGCTGACGCAGCCGTGCGCCGCCACGATAGCGTCCTTCTCATTCAACGAAAACACCCGCCTATGAAAGGCGCGTGGGCGCTTCCCGGCGGTTTTGTGGACCAGGGAGAGGACCCCCTCCATGCGGCGGTTCGCGAACTCCACGAAGAAACCGGCCTTGAAGGGACCAACCCCGAGTTGTTGATGGTCATGGGCGACCCGAATCGGGACCCTCGCAAGCACATCGTCAGCATTGTCTACGAGATTCAGGTGAGCGAGAATCAGAGTCCTGCAGCCGGTGACGACGCAGCCGACGCCAAGTTTTGGCCGATTGAGACGGTGTTCAGCGGTGAACTCGTTCTCGCAGGCGACCACCTTGAAATCCTCACGAGGTGGCTTCGCCCAGCCGCATGATTAGGCGGTCTTGTCGGCCTCAGTTGAGGTTCTGTTTCGCTTGGAAAAGCGATTTTCGCAAGGTATGGAACAGCGCCACGGTGCAGAAAATGATGGCGGAAACCAGTGCGATCATCTCGCCGGTCCCCGTTCCTTTTTCTGCCGAGTAGTACAAGCCCAAACCGACCGACAAGAAGCCGAACACCTGTGCCCAAACAAGGCAACTTCGGAAACTCCAACCTACCAACTGGCCCGTAGCGGCGGGCGTTACAAGAAGGGCCGTCACCAGCAACACGCCCATCACGTCAACCATGCTCACCACAACCAGAGCCGTAAGGATGCTGAACAGTCGCCCGATGTTGCGAACGGGTATGCCCTGAACCCGGGCTCCCACCGGGTCGATGGCCGAGGCGAGAAGACTGCGGCCCAGCAACGCCAACGAAAGAAGGCAAAGCAGAGCGACGTTGACGATGAAATTCAAGCTCTTGCCGTCGACGAGCAGGAGGTTGCCAAACAGGTAGCTCTCAATTTGCAAAAGAGGCGCTCCGTAGATGCGCATCAGCACCAAACCCATTCCCAAGAAACCGGTCATCATGATGGCGATGGCCGTGTCGCCCTCGAGCAAGCCTCGTGATTTCATCTCGTCAATGATAAGCGCAGCCAAACAGGCAAACAAAAGGGCGTACACCCGGTGGCCATCGTTGATTTCCGCAAACGAGGAACCCAACGCTGCCAACACGATGTAAACCGCCACACCACCGAAAGACACGTGCGCCAAACCGTCGCCGATAAGCGCCATGTTGCGTATCAACAGAAAACAGCCGAAGGCTGAGGCAAGGACGGTCACAACAATGACGGCGAGGATGGCTCGTTGAAACATCTCCATCGTGAAATAGTACGGAAACACTTCACCAGGAACCACATCTGAGACGGACTCCATGAAGGGCGTCATCAGTTCCAACAACCACGTGCCGGTTTTTGGCAGCCGAGAAAAGAAATCAACGACCATCAACTCTCCTCCCCGTAAACGTCAACACTGCTCCAGACAAGGGCTTGGCCCGTTTCAGAATGGACGTCAACAAGACCACGCAGCGCAGCCAAATCCTCCAGGCAAGGGAACTGCGCCGAGCCGCCATCAAAACGAACGGTTTCCTCGAGGTAGATCATCCGATGAGCGGATTGGCGCATGGCCGCCACGTCGTGAGAAATCATGACGATGGTTTTGTTGTGCTCATGGCAAAATTTGTCAAGCAGACGCAACAGGGCGTTTCTCGAGAGTACATCCATCCCGACCATCGGTTCGTCCAACAACAAGAACTCAGCCTCGCTGGCAAGGGCTCGAGCGATGACCGCTCGTTGGCGCTGCCCTCCCGACAACCGATTGACGTCCCTGTTGGCAAAGTCCTCCAGCCCAACGGTAGCGATTGCCTCATCGACTTTTGTTGTTGGTTTGAACAAAGCAGGGAGGAACCAATTCTTGCTGTTGAGCATACCGAGCGAAACCAGCTCCCTCACGGTGAGCCGGACGTTCTTTGGGATGTTGGCAGCGCTCTGGGATACCCAAGCAACGGTGCCTTTAACCCCTTTTGACATCGGTTTTTGACCGTCGATGAGGATGCTCCCGGATTGGCATTTAAGAACGCCAAGAATGGCGCCGACAAGCGTTGATTTGCCCCCACCGTTTGGACCAACGATGCCGAGAAATTCGCCACGCCGAACCTTAAGGCTCACGTTCTTGAGAACGGGAATGCCCCCGCGCAAGACCGTGATGTTGTCGACCACCAGGTGCGGTTTTGACTCCTCAACCCTTACCGGATAAAGAGACACGCCGACTCACCACTTTTCCATCTTCAGCAAGCCGTCCGAGCGATGTTAGCATCGCAGCAGGTACTGCCTTAGCAGCCAAGGCCTGTCTTCAGATTTTCAAGGTTCTTGTTCATCAAAGAGACGTAGTTGTCTGAAGTGTCCATGGGCGCCATTTCCATCGTGTAGAGGGTCAGCACCATCACGCCGTCCGGCATGTCTTCCGTCACGGTTTGCTCCACAAGACTGCTCACGGCGCTTGCGTCGGTGTATTCTTCAACAAACAGCACGGTGATGCCGTCCTCTTCGATGCGATCGACGACTTCTGCGATGTCGTCAAGCGATGGCGTGCCTTCTGGGTCCAGACCGTGAACGGTCACGAATTCAACACCGTAAGCCACCGTGAGGTAGGAGTAGGCGTTGTGGTTGGCCGCCACGATGTTGTTGGTGCACGTACCGTTGTCGCCGAAGGCGTCTTCAAAGCCTTCATGGATGGCTTGGAGTTCGACCTTGTAGGCGTCTGCGTTGGCTTTGAAAGCGTCTGCATGACTTGGGAAGGCGGTGCTCAACGTCTCCACCACGATGTCGAGTTGGACAGCGTATGCGGACGGGTCAAGCCAGCTGTGCGGGTCGTAGGCAAGTGCGTCCTCGTCGCCGTGGTCGTCGTGGTCATCGTGGTCGTCATGATCGCCCTCTTCGCCGTCATGGTCGTCGTGTTCGTCCTCGTCGTGAGCCTCGTCACCATGGTCGTCATGGTCGTCGTGATCGCCGTGGTCGTGCTCGTCATGGCCATCGCCCATCAAGACGTGCAGGTCAACACCAGCAGGCAAAGCGATGCCGTAGTCGCCCTCGGCTTCGATGTGAAGAGCGATGAAGGCCTTGCCTTCTTCGTCGTGATCTTCAAACATGGTTTCGGTGACCTCGTGGATGAAGTTCTCAAGTTCTGATTCATTGAGGAGCCCGTTGCTGTCAGCGTCCGCCTCAGCGTAGATCTCCATCAAGGTGTCCATCACTTCATGCTCGTCATGGTCGTCGTGGTCGTCGTGGTCGTCGTGGTCGTCGTGCTCCGGTGTGGGGAACGTGTCGGTGGAGACGGTTGAAGGCGCCCAAGCAATGAACTCGGCTTCCGATGTACCGGCTCCAGCAACGTTGCTGAAGTCTTCGCCGAGGATGACGGAGTCAATGCCGTGATTGCTCTCCTCCCAGGCCTCACCTGTCTCGTTCCAGAGGTAGAGGGCCCAGTACCAGTTGTTCGAACTGTTGGCGTCCCACTCAGGGGCTTCGTGACCGGCGATGGACGTCACCATCTTTCCGTATTCGCTGACGGTGTAGTTGATTTCGAACTCCATTGAATGGGATGCTTCGTCCGTGAGGTTCCATCCGGTCATGTTCTCTTGCATGCCGCCGTCCATCTCCATCGTCATGTTCGAGCCGTCCGGGAGGACAAACGCCACGCCGTATTCTTCGTGCTCACCAACGAAATAGTAGGATGTGCAGACCGACTGGTTGTCGCCGGATACTTGGTGGGTCACCATGTTGTAGCATCCGGTGAAGGACTCGCCACCCATGGGGTAGTCTTCGTAGTAGCCGTACGCCCCACAGACGTCTTCGCTGTCGTTGTTGGTTTCGTAGGTGTAGAGGTTGTAGCAGACGTTCTCGCCTTCAAAGTCGAGGGCAAACCAGGCTTCTTGCCAAGAGAGGTTACCGTCGTTGTTCACGTCAAATTCGCTCAGGAGTTCCTGAGGGGTTGGTTCGTCGTGGTCGTCATGGTCGCCGTGGTCGCCGTGGTCGTCGTGGTCGCCGTGGTCGCCGTGGTCGTCATGGTCTCCATGGTCTCCATGGTCGTCGTGGTCGTCGCCTTCCATCCACATGTAGCCAGCGGCCTCACATTCTTCCTTGGTCGTGTACTCATCGTGGTTCTCGTGCGTGGACATGTCGTGACACACATCGCCACCGTCGCCGTGGGGATCTTCTTCCGTCCACAGGTGTCCTGCAGCTTCGCACTCTTCCTCCGTCGTGTACTCGTCGTGGTTCTCGTGGGTAGCGGTATCGTGGCAAACCGGACCTTCCCCGCCATGGTCGTGGTGGTGATGGTGGTGCGCACCGCCCATGGCCGCAAGGGCCATCTTGAACGCTTCAACATCTTCAGATTCAAACTCCAGCAAGTACATGCCCTTTTCGAAATGGTAAACTGAAATCACGGTGCCAGTGGGGCAACCGGAGACGTTGGTGATGGTCTTTTCAGGACTGACCATCTCTTCATCGCCGTGGTCGTGCTCGTCGTGTTCGTCGTGCTCGTCATGGTCCTCGTCGTGGTCCTCATCATGGTCCTCGTCGTGGTCCTCGTCGTGGTCGTCTTCTGGCATGGCCAGGTTGTGAACGCCATCGTCGCCGTGAATGATTTGAGCGTCTTCGCTGTGGTCTGCGAGGACATGAACGACGGTCGCTGAAGGTTCGTTCAGGGAGGTGCACAGCTTGCCTTCCATCAACGACTGGTAGTCAAGGGGGTCAGCACCGTTTGGCATGGCGTGGGTGGAAGCCGAAAGCGGTGCGTCGTCGCCCATTGTTGCCAGAGCGTCTTCGACCCAAGGCTCGAGACCAAGGCCGTGGTAAAAGAACACGTCAGCGTTTTGGAGTCGAATCAAATCCTGGCCGGTCGGCGTGTAATCGTGGACGGGTATGTTGGAAGTGCTCATCATCTCGACGGTGAGCAAGTCGCCAGCCACGGCTGAAACGAGTTGCTCAACGTGATAAGTCGAGACCATGACCGTGCCTGTCTCAACCACTTCTTCCTCTTCTTCCACGACGTCTTCGACATCATCACCTATGCATCCTGCAAGGCTTGAAAGAATCATCATTAGGCTAGCGATTATGGCTCGTTTCCACTGGCGGCTCATGGGTTCTGGCTTTGGCATTTAGTATATAATCACAACTAATAATTATGTTAACCCAACTTATTATATCAGGTGAAGGTATGGCCACGACATGAGCAAGATCATTTCACTGAGCGTTGACGATGCGTTTGCCAACGGCCTCGAGAACCTGATGAAGGCCTCTGGCTACTCCAACCGAAGCCGTTTCCTTCGAGACGCCGCCCTCGCCTTTGCCGACCTCAAACAGCGCGGGGAACTTGCCGACATGGCTGGCGACACCACGATTGAAGGCCACCTCATCATTTACTTCCAACACGAACACGAACAGAAATTGATGGATGTGCGTCATTCTCACAACCTCGTTGTCAACTCCTACAACCACAACTGCCTCTCCCACAGTCACACCTGTGTTGACGTCATGCACGCCATCGGCACGGCGGAAAATTTCCGAACCACCATTGAGGTTCTTCAAAACATCCAAGGTGTCGACAAGGTTCATTTTGCCATGGCTCCAAACAGGGAATCCGGCTGTTGCTAGACTCAGGCATTGGCTGGCGTTTCCAGCGTTTCGTACTGCACGGCAACGGTTTGCTGAACGTCTATGGCGTCTTGGCCTTCCTCGTACGTAATCTGAAGTTGATGCACTTCGTTCGTGTTGAAATGAACCGTGTTCCAAGTTGAAGACTCGCCATCCTGAACCGTCCCAGGTTGCGACTGGCAGGCTTGGTCGGCTTCGTCGATGAGCGCCCACGTCACGTCAACTTCCTGCCCGCCGCCAATGTTCGCAACAAGGGCAGGGTTGTGAACCGTTGATTCGATGACCAAGACGCTCGGTGGCGTGCCGTTGTTGAGTGGGGACGTGTCAAGTTCCATTGGCATCGGTTCGCTGGTTGAAGTTTCGGTCCATTCGATGCGCCATTCAATTCTGACCGTGATGAGAACAATGCGCTGTTCAACGCTGTCGCTGGCAAACAGAGCGAGTTCATGGAGGCCGTGCTCGGTAAATTCCACCGACACTTCGTGGCTTGTGGAAGCGTCAACGGTGGTGCCCGGACGTCCATCAAGGCGGTTTACCCCAAACGTTTCCAGGGTTTTGGTGGAGGTGGTCCCCTCAAAATCAAACGTTAGGACGACGTTCTCCACATGAACGAGTTCACCTTCTTCATACTGATGAAGAATCGTGCCGCTGGTTTGCTCGTACGCAACGGCGATCTGCAGCCCGTCCTCATCACCAGCGCCGTTGAGGCAACCTGACAGCCCGGTAAAAACGAGCATCAGGGACAGGCATGCAAAGAGGAGGCGCTGCACATAGCATCTGATTGATGGCTTTCGTTTAAGCCGAGTGGTGACAAGGGCGGTCGTACACTTGCGAAAGAACTCTCCTTGTTTCTCCGTGATGATGTCGCTTTTTCAGCCTCGCAAAGGCGGACAAAGCCACTGCGTGAGCTGTTCTTTAGCCCCCGGCCAACTGGCGGCATCAAGCGCATCGGTGAGGTGCAAACCAGAGAGGAACTGCGCATAAACCGCTTCCCAATCTCGCGTGTCTGCGGCTCCTCGCCAACGAAAGAGCGGCGCACCTTCGCGCTCCAAGCGATCGAGAAAACCGCGCTCTGCTTTTGAGACCAACAGCGTCGGCGTGCCCAACAACACCGCTTCGCTAGCCAAGGTCACGGACTGCGTGATGACCCCGTCGTGGGACGCAAGTTCGATGTCCAAATCCCACGGATGGCCTTGGTACCGGTCTTCATCTGCGTTGGTGATGTCAAGCCCCACGAGGGCTTCTTCGGGAATTTGCACGAGTTCATTAGCGTCGTGGACACCCCCGCCACGCAACGACCGAACAACCACCCGGGGCGGGGAGGCGACCGAGGTTGGTCGTCGATGAGGCACGAGATGAACGTGGCCGTGAAGACCGTCAAGTCGCTTGACAACGCCACGAAACGACGCCAAAAAGCCCCCGTCAAGGTCGGCTCGCCAGTGAACCGGCACGACGGTGTGCGTGGCGCTTTTCTTGGCAATGGCGTGGGCTCTGTGGTTCACTTCCGTGTCCGTGATGTACCAGCGTTCCTTCACCGTCGAAGGACGCCACCACCTCGGTTTTGCCGCCAGCATCTCCAGCGCCGCACCGACCCCCACGAGACGCTCAACGGGGCCCTGGCCGTCCCGATTCGCTCGGTTAAGGAAGAGCTGCACGCTTCGGACGCGATACAGCGCCTTGCGGTATCGGCTCCTCCCCACGGCACGGGGCACCCAGAGCGTCTGTCGACGCGGCAGTTTACCGTCGCCCTGCTCCAGCATCGACCTGACCTCGGGTCGGTCGCAGGCGATGATGAGGTCCGACGTGTTGCCGTTTCTGAGCAATTCGGCCAACAGGCGAACGTGCGCTGGATGGTCCAGTACCCAGCACGTGCGCATGCCCCTGCGAGAGGTTGGTCACCCTCAAGGCATCGGATGGAGAAGTTGATGAGCGGCTTTCGAAAGTCGGCAAGCATGAGCAAAGTTGGCATCACCCCGCCCGGAAGCAAAACCTACGCCCCCTACACCCCCGCTGTGGTGGTCGGAAATCACGTTTGGCTCTCAGGCCAAATCAACATCGAGGCGGGCGAAGACATCATCTCACAAACCCAAGGCACGCTGGACAAAATCGATGCGCTTCTCGCCGAGGCGGGCACCTCCAAGCACGACCTTGTGTTCGTTCAGGTGCTTCTCAAAACCATGGACTACTACGCACCCATGAACGAAATCTACGGTGCATGGCTTGAAGGCGTGGAGGTAAAACCAACACGGGCGGCTTTCGCCGTTGATGCGCTGCCCGCAGACGCCGTGGTGGAAATCGTGGTTCAAGCCGTCAAGAGCGATTGAAATGCCAGGTTCGCCCTACCTGGATGAGCCGCCCAAAGGCCTCTGGACATGGCCGAGATTGCTCAAGTTGGTCGGTTTACCGACAACCGCCTTTCTGGCGGCTTGTGCCTACTACGGCGTCTTGCTTGAGGCATTGGTCGTCATCACGGCGACAATGGTGGTGGTCAACTGGATGGTTCGCTGAAACACCAGATTTCACCGATTTGGCGTGAAGCGGAGGGCGTCCAGCGTGGGGGGAAGCGGGTGACCGGCACCGATTGAGGCCACCTCCCGTGCCCATCCAACGAGGAGATCGTAGTGATTTTGCGTGGTCAGGTTTCCAATCCATGTCTTCTCTGACCCGTTGGTGAACATGCACACGTTGGCCATGTTGCACGGGCCCAAGCACGAACAGACGGTGAGTTTGACCTCCGGAGAAAGGTCGTGCTCAGCCCACGCTGTCTTTAGTTCCTCAACAGGCACGGCCATGTTTCCCTTTCGCTCGACACCGCAACAACAGGCGTTGCACACGTAGACCTGCGTTCGCATGGCTTTCAACACTCAAGCGTTTTTGCGAACGTAGTTGTTGTCGTCGATGGGTACCCAAACGTTGGATTTCTCTTCGTTTTGGATTTCGACCCGGTAAGGGTTGCCTTGGTCCCAACATTTCAGAATCTTGCCTTCAGCAAATTCACCAATGTTCGCGTAGACCGTGTCGCCCACGTTGAAGCGCAGTTCCTCCGCACGGCAGGCCATCAGGCCGGATTCAAGGGCTTCGGGGTCAAGATTTCGACCGATGAAAACAAACCTGCACTCCCTTGTTTCGTCGTCTCCCCATCCCTTGATTTCGTCGCTGAAGTCGCCACCAAAGAGCATGTGGACGCCCTGGAAAACGAATTTTTGTTTCATGCCCTTCACGGCGAGAACGCCCTTGTATCGGAACAAATCCTGTCCCATGTCGTTCATGATGGTGTGAATCCATCGCTCGAGTTTGTTGACGTTGAGTTCACCTTCGAATTTGGCGCTCATGGAAGTGACGCGCGGGTCGTGTTCGTGCTCGCCTTCGGTGTCCAAAAACTCCGGGTCCATGTCCAAGGTTCGTTCAAGGTCAAACGCCTCAATACCGATGAGGTTGCTGGGGTCGATGAGGCTGTTTTCGGTGTAGAAAATCGGCGCAAAAGCGTTGATTGACCTGATGCGGCCTTCAACATCCTTGGCCTCGTCTTCGGTGACGAGGTCCATTTTGTTCAGCATAATCCTGTCCGCAAACGCCAGCTGTTCAACGGCTTCGTTTTCGATACCTTCTGGTTTCTCTTCATCGAGATGCTGCACGATGTGCTTCGCATCAACCACGGTGATGATGCCGTCGAGTTTGTACCGCTCAACGATTTTGTCGTCAACAAAAAACGTCTGCGCAACCGGTGCGGGATCGGCCAATCCGGTGGTCTCGATGATGACCCCGTCGAAGTCCTTGATGCGGTCGTACATGTCGTCGAGCACTTGGGTCAGGTCGCCACGAACCGTGCAGCAAATGCAGCCGTTCATGACTTCAATGATGCTTTCTTCCGAGGGCACCCACTCAACCAATATGTTCTCGTCGATACCGACCTCGCCAAATTCGTTCTCGATGATGGCGAATTTCATCTTGTGGTCCATGCTGGTCAAAATGTGATTGAGTAACGTGGTTTTCCCCGATCCGAGAAAGCCCGTCAGCACGGTGACTGGAATTCTTTTGTCTTCTTCTTGCTCTGCCATGTTGTTCACCTGCA
>Ga0163110_10001703_pt1 | contig 11215 bp, 9 predicted proteins | sample CRUFie1St17metaG_FD_108703 | JGI IMG/M metagenome (GOLD analysis project Ga0163110, IMG submission 108703) | Marine microbial communities from the Costa Rica Dome - CRUD Field 142mm St17 metaG | ecosystem: Environmental > Aquatic > Marine > Oceanic > Photic zone | place: Costa Rica: the Eastern...
GAATCATCTTTTCCGAAGATAACGATAAAATATGTAATTATTGACTTCAATCCTTCTCGCCTCCTCCATATCCCCATCAGGGTAGCTTTTGTCCGTAGTAACCAACTCCCCACTCGCATCATCTGAATGGAAAGGGCTAACTGTGACACATAATTCGTCGAAGAGATCCGCACTAACTAGCTGCTTGTTGATAGAGGGGCCTCCCTCCACTAAGACAATCCCTCCTTTTCCTAAAGTTAAAGCATTAATGGCTTTCCTGAAATCAACCCGCTCTTCCCCAGATAAGACAATGTCATATTTCTTTGCAAGGCTCTCCCTTTTCTTTACGGGAGATGCTTCTGAAGTGACCAAGATAGGAGAGTACAGTTCTGATGCAAAAAGGGGAATTTCAGGATCGATTTCTAAACTGTTACTCACAACAGCCACCCTAGGTAATCGGTCTTTCCCAGAACTGTTGCGAAACGCTTCCAATTCGTCATCTAATTTAGGCGGGTTGTATCGTTCCTCTAAAACTGTCTTGAGTCCAACTAAAATAAAGTCAGCCATACCTCTTAAAGTCCTGAACAACTCTCGATCTTCATCGCCGCCAAGTTTCCCTGAGAGGCCATCAAGAGTAGCTAACCCGTTCGATGAGGCAATCATGTTCAACATAACCCAAGGCTTATTATCATTATGATTTCTTCTGTCGCTGAGATAAATCTCTCTGAGATCGCTTATATTTGCTTTAATCGTCGTATCTCCTCTTTTATCTGTGGAAAAAACATAAGTATTTCCACAAAGAAATCCCCATTGAATTCCTATAGTAATCCACAGTCCACTTTAGCTAGATTACTTTTCAGTGACGGATCTAAACGCCTATTGGCGGAATGGTGGCAGATAGAAATGCAAAAGATAACTTTGTTCACTACTTGCACATCTATCTGTTTGGAAGTTCCAAAATGAAAATTATTCAAAAGCACTTCCAACCTGTCTTTGGAGCAGGTCCGTCACAACACTCGCATAAATTAGATTCAAAGAGGCACACATAACATGAAAGAAGATAGAGAATCACCAGCAATAGGATTCAGCAGACGCCTAACTGATGGAGAATCAAATCCATTTACTTCGGTCGAATGGGAAAAACGAGATGTGATCATTACTAACTGGCAAGATGATTCAATTGTATTTGAACAGAAGGATGTAGAGTTCCCGACTGTCTGGTCGTTCAATGCAAGTAACATAGTGACTCAGAAATACTTTTGGGGTGCGCTGGATTCTGAACATAGGGAAAAATCACTCAAAGATCTTTTGAATCGTGTCGTGAACCAGATAGTTAACTGGGGTGACGAAGGTAGATATTTTGCTAGTAATGATGAAAAGGGTGTTTTTGCTGATGAGTTGATGTCGCTGCTGCTATTACAAAAGGCATCTTTCAACTCTCCTGTTTGGTTCAATATTGGTGTACCGGATACTCCGCAACAAAGTAGCGCTTGCTTTATTCTGTCCGTAGATGACACTATTGACAGCATCCTCAACTGGTATGTTGAGGAAGGAAAAATCTTCAAAGGTGGATCTGGATCTGGGGCTAATCTAAGTCGAATTCGAGCTAGCTCAGAGGAAGTCTCAGGCGGAGGCTCACCCAGCGGTCCAGTGAGTTTCATGCGAGGGGCCGACGCTAGCGCTGGAACTATTAAATCCGGAGGAACGACGCGCCGCGCCGCAAAGATGGTAATGCTAGATGTTGATCATCCCGATATAGAAGAATTTATATGGGCAAAGGCAACAGAAGAGAAGAAGGCTCGCGTACTAACCGACGCAGGTTTTGATATGGGAATTGATGGGAAAGACCTGTTTTCTTTGCAATATCAGAATGCCAATAACTCCATTCGCGTAACTGACGAATTTATGAATGCAGTTCTGAATAATGAAGATTGGGAATTAAAGGCTAGAACCACCGGTCAAGTAGTAAAAGTCATTAAAGCTAAGGATCTGTTTGAGCAGTTAGCTCAAGCATCATGGGAGTGCGCCGATCCCGGTATACAGTTTGATACCACTATCAATAGGTGGCACACGACCCCAGTAAGTGGGCGTATCAACGGGAGTAACCCCTGCAGCGAATATGTTCACTTAGATAACTCGGCGTGTAATTTAAGTTCATTAAATCTATTGAGTTTCTTGAACGGCGATAATGAGTTTGATGTTGATGGATTCAGGCATGCGGTGCGAATCATGATCACAGCTCAAGAAATACTAGTATCTCCGTCCGATTACCCCACAGAAACGATAGGTGATAACGCCAGAAAGTTCCGCCAATTGGGTCTTGGCTATACAAATCTAGGCGCCTTGTTAATGGCGTTAGGTCTTGCATACGATTCTGATGAAGCAAGGAGTCTGGCAGCGGTTATCACTGCGATAATGACGGGGGAGGCATATAAAACCTCATCGCAGATTGCTGCGAGATTAGGTCCGTTTGAAGGATATGACCTAAACAAAGAGGCTATGTTGTCTGTGCTTAATGCACACAGAGAAGCAATCGCTGATATCCCTCTCAACGAGGCAGTCCCACCTGCGTTACGAGCTGCTGCTGTTGAAGTATGGGGTAATGTAATACGATTTGCTGAACAAAGTGGTGTTCGTAACTCACAAGTTTCTGTTCTTGCTCCAACAGGAACTATCAGTTTCATGATGGATTGCGACACAACAGGAATTGAGCCCGACCTTGGTCTGAAAAAGACGAAGACCTTAGTTGGCGGTGGAACAATGTCAATCGTTAACCAAACGATATCAAGAGCGTTAGAGACACTAGGGTACGACTTGATACAACGAGATGAGATAATTGACTGTATAGAGAGAACTGGAAGTGTAAAGGAAGCTCCTCACCTCAAGAAAGAGCATCTGCAAGTCTTTGCCTGTTCTATGGGTGATAATTGGATTGAACCATTGGGTCATATCCAAATGATGTCGGCTGTCCAGCCATTTCTATCTGGAGCTATTTCTAAAACCGTAAATCTTCCACAATCTGCTTCAGTAGATGATGTTCAAGATTTATACAAGGAAGCATGGCAGTCTGGAATAAAGGCGGTTGCGATTTATCGAGATAACTGCAAGGTCGCCCAGCCTTTGACTGTTGATGGTAGCGAAGGAACTTCACCAACTAGCATTGCGAAATCTATTGGAGCTAGTGCTGCGCGCCCTCAAAGAGAGCGCTTGCCCCGATCTCGTTCAAGCAAAACTTTTGAGTTTCGTGTGGCTGACTGTAAGGGTTTCGTGACCATAGGCGAATATACTGATGGTCGCCCAGGGGAGATCTTCATTCGAGTCAGCAAGCAGGGGAGTACCTTGGCTGGAATAATGGACGCATTTGCAATGGCTGTTAGCCATGGCTTGCAATATGGAGTCCCATTAGACGCTTATGTTTCAGCATTTGTTGGAATGAGGTTTGAGCCTGCCGGAATCACCGATGATCCTGAATTGCGAATAGCTTCAAGCCTCATTGATTACCTCTTTCGACGGCTCGCAGTAGAGTACTTGCCAACTTCAAGACGTAAATCTTTAAACATAGTCACCAGCGATGAGAGAATGCAGCCAACTTTGCCGGGCGTGGAGGAGGTAGCAGAAGCCTCAGCTCAACAAGTCAATATCCTTCCAGACCCCCCATCCCAAGAAATCCAAGTTGATAAGGAATTCATCAGCTACGACGCCCCGTTCTGCATGCAATGTGGAACAGGTATGCAGAGGTCTGGTAGTTGTTTCACATGCCAAAGTTGCGGATCTACCAGTGGCTGTAGCTAACATTTTACAAATAATAGAATGCGGTCACTGAAGTATTCTAATGAATGACCCATTGCACATAGACCTTGATCGATTGCACTCTAAAAAGGGAATGAAATGGACCAAGTACGGAAAAGATATAATTCCGGCATTTGTAGCTGATATGGATTTTGATCCTCCGAATGTGTCCTATGAAGCTTTAAAAGAAATGGTGGACCTTAAAGACTTCGGCTATAAATTCAACCATATCGAACGTCTGATACCAGCTTGGACAGATTGGATCGCCAACCGTGACGGTCTTAGACTACCCGAGGCCCAATGCGTTGTTTTTACATCTTCAATGCATGCACTTGAAGCTGTAATGGTCTTGCACACAAACCCAAATGATGGAGTGGCTTTATTCTCACCTGTCTATCACCCCTTTGCCAAGGCGGTTACCAATGCAGGACGTAAGCTAATAGATATTCCTTTGCTAGAGGAAGGCTGGTCGATTGACATGGAGAAGTTCAACGAATTAGCTAAATCAGAAATCAAAGTTGTTCTATTCTGTCAACCACATAACCCGACTGGACATCTCTTTTCTGAGGGTGAAATTGAAGAGTTTAGTGAAGTCGTAATCAATCACAATTTATTAGTAATAAGTGATGAAATATGGGCCGACCTGATATTCGATGGTAAATCGCATATATCTCTTGCGGGGTACGGGCAAGACATTCGAGAGCGCACGGTTACAGTAGGGTCCGCAAGCAAAACTTTTAACCTTGCAGGAGCTAGATGTTCGGTAGCACACATCGGGGATCAATCAATCAGAGAAAAACTTTCAGCATTTCCTGAGCATTACTTTGGTAAACCAAGTTCTTTTGGGGCTGCAGCTACGGTTGCTGCATGGGAGGCTGGTGAACCTTGGCTTCAAAATACCCTGAAACAATTGCATGAGAATAGAGACTTCTTAATTAAATCATTTGCTGACACGGAGATAAAGATGGACTTGCCAGAAGCTACTTATCTGGCTTGGTTGAATTTTTCTAACACCTATATTTCTCAGGACCCAGCAGAAATTATCCTTGAGGAAAGTCGAGTCGCTTTAGAGCCCGGAAGTAAGTTCGGTCCACAAAGCAACGCCTTTGCGCGTCTTAACTTTGCCACAAGTCCCGAGATATTGAAATCTATTGTTGAGAGAATACTTAAGGTTGTCGATTAAGTAGGTTCTCTAGACGCTGTTATCAACTCAAATATTGCGCTAAAGTGCAAACATCAATAAAAGGAGTTTTGATGAGGGCAGCAATCCTGAGAGACGACAGTGGTTCCCTGACGGTTGAAGATGTAACCATTGATAAGCCGGACCGTAATGAAGTACTCATAAAGACAGTCGCATCGGGCCTATGCCATAGTGACCTCCATTTCATTGATGGGAGTTGGTCAATGCTGGCGATGTACCCGATGCTATTGGGTCATGAAGCAGCCGGAATTGTTCAGGCTGTTGGCGAGGATGTCGTTGGTATCCAAGTAGGTGACCATGTTATTACCTGCTTGTCCATGTTCTGTGGTTACTGCGACCGGTGCCTAACAGGGCATAGCTATATCTGCTCTGAGAGGCAACAGGTTCAAGGTCGCCAACCAGGAACCCAGCCAAGAATTACCGATCATGATGGCGCAGAAGTCAATCAGTTCACAGGCATAGGTTCTTTTGGTGAAGAGATGCTCGTGCATCAAAACGGAGTCGTTAAAATCAGTAATGATATGCCCCTTGATAGAGCAGCGTTGGTCGGATGTGGAGTAACAACGGGGGTTGGTGCTGTTTTTCGAAGTGCAGAGGTTAAGCCTGGTTCAACCGTTGCGGTCGTTGGCTGCGGGGGAGTTGGAATATCAACTATTCAAGGTGCTCATTTAGCCGGAGCCCGGCAGATCATTGCTGTCGACTTGGAACAACAAAAGTTAGATTGGGCGACACAATTAGGAGCTACTCATACAGTTAATCCTAATGACGGAGACCCCGTAGCGCAGGTTCTCGAACTCACAAGCGGCGGGGTGGACTATAGCTTTGAGGCCATAGGCCTTAAACAGACTGCTGAACAAGCCTTCGGTATGATTAGGGCCGGAGGTTTAGCAACCATTATGGGGATGATCCCTCCTGGTGTGAACCTTGAAATACCTGGCGCAGACCTTTTCTTATCGGCTAAACGCCTTCAGGGTTCAATAATGGGCTCAAATAATTTCAAAGTTGATATGCCGCACCTTTGTGATCTATATCTCGGCGGCAGACTTAAACTTGACGAAATGGTATCTCGCACGATCACTTTAGATGAAATTAATGATGGCTTTACAGCAATGAAAAAAGGTGAAGTCGTGCGTGCTGTCATAGATTTCGGAACCTGATCTAGAAGAACAGGGCTAAGCAGTGACTTCCTGCCCCACGCTTGAAACTGAGAGGCTGATTATGCGGCCATTTCGTGATGAAGATCTAAATAGTTATGCAGCGATGCTGGGTACACCTGAATTGCGTGAAAGTCTGCGCTTTCCTGATCATAAGGGAAGACCTGAAGCTTGGTTTGAAATGGCTTGTTGGCTCGGCCAGTGGGAACTTCGAGGAACTGGACACTGGGCTCTAGAAGAAAAGGAATCAGGAACTTTTATAGGAAGAGCGGGCTTGCATAACCCTGAACGCGATGATTGGCCTGGGGTTGAAGTTGGCTGGGCACTACATCCGGACAAGTGGGGATTGGGTTATGCCACAGAAGCTGGGGAAGAGTCTATTAGGTATGCATTCGAAGATCTAGACGAGGATTGTCTCTTCAGTACTATTCTTCCTGGTAATTACCCATCGCTGGCTGTTGCTGAAAGATTAGGTTTCGTCTTTGTTGGTCTGAAGATCCTCTCTCACTATCCTGAGGAACCACACGGTATATGGGCTTTAGAGAAAGAGTCTTGGATGCCATGAATAAAAAAGCTAATTCAGGATGGTGGGACAATTCAGTTGGCTACGAGGTGTACATCAGGTCCTTTTCCGATAGCAATGGGGATGGAGTTGGCGATATCCGTGGCTTAGCGTCAAAGCTAGACTATCTAGTTCGGTTAGGAGTTGATTTGGTGTGGGTTTCACCCTTTTACCCATCTCCCATGGCAGATTTCGGGTATGACGTAAAAGATTATTGTGATGTTGACCCGATCTTTGGAAACTTGGATGATTTTGACTACCTTGTGTCTGAGGCCCATAGGTTAGGCCTCCGGCTATTGATAGATCTGGTTCCTAATCACACATCAATTGAACATGACTGGTTCGTCAATTCACGGGTGTCCATGGACAGTGAAAGGAGAGGGTTTTATCATTGGCGGGACCCATCGCAAAATGGAGGTCCACCCAATAACTGGGTATCACATTTCGGCGGTCCAGCGTGGACGTTTGACGAAGAAACTGGTCAGTATTACCTCCACTTATTTCTTCCTGAACAACCTGATCTGAACTGGAATAACCCTAACGTCGTTAAGGAGTTTGATGAGATATTAAGATTTTGGCTGGATAGGGAAGTTGACGGATTCCGAATTGATGTAGCTCAAGGCCTTGTTAAAAATATGCTAATGCCCAATAATCCATTACGGTTCGGATTGCGTGACGATATGAGTCCGCGTGAAATCTTCGCTTCTTACGATCATCGATATGACCTAGATCAGGCTGGAAACATTGAGATTTATCAACGCTGGAGAAAAATTGCCGATGAATATGATGCGTTGCTTCTCGGTGAAGTGTACCTAAGAGACAATGACCCTAACAGGGTCAGTCGGTATGTATCGTCAAAAGATGCTCTTCACAGAGCTTTCTACTTCGCGCCCATGCATGTTCCTTGGTCTCCTGATCCAATGTGGGACACATTTCGGGACGCTCTTGATGCTGCACCTGAGGATTTATCTTGGGCTTTGAGCAGTCATGACGATCCGCGTGCACCAACACGTTTCGGAGGTGGGGATTTGGGGAAACAAAGAGCATTGGCGTATGCCACTTTACTTTTATTTCTGCCTGGTCTTCCTTTTCTGTATCAAGGTGATGAGCTTGGTTTAGAAAGTATCAAAGTCAAACCTGAAGATATGACTGATCCTATAGCCCTCAGGAACGAGATTAACTCCGATGGTAGAGATGGTGCCAGATCTCCAATACCCTGGAATGCCGAAAGCAACTTTGGGTTCTCTGCCGCAAAGCCTTGGCTTCCAGTGGGAAACAGGCTCCCCGAAGATACTGTTGAGCATCAGGAGTCCGATCAGAACTCAATTCTTGTAGCTTACAAAAGATTGATTGAGCTCCGAAAACGATGGTTAGATCCTTATTCTGATTTCAGGTGGCTATCTTCTCGAGGCTCTCCGATTATTTCGTTTTTGAGGTCTCACCTTCTGTGCGCCCTTAACGTTGGAGATGAACCCTCTCAGATGAATTTAGATACTGAGAGTTTCTCCATGCTGTTTTTAGTAGGAGAAGCAAGTTTGCATGATGGGGTTTTGAAGCTTGGAGAGAATTCGGCAGTTTTGTTAACTTCCAGTCTTGAGTGCTCTGACTAAGTCAATCATCTCAATAACTGCAGCGGCTGCAGCAGACCCTTTATCTCCAGTTGAGCCATCATGGTCAACATAAGAAATATCTGATCGTTGCAAGGCTTGGTCCAAATTATCTGTTGTAAGTACTCCGAAAGCTATCGGCATGCCAGTTTCTATGCTGACTTCGCGAACCCCTCTTGCGCACTCACCAGCAACAAAGTCAAAGTGAGGTGTTCCTCCCCGGACAACTGCTCCAAGAGTTATTATTCCATCAACGTTTGCGTTGTTCGCAATAACGCTACATGCGAATGGTATTTCAAAGGCACCGGGAACCCAATGCATGTCAATGGAGTCCTGACCAACTCCCTGAGATTGAAGATAGGTTACTGACCCTTCAACCAATCTATCAGTCACTTCTTTGTTAAACCTTCCAGCCACAATTCCAATTCGTAAAGACCTTGAGGGTGTGTTGTTTACGCTTTCATCATTCATATCAATGGTCCGTTGAAGTATTTGACTTATCCATTAGGTGCCCCATTCGCTCTTCTTTTGTTTTTAGATACCTCACGTTTTCTGGGTTTAGTCCGCTTATGAGCGGTACGCGCTCCACAATTTCTAAATTGTACCCCTGCAGACCACCGTATTTTTTGGGATTGTTGGTTAGGATTCTCATTTTCTGAATTCCTAGATCAGCGATAATTTGAGCACCGATCCCGTACTCTCGAGAATCAGGGGGAAAGCCTAGGGCGACGTTAGCGTCAACTGTATCTAAGCCTTCGTCTTGAAGGGCATAGGCCCTCATTTTATGACCGAGGCCTATTCCTCGACCTTCATGACCACGCAGATAGATGATTGCTCCGCTTCCGTTTTCTGAAACGAGCCTCATAGCTGTATCTAGTTGCGAGCCACAGTCACAACGAAGTGACCCCAAGACGTCACCTGTTAAGCACTCGGAATGGACACGAACTAAAGGTGGGTCATCAGTATTTAAATCTCCGTATACAAAAGCTAAGTGCTCAACCTCGTCTAGTGAACTTCTATAGATATGGGCAGAGAAATCCCCATATTTGGTGGGTATTCTCGCCGACGAGAAACGCTCAACGAGCCTTTCGTGGCGATTCCGATACCTGATCATATCAGCGATAGATATTATTGGAATCTCATGGGTTTTTGCGAATTCTACTAGTTCGGGCAAGCGAGCCATAGTGCCATCATCTGAGACGATTTCGCACAACACTCCTGCTGGTGCCAACCCTGCCATGGTAGCTAAGTCAACAGCTGCTTCGGTATGCCCTGCTCTCTTCAGGACACCCCCTGCCCGAGCTCGTAAAGGGAAAACATGTCCAGGTCTAGCGAAACCACTAGCGGCGACTTCTGGATCTGCTAAGGCTTTGCAGGTTAGTGATCTATCGCTTGCTGATATACCTGTAGTTGTTCCTTCTGCGACGTCTACAGAAATTGTAAATGCTGTTCCCATAGCTTCTGTATTATTTGCAACCATTAGTGGTAGGTGAAGTGAATCAGCCCTTTCATTGGTAATTGCACAACAAACAACACCACTTGTGTATTTGACCATGAATGCCATGTCTTCATCAGAAACTAAATCGGCTGCAATAATGAGGTCTCCCTCATTCTCTCTATCCTCATCGTCAACTACCACTACAAATTTCCCTGCAGCGATTGCGTCAATTGCTTCTCTTATAGTGTCTAATTCAGGCATTTAAGTTTGTTTCCTTGTCGTAATGTGTGATCTGTCGTTCAATATATTTAGCGAGAATATCAACTTCAATGTTCACGATATCGCCTTTTGCTTTCTGATTCAGATTAGTTGCTTCCCACGTATGAGGTATTATCGCTACGGAGAAGGTGTCGTTCGCTACAGACGCAACAGTCAGACTGATACCATCGATTGCGATTGAGCCCTTTTCGCAAACGTACCTACCCCAGCTTTTTTCGAGCTCAAATTCGTACCTGAAGGATCCGTCATCTTCATTTAGTACTTTAATGATTGTTGTTGTTGTATCAACATGACCTTGAACTACGTGGCCACCAAATCTCCCATCAGAACTCAGAGGGCGCTCTAAGTTAACCTTACTTCCTTGACTCAGAGTCCCTAGGCTAGTCCTGTTCATCGTTTCAGGTACTGCGTCAGCTGTCCAAGATAATTCGTCATACGAAGTAACGGTGAGGCAACAGCCATTCACAGCTATAGATGCCCCTATGGATATGTCCTCAAGGACAGTAGATGCTTCTAATGTGATTTTAACTCCAGAACCGGAGGGAGTGATTTCTTTTACAATTCCGACTTCTTCTATGATTCCTGTAAACATCTATCTCCTATCATTTGGGTTGACAGGAGAACCTGAAGGCTTGCGCCTAATACCTGAGCCTCTCCCATCCGGACTTTGACCGTCGGCTTTGGAATTTCACCAAATCAGTCAATTGAAACAAATGACTCGCGGGCTTGGCGCAGGGCGCCTCTACCGCCGGCTGGGAGTTACACCCGTTCCCGAGGATTATTTGAGCACTACGTGCCATGTAGTTTTAATGTATACCATTAATACAGTTTACGCAAGTTTCCCGCTCATGTGAGGGAGATCAAAAGGTGGCGAGATGTATCTCCGACTAACGTGACTTTGATAGATCTACGGGTAAAGGACCATACAGCATCCTGCTTACTAAACTCATCACGGTAGTATCCCGCGATAATCACTTGAAGCGGAAAATCAGGAAGTTGTTGGAACACGGTGAAATAGGAGGTAGCAAAAGCTATATCTCCCGTAATTTCAAGCTCAATATTTGAAGTTGCATGATGCGTCTTAGGTGTACCATCCTCATAGCGACGCGTCGTTGATTCATATAGCGAAGTAATATTCTCACTTCCCGAAACTTCAGTTTCATTCGTATCATCTAAGAAAACAAGCTTTCCCGCACTAAATAATTC
>Ga0163110_10001704_pt1 | contig 11214 bp, 8 predicted proteins | sample CRUFie1St17metaG_FD_108703 | JGI IMG/M metagenome (GOLD analysis project Ga0163110, IMG submission 108703) | Marine microbial communities from the Costa Rica Dome - CRUD Field 142mm St17 metaG | ecosystem: Environmental > Aquatic > Marine > Oceanic > Photic zone | place: Costa Rica: the Eastern...
TCGCACCTATGGAACTCGTGGACCTGCAAACGTGGTCGACGTTCGACGGAATAAGGTCGGATGGATTTTCCAAGACTTTCACCTGCTCGACAATCTCTCCGCAGTTGACAATGTAGCCATTGCTCTTGAGTTGTCTGGAATTCCTTCTGATGCTGCTGTAACTGAAGCTGAGGACGCGTTGCGAAAAGTCGGCCTAGGAGATCGTCTTCATTTCATTCCAGACCAACTTTCTGGTGGACAACAACAGCGGGTTGCCATCGCTCGGGCGATTGCAGGCAATCGGCCAGTTCTTCTCGCTGATGAACCGACAGGGAACCTTGACATTGCAAGTGGAAAGGATGTCATGAAGCTGTTCAAGGATCTCTGCCACGATGAGGAGAACCCAATTTCCATTCTCATGGTGACCCACGATCCAGATTTGGCGTCCAACGCTGACCGTATGCTGCTGTTGAACGACGGGCGAACAGAAGCGTCCGACATCCGCTCGGCGTGGGGTCTTGACGAGGAAGGTGAAGAAGAATGAGTGACGAAGTTCCCGACCTCAAGGAAAGCGACTTTGGACAAAGCCGCTCTCGACTTCGGAGATATCAACACGCGTTGCTTGAATTACCAAGTCGCTTGAGACTTGCTGGCCAAAGTGCTTGGCGAGGTAAAGAGCGCGGAATGGCAGTCATTGCAGGTGTGTTCCTTGCTTCCCTGGTTATCACAACCGTTCTCGCTTATGGTGTAGGACTTTCCCAATTGTTTTTCGAAGAATCACTCGATTCGGAACCGTTCGATGCGAAAATTGAGTTTGCTCGCACACCGGTCGAGAATGCATCAGGATGGTCAAACAACACGACCACGATGACGCAAGTTTGTGATGAGTTGATGGATGAATTTTCAGAATTCAACGACTGTACACTTGTTCTTGGCCGTCAAGGAATTCACAGCGGGGGTTTCTTCAACATCGATTTCGTTGTCGCCCAACCGCTCGAGATGCGGGCGATATCCGACAACGAGAATCCGCTCTGGGACACAATGACATTTGATTATCCCGAAGCGCTTGACGCAGGTCCACCAATTTCGGACAAACGAGCAATTCGTTTCCTCGGCCCTGAAGCCTTTGATGGCGAATTGGCCGATCGGCTTGGTGAGAACATTATCGCAGGCCTTGGCGAGTGGCCGACACCTGAGAACATGAGTGCGAATCGGGGGATTATTCTTCCATCAACAATTGCAAGCGAGGCCCAAGCGAAAGTTGGCGACGTTCTCGATGAGCTGACGTTTGCTTACGTTGTCGATGAATCAACTCTGTTTGAAGCAAGCGTCACCGAGGACAATTGTGCAGGAGAAATCACGCCTGAAAACAATGAAATGATCTATTGTCGTATGTGGATGACTGTTGAAAATTTGACCGTCATGGGTATTTACGAGCCGTGGGATTTTGGTAACCCTACGCTACCGTTCAATCCAATTTTTACGACGTGGGAAGTGCTTGAGGAACCACAGCGTGAAACGCTGATCAATTACGACCACATGTATCTTGGTGTCACCATCGATCGTGGTCAGTTGCCAACCAGTTCAACTGCGGACGCTGCTGAATGGCTTGAGAATCTTGGCACGGAAGTCCAAGCTGGAAACTATACCGATGAAGGCGTGGAATTGTACTATACCGACATTGTTTCAGGAACAATTCTCTTCCTCAACATCTTCCTTGGTTTGATTCAGATTTTCGATTACATCATTATGATTCCAATCGTATTTTTGTCCTTGGCAGTTCTGATTTACGGTTTGGTTCTCTCTCTCGAGCAACGTCGCAGAGAAGTAAGCATTCATCGTGTCATAGGTGCAGACGGCAAGAACTTGCAAGGGATGGTCCTGTTGGAGTTGTTCGTCATGTCTTCTGTTGCTTGGCTCATTGGGTACATTCTTGCCCTTATGGCAGTACCAATCGTACTTTCTGCGGTAGGATTCATGGAATTCAGAACAGGTGATTTCGAGGTGAATCCAACGCTAGGACTTGGATCGACGCTCTTCACGGCCATTGCCACACTCGGTCTAGCGATGATCTTTGGACGCAGTCGAGCACGAGAATTCATCGAACTTGAAATTGAGGAAGGTGTTCGTAAGACGACGGTCAAAGCCGAACCAAAACGATGGCTTCACTGGTCGGCGTTTCTCTTTGGAATGCTTGCCGTGATTGATACATGGCTTGAGATGAATGGCAGCGAAGATGGGATTGTTTCCAACTTCTTCATCGAAGGGTTGATTGGAATTATTGGACCATTCGCCCTGTGGATTGGAGGGGCGTTGCTTCTGGGAAGAATCGGGGCCAAAGGTCCACAAATCATGCAACTTTTGTTCGGACGTTCACCTCTACTCAAAGATGTAAAAAGAGGATTGAAAGGTTCAGGTTCAGCAGAATCAGTGAATCGGCTTGCCGTAATTATGTTGCTTACGCTCTCAATTGTCACCTTGGCAGCAGTTCAAGGATACACGGGAACGCTCGTCGATGAGAAGACCGCAGATGCAACCGTTGGTTCCGATTTGCAAATCTCAACCGAACAAGCCATCAACTCAACAACACTCATTTCTCTTGTCAATGAATTTACGGATGGAGATGTCAACCCTCTTGCAACAAGCGTCCCAGAGATTACACTCGCCGACGAACAAGGTGGCGATAATCTGCAGACTTTCGTTTTGCTGAACGGGAACGAGGACGTTCTGCGATGGAGCGAACAATCGATACCCGGAACGAGCGTTGGCTCTGCAATGAACGGGTATTCAAACAACGGATTCTCCGCTGGAGAAGATTCTGCGTATTCCCTTGACTTGCCCGGCTCAAACCGTGGCGGTGATGAGAACAAACTCGATGATGTCCTGCTCAAGCCAGGAGATGAAAAATCCAGTGAAATCACTTTTGTTTGGGAAGAAATTGAATTCAATTTCACTTCCGGCGGTTCTGATGAAAACGATCCATTGGCGTTGTTTGTATCTTACACACTGCTCATGGATGCAGATTGGAGTGGACTCGATCTCTCAGGTCAAGACTTGAACGAGAGAGATCTAGGACGTGTTGATCTTTCCAACACCAATCTTGCTGGTTCCGATCTTTCAAACCTAAACATGAGTGAATCGATTCTTCTTGATGTGAACATGAGTGATGCAGATTTGACAGGTGCCAACCTTGAGAACGCAATCATTGTCAATTTCATGGCGGGCTCACTCGTCGATGCAGATCTAACGGACGCCAACCTCGCAGGTGCGTTTGGACTGTTTGACCTTTCATCATCGATCTTATCGAACACAACATGTCCGGATGGGAGCAACAGCGACGAAACAGGTTGTACAAGCGGTGCAAGTGAAATACCTCCTCCACTGGCTTCAGACTTGTTCTTAGCCGACACTCGGGTTCAACTCATCGTTACGCCTCACAAGACCTCAATGTACTACATGGGCACACACGAATACATCCCAGGTGTAGGGGCGGCGACTATTGCATCGGCTTTGATTATCGGTGAGGATTCGTGGAGAAATCTCGTTGGAGACGATGCAGCCAACAACCTCACGTCCAAAACATGGATTGTCCGAGTCGATGGAATCTCGGGTGACTCACTGGAGTCACTCGCATCGCAAATTAAGGCTGATTCTCGTGTCTCTGGTGTTCTTGATTGGTCGAGTTCACACAAGGAAGTTGAGCGAAATGGAGGCCTCATCTTCGGAACGCCAGGATTGCTTTCACTTCAGTTCGTTGTCGCAAGCATTGCAGCAGTTGCCTCAAGTTTCGTCTTCCTTTCACTGGTGCTCAGCCAACGTCAGAAAGAGCTGGCTGTTTTGCAGGCGATCGGAGCATCACCAAATCAAATCATCCGATTGGTCTTGTTCGAGATTCTTTCCATCGTTGTAGTTTCGATGGCCCTTGGAATCGTTTTGGGCGCAGGGCTTGCACTCTCCTTCAACGGATTCTTTGACATCTTTGGATTTATCTTCCAAATCTTTGGAGGCTCATCGACGACGATACAACGGACACTGGTTTATCCATGGTCGCAGATTATTCTGGTTTCCTTAGCGGTCTTTGCAGCCGTTGTTGTTGCCCTTTTGGTCACGACACGCCGAGCACTGACGGCTGACTTAGCAAGCGTACTGAAGGGGGAATGAAGATGAGTGAAACGATTCTAGAATCCGATGGATTGTACCATGTGTACGAATCAAAGGCAGAAGATGGCAATGTCGTTGCATTACGTGGGCTTCACATCAACATGAAGGCCGGTGAGGCTATTGCTGTCGTCGGCCCATCTGGATCAGGCAAGTCGACACTGATGAAGTGTCTTGGAGGGTTGATGAAACCAAGTGCCGGTTCGGTCAGCCTTGCTGGTAAAAACATGACGCGATTGAAAGGTCAAGAACTGGTCGAGCTTCGGCAAAAAACCGTTTCGTTCATTTTCCAGGAAGGCAATCTTCTCCCAGATTTGAATGCTCGCGACAATGTTGCACAACCACTTCGTCACCAAGGTGTTTCATCCAAGAAAGCCCTTGCCAAAGCAGATGCAATGCTCGAACGTTTAGGGATGGGTCACAGAATCCGCGCCCTTCCGTCGATGTTGAGCGGAGGTGAACAGCAACGTGTTGCCATCGCTCGCGCACTCATTACTCGTCCACGATTGATTCTTGCTGACGAACCAACAGGTGCACTGGACCCTGTCACAAGTCGAGAAGTCTTGGCCTTGTTCAAGGACCTGCACGAAAATAATGGTGTCTCATTCCTGATTGTTACGCATTCGAAGGAGGTCGCCTCCTTTGCAAATCGTTCCCTTGAACTTCGTGATGGCCGATTTGTTGCAGAGCATGGTGAATCCATTGACGTTGAGGACTTGAGTAAAGATCGTGAACTCATCATCGATGAGACTGGAACAGTGACGCTCCCTCCAGATCTTATGGTTCGCTTGGGTGGAGCAGGGCGATATACAGTTGGTAACGTCTCGAGTGGGTATCTCTCCTTGCAAGGTGATACCGTTGAAGCAATGGGGAAGATGGAACTTGCTCAAGTCTGTCCGGCATGCAAACATGACTATCTCGATAGTGACGAGCAGATGTGTCCATCATGTGGCTCAAGTCGGCCAATGGTGGAGGTTTCTTCGTGAAGAAACTCGTCTCCATCGTGAGTTATCTTGAGGGGTTTTCGGCCATTCTTCTGTTCGCAGTGGCTATGCCTGTGAAATACATTGGAGGTGAACCAAGACTCGTTTCATTGATCGGATCGATTCACGGAGGCCTCTTTGTTGTCTTCATCGCTTTGCTTTTTGTTGGAGTAGGGCGTCATTGGAACATGACTGCATTGATTCACGGCTTCATTGCCGCTGTCGTGCCTGCAGGCCCGTTTTTGTTCGATGGAATGCTCATTAGCGGTGAGTATAATTTGGATTCAAATTGAATTGACGCCCTGAGGCCAAAGCACCAAGATCAGTGTTTTTCCCCGGGTTTTCGGAGTGTGCTGTGATTCAGGGTTCATCCAGACGATGGAACCGGTTGGGTAGGTCCCATCCTCGTCCCACACTTCTCCTTTCAGGACAACGTAGCATTCGCCACCGGGGTGGCCGTGAGGCATGAACGCATCCACTTCAACTTCGGATTGTGCCTCATAGAGAACAAGGGATGTTTTCTCTTCTCGTTTCAGTTTTCCTAATCGAACACCCGTTCCGAAATCTCTCCAAGAGATGTTTTCGTTGAGCCAATCTTCATCCACTGAGAAATTCAACCAGTTCGACATATCGTGTGTGAACACCATACACCCGCTAGTATGTATATGGAATATATCTTTTGCATTTAGATCCAAACATCATTCGATGCCGTTAACTCGCTTTCAGAATCGCCTGTGTTGACAACGCCTCGTGGCTCAATAAGCATGATTTTGCACTCCTCATGTGCAAACGGGCGATGTTGAACTCCTTTGGGTACAACGTACAATTCTCCAGCTTTCAATTCCATTGTTTCGGATTCAAATTCAATGAACAGGGTGCCTTCGATAACGAAAAAGAATTCATCGGTATGGGAGTGATCGTGCCATACAAAATCACCTTCAACCTTGACGATTTTGATTTGATAATCATTTAATTCTGAAATGATTTTTGGCGTCCAGTGCTCTGAAAAAAGAGCAAACTTTTCTGAGAGATTTACTTTGTTCACGTCCGTCCCCATACCAACCGAAGAGCAATTCTTTGATTGGTTTTTCCCGTGAGATTGGATATAGGGGTATATATCTCACCACGAATACCCGAGGTTATGGGTCGAAGAGGAGTGCTCGTTTCTTTGATTCTCCTTCTTGCCATCTCCTCATGGAATTCTTCGATTGGAGAACTGTTATCCGAGCCTCATATCGTTCAACCAACGCTTTCAGAAGATGTGACTGGTTTTGATGAGTATACGGTTGTCTATCAGCTTGACATTCCTGATGAATCACGATACAACGACGGACCAATTCCTTATTCGGTCGATTCCAGTTCAAGTATTGATTTTTCTTTCGATCGAGTTGCGTACTATCTTGAACTAGAGAAGGCGAATCAACCCCGAACATGGGTGTTTGTCTCGTTCCCAAGCATTACCACACAAGCGGATGAGTTGGGAGTTCCGACGTTCAGCTCCGGAATCGTTTATCATCAATTGCTGACGGATGTTGAAATTCAATCGAATCATCAAAACTTGTCCTCACTCGGGACAATCGATACCGGCGTCATTGAATTCTGGGGAACGAACTATGGGACTGCAGACTCGCTCGGCGTTCCGAATGGGAACGGTTCGATCTACGACATTGCAGACTCTCAATACAGTGTAAATTCTGCTGGGTATGGAAGTATGCAGATTCATGACTATGAGTCTGGTCAGACACTGTTTGCCTACAATGCATGGGGTGGAGATAACCAAGACGACTTAGGAATCGGGAACAATCCTGACGAGGGTGGACATCCCGATTGGACGTTTGCTACAAACGCTGCGGATTATACTCTGAAAAGCATGACAATTCTGGTTCGATCGGGTCCAACTCCATCTGAACTCATGATTACGTTGGATTCACCTGATGAACATCAAATCGTTCAACGCAATGAGTACAACAAGGGCGTTTTCTCTGTAAGTGGCTCAACAGAATACACTGCCGATTTGATCGAAGGCAGAACCACTAATCTTGAAACTGGGTATGAATCTGAATGGGAGTCGGTCGCAGTACCGCTGAGTTCAAATTTCTACGGCACCATCGAGGTTCCAACTGGCTGGCATCGTCTCGATCTTCGTTTTATGAAGAATGGTAACGAATTGGCAACACAATCGATCGAACCGGTTGGTGTAGGAGAAGTATTCATTGTCGCAGGGCAGTCAAATTCTGCAAATTCTGGAGATGCTCCACTAACGCCTACAGACGCACGAGTCAGCACTTGGGGGCCCAATGGTTGGCGTTTCGGCTACGATCCACAACCAGCCGCAACGGGAAACAGTGGATCACCGTGGCCGGTTGCAGGTGACCTTCTTGCAAGTCGATACGATGTACCGATTGGATTCCTCTCGGTTGGGTTCGGAGGTACGCCTGTTGATCGATGGGTGCCGAGCCAAACCGATTTGTTTCCTCGAATCACTGACGCTCTCGATGCGGTACAACTGAATGGAGCAAGGGCCATCTTGTGGCATCAAGGAGAAAGCAATGCAGGTGGCACTACTGCAGAAGATTACGCACGAATGCTTGGAGAGGTTGTTCTTGGAAGCCGAGAGCATGCAGGTTATGAGATTCCTTGGATCGTCGCTCGTGTAAGTTTCCTTCCGAATGGAGATCCTGTGAAGATGGGATGGATCATCGAGGGCCAAGATGCGGTGATTGCAGATGACCCGTTGACGTTTCCCGGGCCCTACACCGATGATCTCAACGGAACACAATGGCGTTACGATACAATCCATTTCAATGAGGCAGGACTTAGAGAACACGGTTCTCGATGGGATGTGCGAATTTCATCCGCTATGAATGACCTCTTCCATCCAATCTTTGATTCTGATTCTGATGGAGTTGACGACGAGAACGATGATTGTCCAGATACTCCAGAATCTACAGAGGTTTATCTCGATGGTTGCAGCGAAGAGCAACGCCGTCCTGGAAGTACGACGGATGCCGATCAAGACGGAATTATGGATGTGGATGATTTATGCCAAGCAACACCTCTTGGAGAATCGGTTTATGCGGATGGATGCAGTGATAGTCAAATCGATTCTGATGGTGATGGAATCTCCGATGCGGAGGATGCATGCCCCTCGTTCAACGATGCAATCGATCTTGATTTTGATTCAATACCCGATGGCTGCGATGACCTCATCGATGGGGACAATGATGGCATCTCGGATGTTGATGACCGCTGCAATAATTTTGATGATACCATTGATGTTGATACCGATGGAGTGCCCGATGGTTGTGATGAGTTGATTGATTCCGATGGGGATGGAGTGCCCGATACAATCGACATTTGCAGTGGATACAGTGATCTTATCGATGTGGATTCCGATGCAATTCCAGATGGTTGTGATGAGATTGTCGATTCGGACAGTGACGGTATAGCAGACGAGTTTGATGCTTGTCCAGGACATGATGATGCGATTGACATTGATCTCGATTTATTGCCCGATGGTTGTGACGATTCAATTGATGATAAACCAGAGGCAACAGTTGAACAAAGTTCACAAAGCACTGAAGAAATGAGAGCGATTGTACTCATCTCCGTATTGGTTCTCATCTCATTGCTCCTCGTGATTCTGATTCGACGGGGTAAGCCTCCTGCAAAGGAGCAAGCTCGTCCTTTCTCCGAAAAGCAGTACACAAAATTCTGAAAAACAGTTCCACTTATTGTGTAAGTTTCATGTGGAAATGGTGGACGCCCTTCTCATGTGTTGCAGAGTACCTTCCACGGTGATACAGTTGGGATTGAAGTCCTCGCATGCATCCTTCTACAACATACTGGTCCTGGAGTTCAACCTTGTCAAGTAGAGCACCAGCCCCCACATTCAAAAGTTCAGGATTCTGGACATAGCTTTTGAACAAAATTTCGGTTGTGTTCACGCTTGTAGGAACGATGATGTTCATGGAAACACCCCAGGGATAAATGTTCATCATCATGTTTGGATAAATCCACCAATAATAGGCAGCAACACGTTTCCCGGCATCGATCGCATCATCTGGAATGTTGAAACAAACATCGTCCTTGTTGGCCATTCCTATTTGCAATACTGCATGTTCATAACATTCAGTCGAGTATCCATCTTTTGCCAATGCTTCGTTAAGTTCCGGATGAACAAAGGGTATGTGAAATCCTTCAAGATAATTGTCAACGTAGAGAATCCAGTTGGCATTGATTTCCCACTTTCGATCTCGTGTGGCGTCATGTTTGAGGTTCAAATCTTTCAACCACCAACCCAATCGTTCTTCGATTGGTTGTAGGATTGACTCAAGTTCCAAAGAAGGATCAAAAGACGTAAATTCAAATCCATGCCAATGCATCAGATTGAGGGATGGTAGATCATCGGATTCAGTTGGATAGTTTTCCACTTCTTCGAATCCTGGCATGTTTTTCATTCGTCCATTTTTTTGAAATGTTCTCCCATGATACGTGCATCGAATTGACTTCCCGTTCTTCTCTTCATGACACAAGATCATGCCTCTATGCGTGCATACATTGGCAAGAAGATGCTTATCAGATTCAAGATTCGTCCGAAGAAGTGGTTGTTTCAGAACGGACTCAAGGTGTGGAACTGGAGTCATATCGGATGTAAACTCACTGGAATGGCCAACGAATTGTATGGATTGACTCATGTGCTCCATTTGCTTAGTAAAGTGAAATTCTTCCGTGTAAAATTCAGAAGGAAGTGTCTGCGCCACCCGGATATCTGGGTCGATAATGACTTCCGACATTGCCTCAATGTTTGGTGTCATTGTCTTGAGTGTTTGGGGTGTTTTGAAAACGAGAAAAGTACTCAATAGACCATGGCGGAACCCCTTGCGATTCCAGAATTTCCGCCAAGTGGTCCGTGGGCGGCTTATGTTCTTGTGATTATTTGGATACCACTACTTCTCAGATTGATGTTTCTTGTCATACCGTTTCGAAAAGCAATCAAGAAGTTAGCTCCCCACACAGGTTGGGCGCTAAAGCAGATCAAAACACTGCCAGTGCGGGGATTTGGAATCCTGGCGTTGAATGAAATTTTAGCATTCATAACTCCTGCACTAATTGTCCTCATGTTACGATTTTTACTCGATCCAATCGGTTGGCAAACTTGGGATGAAGTCCCCCTAATCGGTCTGTTTCTTCTGCTAATTTTAGTTTCGTTGTGGGTCGTCTTTGATTTGTTCAGAATTTTACGGGTACGCAGAATGTTGAAGGCCATCGATCGATATGATGTTGCGAAATTACGAAAGATAGCTGATGCAGGATTGGGGGTAAGAGGCTGGTTACGTAAGTTTTCGAAAAGGGATAAAATCGAAGAAGAACAAGATTCCACATCAAACCGGGTTGCAAAAAAGTCACTCAAGATTTGGGCAGGACGGGCTCTTATGGCAAGGCGGCTCACGCCTCAGGGTTTACTTGGTTCACTTGCCATTGGTGCAGCAGTTGAAGCTGCTAGGACTGGTGCCGGGAAAATCAGCGATCGTATTGATGAAAAGATGCAAGAAGAATTCGATAAAATCGCAAAAGTAAACACAAGAACGATGCTTTCACTCCTCATACGAGATTTTGCTATGGGAATTCTCCCACTACTCGCGCTAGGAATCCTCCCATTGTTGATGTGATTCATGGGTACAAATTCTTTATTTTCCAGATTTCTGAGCCGCAACTATGGCCACAATTCAGACTGGCGATGCGTCCCCTCAATTTTCTCTACCAGCGACCGATGGTTCAACATTCAACATGTCCGACATGCAAGGAAAACGTGTCATCTTGACGTTCTTCAGATTTTCAAGCTGCCCGCTGTGCAACATGCGCATTCGAAGCATCATCCAACGCTGGGATGAGTTTTCTAACGATGCTGTAATGGTTGCAGTTTTCGATGCAAAGATTGGGGAGCTGCAGAAGCGAATGAAAAAGCACAATGCGCCGTTCATCATCGTTGCCGATGAAACCTACGAGGAATTCAACAAGAATGGTGTGAAGAAATCGTTTTTCAAATTCATGTGGGGCGCTATGCGTTCACCGCTTACCTTGCTTAAAGCAA
>Ga0163110_10001706_pt1 | contig 11210 bp, 10 predicted proteins | sample CRUFie1St17metaG_FD_108703 | JGI IMG/M metagenome (GOLD analysis project Ga0163110, IMG submission 108703) | Marine microbial communities from the Costa Rica Dome - CRUD Field 142mm St17 metaG | ecosystem: Environmental > Aquatic > Marine > Oceanic > Photic zone | place: Costa Rica: the Eastern...
AGAACATCCGCCTGACAACACACCGACTAACAAAGCATGAGAACGGTCATCTCCAAACGCAGATTCTAGCATTTCTTTTGCCTTACTGGAGATTGTCAAAGTAACTGTTATCGCATCAGGAGTGTTAATCAAAATGGTTGGAGTAATGTCACATGTATTACAGTCCATGTTACACCTGAGGCAGGGGTCTCATATCAATATGTGTGTGTTATTTTTGGTTGTTTATCGCAATTTCGAATAAACAGTGTTCTTGACCATTCGAGGTGCATAATAGTTCTGAAGCTGTTGCCTCAAAGCCATATCTCTCAATTATAATTCCTTCAATAACTCCCTCATCCATATGACATAGAACACTTCCCAAACGCGGGTCCCTCTCTGAGGTTTTTGAATCCATAACTGTAACTACATTTGGCGGTATTGTATCGATTTCAATATCACCCATTCCTAAATTCTTCCATTTTTGAGTTAAGCTTTGCCAAAATTCTTCTTCTGTAGATTGGCTTCGTAAGTCTAATGCCAGCTCCTGACCGATCCTGCGCCCCACGACTCTCAAGATTTCGCTCATGTCAACACCTAGTTCTCTAAGTGATGCTGCTGAAATTCCAAGAGTCAATGGTTCGTCTGGCCTCCTTAAAATCGCATTAGTAAATCCTACCCCTGAATCATCTGCAATGAGTCCTCTCAATCGTTCGTAAAATGAGCCCTCACCTATGTTTAATTTCAGCGGTTCAGTTATCATACCATCAACAATTCTGGCTTTGGCAGAACTAAAGTCAACTCCTCCATTCCATTGAACTTTTAGCAACTCGATTTGCGCCTGCATATAATCTGTCGATTCTATAACCAGCGCTGTATCTTCCTTCCCTCGACCTGTTGGGTTCGATTCAGAATTTACTATTTGGATTCCAACATCTTCATCGACATAAAATCCCATCTGCGTTTGATTCTCTTGATGCCTTATCTCTATGCGTTCGTCTAATTTATCAAAAAATCTTATTGTTTTTGCATCTATATTAGCCAAAACTCTAATTTCGACCCCCCTGTTCAAGGACTCATTTATTGAATCTACAATGCCTGATCTCATGAGATGGAGAATTCCCCATTTTGATAACATCATCCAAACCCTATGCTCTGATTCAAGAATTACATTTTCTATCGTTGCATATATGCTATGTCTATCCTTTATCACGGAGAAAAGTGCCTCATTTGGCTTGTGAATGCTCGGATTAATTATGATTGAATCGTCCTTGATTTCTTCAAGGTGTTGCTGGAGTCTTCTCACATTTGCTTCTTCTTTTTTTATCAACTGCTTGAACACATCAGCAACTGCTAGACCTGAAAACCTCATTGGTTTGTCCAAAGTTGCCATTACTAGTCCCATTTCTTTGAGTTTTCTCAGGCTATTGTAAGCATCCATTCTTGAGATTGAAACAAGTTTACCTATTTCGCTAGCCTTCAGAGGGGGTTGGCCACACAATGCTAGAATTATTCTGGCATACTTATCTTCTAAGCCACCCTCAATTAAGCGTTCAATAATCGCGTTTGCAGTTTCTGTGCTCATTTAATCAGCTCATCTTCCTCTGCTGCTCTTTTTGAAGAATGCTGCAGCGTCGAATTTGTTCTTTTGCGAGTTTTTGTTGGTCTTTGTCTAGTCCACGGGGCATCGCTTGTTCAAAGCATTTAATTGCATCAGAGAATCTTTGCATTTCGGCATATGCAGTACCCATGTTATAGAGCGTTTTTCCTTGGACTCCTTTTGGATTAATTACCATCGCTTTGTGATAAGATTCAACACATTTCGGATAGTCTTCTAGGTAGTATAGAGCATTGCCTCGACCATTCAAAATTCTAATCACCATTTCATCGTTATCTGCGAAGGATGGTAAAGCTCTATCAAAACATGATAAGGCTTCACGATATTTTTTATCCTCGATTAGTCCAACTCCCTTGTTGTACCACTCAATGTCTTGGTTAGCAATAGCATTGGAGTTTGAATCAATTCCCGTATTCACAGAAACCCTTGCAGCAGCATCTAAAGCCGCTGCGGCCAAATCGACCTCCGGATTTGTTTCGCTTACAGCAACAGTCGGTTCGGGTCTTGTGGTTAGTTCAGGAAGTGGAACTGAAGTATTGCTTACCTCAGGTTCTGGTTCAGAAACTAGTGTAGTAGGTAATTCAGGAGCTAATTCAGAGTATGGATTAGGTTCGGAGTTGACTGGTACTGTTGGAGGTGCTTGGGGAGTTGACAGTAATTGCGCTTTTTGGTGACAGCGTTCTGCGGTTGCCATGTCGCCCGCAGATTCAAGCGCCCTTGCCAAACCTTTCCAGAGTTCTGGATTGCTCTTGTCAGCTTGTATCATTGCTTTCCAACATTTAACAGCAGATGTATGATCCCCCGATGCGGATAATGCTCTTGCCATTATAGGGGTGTTTTCATCGCATAGAGACACCGCTTCCTTGGCAAGAGTCGGACCTTCAGCAATTGTGGGCGGTAAACCACTTGTATTTTCAAGAACTCGTGCTTCTCCTTCAGCTAGTTCAACCAATAAGGTTGCAAGTTCTAATCTTCCACCTTCTGAATCCACCATTGCTCTTCTTGCGGTGAGAAGATTGTCTATGTCTCCTGTACTTTCTGCAAGATCTGCTAGTCTTGCACCCGCCTTAACGTATGTGCTATCGTGATGTAGGGCGCTAGAAAAACACTTGATTGCTGCATCAGTGTTTTGTTTTCTTTCATGTAAAGCTCCTAAGTTGAAGTAACATTTTGCGTTGCTAGGGTCCAGACTTATTGCATGATTGTATGCAGATATTGCATGGTCATCTAATCCCATGGCAGCCATCGATCCTGCAGCAATATTCCAAGAGTCGAAATGAGTTGCTCCAGGGCCGTGCAGGTGTTCTTTCAAAGTTTGTAGTGCACCCTTTGCATCACCTTGAGAGAGAAGAGCAGATGCTTGTTGGCATAAATCCTCTATATTGATGTGGTCTTGATTAGGTTCAGACTCAGTTTCATCAATTAAGGTTTCATCTGACGATTCTTCTTCGACGTTATCGGATATATTTTCATCAGAAATAATTTCAGAAACTGAATCATCAATCGATGGCTGATTTTCAAGAATGTCTTCTACTCCACTATCTACTGCATGAGTAAATGTTTGATTAACCAACTGTTCTTGGGTGTGCGGCATAACTGTGGGTGTTGAATGGATAACACCCCCAGCGGCTTTGTTAGAGTCCATAATTTTCACGAGATGAGGATGCCCTGGGAAATATTTCAGGGCTCTATCTGCAATTTCTAATGCACCATCTGCTTCTCCTAGACGGTCTAACAATACAGCAAGGTTAGCTAAGGCTGGACCGTGATTAGGGTCTAAGTCTAAACAAATCACGAACGCTTGTTTTGCTCCTCTTGAGTCCTGTTCTGCCTCAAGTAAAACACCACGATTGAACCACGCCATTGCATTGGACGGATCTAATGCAATTGCTTTATTGAATGAACTTAGGGCTGATTTATGATCCCCAGACCGATGTGCAGCTTCCCCTTCTGAGACCAAATCTTCAACACTCGTGTCCATTACAATTTCATTGCTCGTTTGAATTTCTGAATTTTCGTTATCTTCTTCGATAACGGTTTCAGAGTCTGCTTGGGTGGTTTCTATTTCCTCTTCTGGACCAGAAATCACATTCTTGACAACATCTGCTAATGATGACATCATCGCATCAGTGATTTCCGCTGCTGCGTCGATTGGATTGTTCGTACTGCCATCACTCATGGGGGGTCACCAGCCCGTTGATAATCCCATAACGCATAAGCATTGTCCGTATGCGTTCCCGTTGGATTGATACGAAAAAACCCTCTGCGTTGGGTTGTGCGGCCTAGTTTTAACAACAACAATGGTGGCACATTTGTTCTAATTGAGCCTGGAGAAATATTAGATATCATTGTTGATGAACCGTTCTTTATTGGTGCTAGACCTGTGACTCAAGTTGAATGGACAGCGGTAATGGGTACAAATCCATCAAAGTTTCAAGATGGTTGGTCTGCAGGATTGCGGCCCGTCGAATCAGTTAGCTGGTTAGATTGTCAATCTTTTATTTCTAAATTAAATGAAAGTGAGACGGAACAGCGTTTAGGATTGTCTGGGTTATGGCGTCTTCCTACTGCCGAAGAGTGGGAGTTTGCATGCAGAGCAGGTACTGAAACTAGATGGTTTCACTCAGACCGAGATTCAGATTTAGACGAAGTTGCATGGCATGGTGGTAATTCTGGTGCCACCACGAGGGAAGTGGGTCAAAAAAAAGCAAATGAATGGGGATTATATGATTGCCATGGTAATGTCGCAGAATGGACAGATTCTGCAAAAGGAACTCGAAGGATAACAAAAGGTGGTTCCTGGTTAATGGAATCTGAGTCTACAACATCGGCAGCAACTGGTTCTTCTGCAGTGGATAAACGCAGCGATGCTATTGGTTTACGACTTGTTTGGTCGCCAATCTGATTTACTAGGACAATTACGCATCTAGTATGCGTTTGTATCATAATCCCCGATGTTCAAAGTCACGACAAGCCTACAATTTACTTTATAATTCAGGGGTAGAGTTTGAAGATTACCGCTATTTGAAATTAGGTGTTCATGAAAATGACATTTCAGTTTTGATAGAAATTGAGGGTGTTGTACGCAAGAATGATTTGGATAAGAGCATAAAATTTGATTCCAGTGATCAATCCCAAATCAAAAATTTATTGCTATCCAATCCAGAGGTTCTACAAAGACCGATTTTAATCAACAATGGAGTTGCAGTCATTGGTAGACCTCCAGAAAAAATTCTCACTCTTCTTCCTTAGGTTTTAGAACCGTAGCTACGTTTAGTCTAACAAAAACCTCAAGATAAGATTTCATTCTATCTTCGACAGGTGCGATATCCTCGTGATACAGTGACTCCATAATCTCACAAATTTCCTCAAAATTTCTTTCTCCGTCCATTAACTCCCATAGCATTGATTGGGTGGGGTGCATTGTCCTTTTCACTACCTTGGGCGCTCGTAATATTTTTGCAAGCATTCGCTCAAATCTTGTAAAACGTTTCTTGATAATTAAGACTACATTTTTCCCAGTTACGCCTTCAATATCAGGATGAATTCCTGCATCACCCCTGTATTCCCAATCTACTGGCAATCTTACAGGAACGAAGTCAGTCCAATCTCCTTCAATCATGAAAAAGCCTCTGATGTAAATGTGATGTACAGTAATGAAATCATTGATATTGCTCCGCAAATACCTGTTATACGCTTCAAATTATCTTTTTGAGTAAAATTATCTAATACCCATGTTGAAACCCCAAAAATTGAAACCAACGCAAGAAGGACATACCAGACGGCAGGGACCTCACTCATGTGCGGTCGACTCACTAGATGCCTGTGAACCTTGCGTATCTTGCCATGCTTGGTATTCAGCCATTTTCCTATTGTATTCTTCTAACTGCTTTTGATATTCGACCATAGGATCAGGTTCCACATTAGTTGTTGCTGGAGGGCCAGCAAATGCGGTTGCTGGAGGGCCAGATATAGGTGCTGCGTCTTCTACTATCTCTTCATCTTCGAAATAATCTTCAGAGTTGCCTTTTCTTCGATAAATCATTGCTAATAATCCAATTAAAATCGCTGCACCTGTTCCAGATGCTATGTATATGGCTGAAAGACTATCATCATCTTTTTCAATAGTCCATGTCAACTCTTCCACGTGTTGATAATCGATTCGCGAATCACTTCCATTTATGTAGACTTGAATTTCACCCGAATAATCGCCTTTTTCTCTTAGAACCTCACAACGCATATCATGCTTTTGTGTATTTAGATGTCCAGCATCCATTTCAATTTTAGCACCACTAACGTGTACAGTGTACCCGTCACAAATTATTCCCCATCCTTCAGGAACTATAGCTTCAATATCGAATATTTCACCTTGTGTTGAGGTAGACGTCAAATTAATCCAAAAAATTCTGGGGGATTTAGATGCTAAATCTTTGTCGATAGGTTTTATTTCTTGCATTTCCACATTCCGTCTTTCACCGACAATTAATGCAGCGGCGACGCTTTTCATAATCGGTCTTGCCTGCTCATCCATTCCGCCTTCTAATTCGATAGTAGCAGTGATTATGGTATTGAGGCTGCAATTTGATGAAATAATGATGTCGGCGATTAAATCAATTGATTCAGTCGGCCCTAGATTTAGATTCATCCATTCTCCATCTGACTTTGAAAGCCCTGTATTTGTTGACAAGAAACCTATGATTTCGCTAGAATCTTGAGTTGATTGAATTACCAGTCTTGCTCTAATAGTCGAGTCTGCTGCGTTCCCTATATTCCATGCAGTTGCATTAAACGAGTATGTGGAATTTGTTTCTATGACGCTTTCACCTGCATATCCATCTAGTTTAGGTTGTCTTATGGTTTCAGTTATACACTCAAACATCACAGAGTTATCATCCGTTTTTATGTCTACACCGTTTTCTGGAGAAACTTGAACTGTTATTTCATGAAACTCACCCGGAGCTTCCAATGATGGTAATAACAACCAAAGGTCAACCTGCTTGATATTTTCCAGATCATAGGACACGGAAAGTGGAATTCCTTCTGTGACATTTACTCCATCAACCAACGCCCACCATTCCCAAGAATCAGGAGACCAAGGTAAATCGAGTAAAGCGATTGTTGGGCCATTACCGTTGTTTACAATTTCAACATTCACAAGCATCGGAATTCCAGGCGTTAGATTAATCGGAGATTGAACAAGTGAAATAGAAACGTCTTCTAATGAATTTACTGTTAACTCCTGCCAACTATCGGCAACAACCAATTCTTCAGATCTTAATGACAACGCTTTTGCTTGTATCACTGGACCGAGATCTCCTGCTTGCGCATTAATTGGTGATGTAATTCTAACAGTAAATGTGGATGAGGACCCTGAAGATATCGCAAGATCTGGCGAGCTCAAAAGTACAACATCCCATCCGGTAACGTCCGTAAAATCAATCTGAGGTCGAAAAATATCAATACGACTAGCGTTATTCCATATTCTAAATGTAACATCATGTGAATCTCCGGGTTCGATTAAATATTCATTGATTGATAGAGAGTCTACGCTGATTTCGGCGTCGCTAACCATTGCAGCGGCAACCTCGATAACTTTGGTGTCAAATCTCCTAGAATCGTTGGTGCTAGTTGCTGTTAACCATACTTCGGCAGTAACATCTGGTTCAACACCATTGGGAACACTTACCTCCAACCAAATTGTTTTCGGCGTATCAACTCGTACCAAAATGTCATTGGTTTGATTCCAAGCAAATTCAATATTCCAACCTTCTGGTATGTTCTTGTCAAGTAAATTTAGGGTAAATACATCTGTTGCCTCACCAATGTTTGCAACGGTAATGGGGAAATTGCATGTTGAACCTGGTAAGCACCTTGGTTTGAATTCAGGGATGATGATATCGGGTTGGCGGTCCGGTAATATTTTGATCAGGGATTGGGTGCTGCTAGTGACATCTGGGTAAATATTTGAACTAACATTTACAACCACAGGAATATTTCCTTGACTTGCGTTTTCATCAACTAAGACCTTCAGATCGAACTCACGTGTTTCACCTGGAAGTAATTCAATACCTGAAGAACCTATACTTGCTCCGTTCGGATAGGCAAAGTATGTCGTCCAGTCAGAAGGTATACCGTATGCAGTAGGAGTATATCTTTCTGATATATTACCAGTATTTGTCATTTCGATACGGGCTGTTGACCAATCTCCTGGTAGACCTCCAATTGTTGAAACTCCATTTGCTTGAATCTGAAATTCCTTTTTCTTAGCAGCTTGATCATAAATAATGACTAACTCATCAATCCAGTATCCTATGTCATTTCCTACAGCGTCTGATGAAAATGTAAACCGCAATTGTGTAGATGAGTGAAAGTGTTTGGTTTGGACGGGATACAAGGGTGAACTCTTGCCATTGTGATTTATGCTGAAGGTGTTCCAACTTAATCCATCCAAAAAATTATTGTCAACCACGCTTTGTAATGTAAAGGTTTCATCCCATGCACCATTATTATCCTTGATGTACCCTTTTAGTTGATCTCCTGAACTAACTCCTCCCGTGTAAAACATCGAATAACCTATCGCTGAATTCGGATTTGAAACCCCATCTGCGACATTGAAAACAGGGCTTGTAAGAGTTGAAATTGTGTTCGGAGAGTATGTTGAAAATTGACCGTTGCCTATGTGGAAGGCTTGTGATTGTGATATGTAAACATCAGAATTAACATTCCACTCACCAGTGACAGTCCATTGGGACATGTCGACACAGTTGTCATAACTGTATGCTACGGTTAGGTGGCGGGATCTTTGGTTGTTTGAAAGATCGTCATCACCTTGGGTATTACTCACCGATATTTCCAATGTGTGATTACCTGAGTAAGAAGGAGTCCACAGTATATCTACTGATCCATTTGATGAACTTGAAAGCGGGCTCATTCCCTGTGTTGTATTTAGCAATTCAAAACGAGTATATTCATTATGAAGAACAATAACTTCAACATCTATGAAACCAGATTGAATTGTTCCTAAATTTTCGATCACAATATTGATATTCATTTCAACTCCAACAACTCCATCCGTTACATACAACATTTCTGGTTTGTCGAAGTTGTCTATTGGGTAGTTAGATGAAAACATTTGATAAAGTGACTTATTGGTAAAATCCGGGTAAGAAATTGAAATATCTTCTATGCCTAAATCAACGTTGATTGCACGACCAGATGTAGCATTAGTTACTGGTATTGTGGATGAGGCCATTAGAGCAATGATGGCTATGGCTAGTATCCTTCTCATCGGGCTCAGTTACCCACAGTAATTCAAAGATTATGACACCTTCGCTTAGGATTTAGACCTCACTCTTCCCCAAATGATAAGTCAGAGTCTACTACAACTGAATCGTGGATGGATATATTTTGAATGTTATAGGTAATATTAGAGACTGAGTCATCAGTTTTTTGGCTTGATGGTTCTTTGGTTTGTTCCGTACTTGAATCATCGCTTGAATTCAAATCTAATTTTGAATCATTTTCAGAATCTATGTCTAAATCAGACTTAGCAGCATCAAGTTTGATCTCCAGCCTTCTCTGCTTGGCTCTGGCCGCATAATATACCGTGAATGATGGTATTAGTACCATCCCAAAGCAACCTATTACAGCAGCTAATGCCCAAATAAATTCTGTCGCAGCATCGACTTCGAATTGCTTGACTTCCCCTAATTCTTCGTTCACTTGTGTTAAGGTAACAGATGGGCTTACGGTACGATTACCACTTTCGATAACAGTAATGCGTACTGATGTTGGCTCGAAAGATGTAGATATTATTTTGGCTGCATCGTTTTCTGCCTCGGTCTGAGAATCTGCAAAGAGGGATCCTTTACCTCTGAGGGCAGGATCAGGATCGGTTAATGCTACGATTTCAGTGACGTCTTTTGAAATATTTACGGTATGCTCACCAGCCTTTTTGCATGAATCTGAGCAAGAGAAGTCGTCTGCATCAGGATCGCCTAAATCTGGATGACTGTACAATCCCTCACCATTGGATATCGATATCGTTGAACCCTTAGATAGCATTTCTCCAGATAAATTAACCCATGTTAGATTTACACCGTTAAGATTAGCATCCCAGGTCCATATTGTGCGATTTTTATTGCTGTCGTAGTATTTTTCCTCGGATTCTAAATCCACCACAGATTCTTCAGATTCTGATTCATAAACATATACTGCAGTATCAATCGTCGCTCCATAAACAGCGTACGCAAGGAGGAAAATCAAGGTTAGGCCCATCCCGATCAGCGTGCGCAACAGATTCGGGTTCTGGGCTAGTGCCTTACGCATATTAATCCGCAAAAATTAGTCCTTCATGAACCCTACTACATTCTGTACGCAGTGCCCTCTTCAGAGTTAGATTACATGTTATTTTCGACAGTGCCATTGATATAGGGGAGTTAGGTCGGGAAGTTGCTTGGTGCTACGATGACGACGTTTTACGATGTCCCTGCTGACTTATTGAATCCAGCTTTAGCTGTAAAACTTGCAGAAATTGATGCAATTTCACGTCCTCAGTGGGCTGATTATGTTAAAACAGGCATTCATCGTGAAAGACCACCTACCCAAGATAATTGGTGGGAAGTTCGTTGCGCTGCCCTTCTTCGTAAGGTAGGCAGAGAAGGTCCAATAGGTGTTAATTCACTTGCACAAGCCTACGGCGGAAAGAAAGACAATGGTTCCAATCCTCACACCCCTGCTATGGGAAGCCGGCACATAATTCGCACTGCATTACAACAGTTGAGTGAGGCTGGTTTGATATCAATGAAAGAGACAAAGACCGTGCAATCTGTCGACGGTGATCAGAAATTGTATTCTGGACGTATCATTACCGCAGCGGGACAAAAGCTACTGGACGAGGCGGCTCACTCAGTAAGAGAAGATGCGGAAGCAGCATATCCTGGGCTGGCTAAGTATTGACGGAAGTGGATGGAAGTGACTACTATGGCTGTATCCCCTGATGATGAATTGGCCAAGTTGCGTGCTCAACGCATGGCTGAAATTCAATCGCAGTTGGAAAACCAAGCTGCAGCCCAAGCGGAAGCCGAAATAGAACAGCAATCAAAACAGGCAGCATTAGCTGAATTAGATGCAGCAATGAAACAAATACTTACTCCGGAAGCTAGGTCCAGACTTGCAAGCCTGAACTTGGTTAATCCAGAATTGACAACAAGGGTAAAAACCCACCTTGCAAACCTATCTAGCGATAGTAGAATTGCAACACCAGTTAATGATTTTCAATTAAAGCGAATTCTAGCGGGGCTTTCTGAAAACCGTAGAGAAACAACTATTCGAAGGATCTGAGGTGAATAAAAATGTCACGTAACAAGCCAGCAGCAAAGAAAATCCGCCTACTAAAAGCAGGCAAACAGAACCGTAGGGTCCCTGTTTGGGTTATGCTAAAAACATCCAGAAACACAGTTTCTCATCCAAAGCGTCATCATTGGAGGCGCTCTAAGTTACAAAAGTGAAATGAATGGCGCGCGCAGCAGTAAGTGAGCTCGTAGTTCCGTTGAGAAACGCTTGAAACATAACAAGATACAGAAGAACTCCAAGAGCAATCCAGATTATCAAGAAT
>Ga0163110_10001707_pt1 | contig 11208 bp, 6 predicted proteins | sample CRUFie1St17metaG_FD_108703 | JGI IMG/M metagenome (GOLD analysis project Ga0163110, IMG submission 108703) | Marine microbial communities from the Costa Rica Dome - CRUD Field 142mm St17 metaG | ecosystem: Environmental > Aquatic > Marine > Oceanic > Photic zone | place: Costa Rica: the Eastern...
AGGGGCGGTGTGGTCGATGAGTCCGCTGCCTCTAAGGCCCTGGAGTCGCATCAATTAACATCACTAGCACTAGATGTTTTCGAAGTAGAGCCTCTTGCAGAGAGTGACTTACTCCGCCATGATTCCTTTCATGGTAGCCCACATATTGCAGCTTCGACTCTGGAGGCACAGGCTCGGATTGGAACTGAAATGGCAGGGTTGATCATAGAGTATTTCGAAACCGGAAATTGCAATAATTCCCTTAATTGACCGACTATAACTCTAGATTGTGCATCTTTACCAAAGCATCGGAAAATAATGACAGGGGTTCAGGAATTTGGATACCTGAAATTGGAGTTTTAAGGGAAAGTCCACCATCCTTCTTTGTCTTCCAAACCATTGAATTGAACTCTTCCAAGGACTCGGTTTTGTTTCTAAGTTCTTCAAACGTCTCGGTTCCAGGAAATATAGGAAGACTTGGGAATGCTCTGACATCCACTGAACTAGAATCGTAAAGTGTTGTACTCAGGTAATGTGTGAAAAATGGACATATTGGGCTAAATGCACTGAGAAAATCACGCACTATTCTGTGTATTGTCCATGTAGCCGATAAATCCCCATCATAGAGCCTAGTCTTTGACATCTCGAGCCAGTGACTGGGGAAAATCCCCGTACCAAAAGATTTCAGCGTCTGTGCCGCAGTGTAAATATCCACATCCTTCCATGCAATCTCCACTGAGGCCATACACTGATCAAATTCAGAAAGAATCCATATGTCCTCTATATTCAATTCAGGCGGCGACGAAAAGTCTTCAGGAACCTCGAATTGGCTTGCGAACCTAGCTACGTTGAATATCTTAGTAAGCACGCCGTAATACTTAGTCTCAATCTCTTCTGGATTGATATGGAAGTCATCACCCACCTGCGCATCGCAGGCCTTCCAAAGTCGAAAGCACTCACTTCCGATTTTGTTTGCCTTCAACACTACTTGCTTGCCATCGGCCCCTTTAATCTTCCACGAACCAGTCCTGCCCCCAGCTCCGCATTCGAGAACGCTATCCGCATCTATGCCGTTTCCTAATGACTTCGACATCTTCCTACCCCATGGATCCATTCCAAGTCCGTCTATCCAAATGCTATGGAAACCAGGGCGATCTAGTAAAAGTGAGCTCTTCAGTAGTGTGTAATATAACCACGTTCTGACAATTTCCTTGCCCTGAGGCCTAATCGAAGTCGGAAATGCCCTATCGAACAATTTCGGATCCGTCAAGTAACCAGAGACGTAAAGATTGGAATTTGATGAATCCATCCAAGTGTCAAACACCTTATCCTCGCCTATCAGTTTCCCAAGTGTCGAACTCAATTCCTGATAGGTTCCAAGCGTATCTTTGCTCTCCCTATCGACAACTTCAGAGTTATTTGGGGGTGAGTCCCTCCAAGGTTGCACATAGGATCCTCTTGGCGGAACGACTACTTTGGTTCGGTCCTCAGAGTACCAGATGGGGACTTCTGTATGGTACCACCTACGTCTGCTGATGGGCCAGTCAATGGATATCCCGTCTATCCAATCATGTAAGTACTGTCGATTCCTCTCGGGTATGAATCGGCTTTCCTTTGAAAGTTCCATTAGTCTATCCAGTATATGGGTCTGTCGTACATACCATTCCTTTAGTAGAATAATCTCTATTGGGTTTCCTCCCCTCTCGCTGACGGGTACTTCTTGTAACCGGTCTTCCGTAGAGACTAGATTTCCTGATGTTCTTAGAATTTCTATTGCTCTTGTTCGGGCTTCAATTACTTTCAGCCCAGATAATGGCCCTGCAATTCCTGTCATCTCACCATCAAGATTAATCGCTACGAATGGCCTCAATTCAAGCTCTCTGAAAATTGATACGTCATTCTGGTCACCGTAAGAGCAAACCATCAGAATCCCACTGCCGAAATCCATCTTTACTGACGGATGAGAGGCAATTTTGACATATTTGTCTCGTTCTCCTACCTCTATTGGGAGTTTCACCCTCTTACCTATTAGGTGACTGTATCTATCATCTTCAGGATGTACGACTACTATCCCACAAGCACAGATCATCTCGGGCCTTGTAGTTGAAATTATGATTTCTTCGTCATCCTCGGTTTGCCACTTCACATTGCATAGTTTGGTTTCTCTCTGAACCCTCTGGACCTCCGCATCGGCTATCGTGGTACCTTCAACAGTATCGTAGATATTGGGCCTAAGGTCTTCTACAATATCGCCACTCTTGAAAAGCTCAACGAAAATCGTCTGCGATACTGCCCTGTAGTCGGGGGCATCTGTGAGATATTCGTTCTCATAGTCGCAAGATAGACCGACTCTCTTCGCAGTATTTCGCATGGCCTTGGTGTATTCTTCAATAGTTTCCGAACAGAGATCCAAGAATTCTGCCCTATCATACGTCCTCATTTTTCTTCCAGTCTTCTTTTCCACTGTGAATTCGATATTTATGCCGTTCCTGTCTACGCCCCAGGGGAATTTCACTTCTTTGCCCAGTAGCCTCTGACTCCTGGCAATAACGTCAATCATGCTGTATTGAGCAACGGCTCCGATATGCCAGGTTCCACTTGGATATGGAGGAGGTGTGTCGATAACGAAGATCTCCTTTTTCGTATCTTTATTGAAGGCGTATCTTTCTCGATAAGATTCTCCATCATAATGCTCCGATTGAATTCTTTTCTCGAGATCAACACTCCACCGCTTGTCAGAAATCTTTGGCTGTCCCACGAACCCCACCAAATATTTGGCAGAGAGTCGTGTTATTGACCATTGCCGTACAGTTGTAAAATGTAATTCAAATCATCATGTATGCCGAGGGGTTGAAGGTATGCCGTTTCACGTCGGGACGGGAGGGACATGGCTAGGGAAGATTCTGGGAGGCGGATTGCCCGTTTTTTTGAAAGTGCCAAGGAGAGGTTTTTGGACTTAGTTCCAAGCGATTTCCAACCAATTCCATCTCTATCACGACTCCCCAACCAAATACGGAGGAAGATCAGGAATCATGAAGGGTCCAGTTTTCTAACAATGTTTCCCGTGATGGCGGTTCTTGTTTCACTTGTATTCACTGTATCACTTCTGCCCCACTCAGGCGTATTAGACTGTAGGGAAGGTTTCGACAACCCAAGCTACTGCAAAGAAGAGCCCGCATTGAATGTGAATGGGGATTTGGAGGTGTACCTTCCAACGGATAATGATCCACTTAGCGTAAAGAACTTGATTGCTCAGGTTGAAAGTGATTGGACCACCAATGTGATGGTTATTTACGTCGAGTCTTACGATTACAATGTTACCTGTGTGGAGTGTGGGTCAAATGGCCAGATTAACATCTTGGAGCAGATTGACAAAGTAGAGAGAGCCATCAATTATGTCAGGAACGACAAAGGCCAAGAAGACGACGTTAATTATGTTCTATCCATTTCAACCGTAGTTAAGGAAGTTAACTCTAGTGGGGGACGCGTAGTAAAGGCCTTCTTTTCAGGCCTTGCTGAGGCAACTGGTAACCAGCAACTCTCGGATGAAATAAATGAGACAATAGACTCACAAAGCGATCTTATCGGCAATTACGCAATACCAGACGAACAGCAAAGGGTTGATCAAATTCTTCAGGAGATGCCTCAGAATGCTCTTGATAAATTGGTGAGGAATATAGGCTCAGGTAATGAAATCAAGACCAATTATGGATGGAGTCGTGCAGTAATTATCATAGGAATATCCGATGACACAGGAAACAAGACGATTGGGGATATTGTCTCAGAAACCCAAGGCACAATCGATCAAATTGCATTGGACAACAACTGGGGCTCTCCTGGTTCAGAAGGATGCGGGACTAACCATGGGTCATTGTGCCTCAGAATGACTCTAACCGGCCCTGCACCACTAACTAACGCAGTTACTGAGGAGTCATTCAAATTATTCTGGCAAGTGTTCCCTGTAGGTGTTGTAATCGTAGCAGCGATGCTGTTCCTATTCCATTGCGACTTACTTCAGACGGGTAGGATTCGATTTGTTCAAGGCGTTAAAGTTGTCATAATATCTGGATTGCCCACACTTTGTGCGGTATGGGTTACCTTGGGGCTAATCGGTCTGACCGATTATGAGGTAACAATGACAGTGATTTTAGTAGGTCCGATTGTACTTTCACTGGGTGTTTCCTACGGGCTGCATATAACCAATAGATATGCAGAATCTAAGGGAACTCCCCAAGAGAAGATGTCTGCAGCACTCCAATCTACAGGGCGGGCGGTATTCCTCTCTGCTATGACGACTATAATTGGATTCATATCCCTAACATTTGCTCCAATGAAGCCCATCCAAACAGTAGGTTGGGCTTTGGCCGCAGGTATTGTAGTAGTGTACATTCTTACTATGATAATGGTCCCTAATCTTACAATACTTCTTGATTTGAAAAAACCTTCTCACCCCCCTCCAAAGGTATTCGTTGCTGCAGTCAATATGCCAGTCAAATGGTCTAGAGTCACACTTGCCCTGTTCATTGCATTGATGGTCATTTCTGCTGGTTACAACAGGCAAAACGTGGAGGAAAACATCGACCTTCTAGAAATGGCACCTAGTGAAGTGGAAGCAGTGCAGAAAATGGGCGTATATTCGGATGAGTTCGAAGCGGGCCAACCAGGGTTTTTACTTGTCGATGCGAACATAAGAGCTGAGCCAGAGATTGGACTTGGATCGATCACCGCAGAACATCCATATGCCAATCTTGAGGGCATAGAGAATCTCGAGTCTAGATGTAATGATGTAGAGAATGCTACTGCTGTCTCGATAGTTTTCCTGATGAAGGCGATAGCTGTAGGGGTAAATGTATCCGGTACGCCAATTTATGATTTCATAGATGAAACACCTCTTCCAGAGCCAATAAAGGAGATTGCTGAACTAATTTTCGACAGAGACCAATCAGGAAATGTCTCATTCTGGACCATTTTGGATACACTTGAAGCACAGGAGGACGATGGTGGTAGACAGGCTCAGAATTTCCTACTCTACGTGTTCTACAATAGTATGACAGAAGAAATGAGGGAGCTCTTCATCTCTCCTGATTATCAGCGTTCGCTGATATACATAGATATGCCATTCATGGATGTCAAGAGTACTGCAATAACCACAGAGCAGATCAATAATTGGGCAAAGGCTGCAGGGGACTCTGAAAACCCGATCAATGTAGTGGGTGACTCGCTAATCGGCGTTGCGTCAATCACAATTGAAGTCAATAATTTGATAGTCGACTCCCAATGGACGTCACTCGCATTCGCATTAGGGTTCACGATACTCACACTTGCTCTTGTTTTCAGAGATATTAGATATGCTTTCCTCACCACAATACCAGTAGGATTTACCGTAGCTATGCAGTGGTTAGTAATGGATGCTTGGGGCCTTTCTCTATCACTGGTAACAGTAATGATCGGATCGATTCTTGTCGGTGTGGGGATAGATTTCTCAATACATATTGCAAACAGGGTCAAAGAGATGGGTGGAACAATAGATGGGATTAGAACTTCTTGCTCAAGTACAGGTATGAGCCTTTTCGAGGCAACAACAGTGACAGCCATGGGTATGACATGTGCCTTTGGAATAGAAATACCCGCAATAGGACCCTTCGTTACAGTGATTATTGTCCTACTTATCGTGGCTGCCCTATCTGCTCTTCTATTATTACCAGCAATTTACTCCTTTATGGTAACTTCAAATTTGGGGCTTACGGGGGGTATGACGGCAATGGTGAAGACCGCTGGATTGAATACAAATACCCAAACCACCAACATAGATGTCTTGGAATCTAGAATATCCTACAGTCAAACAGATGATGCATGGTGAATCAAATTTATTTCTATGTTATGACTAGGCGCCACATGGTAAACTACTGGCTGATGAAGAGCGAACCCCATGTCTATCCTTGGAAACAACTGGTTTCAGACGGGTCTACACACTGGGACGGAGTTAGGAACTATCAAGCTAGGAACATCATGCGCGACGATATGCTATTAGGTGACATGGTACTATTCTATCACTCAAATTGCAAACCACCGCACATTGCAGGGATAGCTAAAGTGTGTAAGGAAGCTTACCCAGACCATACAGCTCAAGATCCGGGTTCAAAATACTACGATTCAAAGGCTTCTGCAGATAATCCCAGATGGGTTATGGTCGATATTGAACCTGTATCAGCAATTACCTCAGTTGATCTCCCTGAACTTAGATCTAATGGTGACCTTGAGGGAATGCCCCTGTTGAAAAAGGGCCAGAGGCTTTCCGTTCAACCTGTGAAGAAGGCCCATTTCGAAATTATTTGTAAAATGGGCGGCCTCCCCGGAATACCCGAGTAGTGGGCGTGTCCTCGGTGGACGCTCGTCATCAGTGAGAGTGCAACACCAGCTTTCTCCGTCCCGAAGTCCCAAGGCATCCAGCATCCCCGGTCGGGCTGCTCGCTTCCGCGCCTGACCTGGTTCCCGGGCGTGAGACGCTCACAGAATCCCTCCGGATTCCGCTACCGCCAACCTGGATCTCTTGGGGGCGAGACATCGCAGTCAGTTGGTGTAATCCCAAAGGCTCGTTTGCGCCGCCCTCGGACTTCGAGTCACCATTATCGACGATTTGTGAATAACAGAGCACGTCAACTCCCCCTCTAGCCCAATTGTCGCGCTATGACGATACGTATCAATATGCCCAGTATATCATGCTTCATACTTTGATGGACAGCCCGTTTGAATCTCAAATGAATCGATTATCCATATCATTGTTCCATCTGACGAATTGTCTGTGTTAAGAGTACCTCTAACAGCAATAGTTCTGCCCTCGTCAAAGCCGTCTGGAATCGGAGAGTCCTTGAAATTGACAATTATCGTCTCTGTGCTCCCTTGAAGAGTAAACACCAATTCATCATAATTCATTGTCCCGGGCAATACTATGCCGCGAACAAAAATATTTTCTCCATCGAATCTTTCTGGTTCACTCATAATCTCGTCTACAGTGTACTGGACTTGGGGGTCCACAGTTACCATCATAAGTCCAAATATTGCTATTGATGTCCCGAAAACAATCACAAGTCGGGACAGCCTAGTAAGTTGCACGTGGTTTTCTAACAGCTAGTGTCTAAATGTGTTTGTATCCAACGGCTTCAGATAGAGAAGAAAACCCAGATTCGCTAACTCTGTTCTTGATTCCTTTGACTATACTTGATACCACCGTGGGCCCATTGAATACCAGAGCTGAATAAAGTTGAATCAGCGAGGATCCAGAAATAATGGCCTCCCATGCAGTTTCCTTAGACTCGATGCCGCCTACTCCCACAATGGGTATTTTGCCCTGAGTTTCTCCGTATACCAAATTTATTACTTCTAGAGAACGAGAATTCAGAGGTCTTCCAGACAACCCTCCATCGCTTGAGAATGCCTTTCTTGACTGAGTGGATAATGGTGCTGGCCTCTTTATGGTAGTATTTGTTGCAACTATCCCGTCGACACCTGATTTTTTACAAAGAGAAACAGTATCCAATATCTCATCATCAGAATTATCTGGTGAAAGTTTCAACAAAATGGGCTTTTGTGCCCCTTTGAGCTCCCTTATCTTGTTACATGATGTTAAAATTGATGTAAGGTACTCTTTATCTTGAAGATCTCTAAGGCCGGGGGTATTGGGTGAAGAGATATTGAGTACGAACATATCAGCGTGATCCCATAGTATGTCTAAAGTGGAGGCATAATCATCTGCTGCATGGTCATTTGGAACCTTTTTTGACTTTCCAATGTTAGCAGCAATTGGTGTTTTTGGCCATTTATCTTCAGATTTACGAGTAATCAACCTCTTACGAATTTCAGAAGCTCCTGGATTATTGAAACCCATCTTATTCACCAATGCTCTATGCTTATTGGCACGAAACATTCGAGGCTTTGGATTCCCATCTTGCGGATATCTTGTAATGCCCCCATACTCTGTCCATGAGAATCCCATGGCAGACCATGCAATTAGTGCCTCTGCACCTTTGTCGAATCCGGCTGCTAAACCTAGAGGATGATGAAACATTCTTCCAAAGACTTCTATTGGTACTTCGGGTGGCCTGTAGAGGGCTTTCAGAATATTCTGGCCGGCACTAGTTTCACCAATACCTTTCATCACCCTCATAGAAATTGAATGAGCAGCCTCCGAGTCAATCAGCCTGAGTGCAGGGCTCCCCAAAACACTCCAGGCTATTCCCATTATCTACGGTATGCGCACTCATTCTTCAATCGTTATGTTTCAAATCTAGACAGTATTGACTTTGTCTAACAACGTTCGGTTTCGCGCGCGCTCGCGCGTACGCGTGCGTTGGAGGATTTACCGCTCCAGCTAGTTTATACAGGACTTGATACGGCAACACAAATCCAGGGGAATATCATGAAGCTTGTAATCCTTGAATCGGGGGCCAAAGCTAAGACTATCAAAAAATACCTCGGAAAAGGATGGATTGTGGATGCTTGCAATGGTCACGTTCAGGATTTACCAGTTAACAATAAAGCAATGTGGGCCTACAAGGATGGAGAATTGCCAAAGCCTCCATGGAGTTGGACAGATGAAAAGGCAGAGAGAAAGCTTCTTTCTATGATGAATAAAGCATCCAAATCATCTGTGAACGAGATATTTATCGCGACCGATCCCGATAGAGAGGGGGAATTCATTGCATGGAGACTAAAAGAAATCCTTTCTGATTTCGATTCGATTCAGAGAATCTCATTTAACGAGATCACGAAAGACGCAGTAATGTCTGCAATTTCCGAGCCTCGAGATATAGATATGGATCTAGTCAATGCTGCAATAGTTAGGAGGCTGATCGACAGATTGGTTGGTTGGAGATGCTCAAAATTCTGTAAATCATGGAAATTGAAGTCAATGGGAAGGGTGCAGACTCCGACGCTGGGTTTTATTGTGGAAAAGGAGTTGGAAAGAGACAACCATGTACCAAAAGAGTATCATTCTGTCTCAGTCCCATCTAATGGAATTGAAATGAAAGTTAGATTTCACGAATCTGACGATCCCGATGCTTGGTTCGATGATGATGGTAAACACTACCCAAATAGAACCTCAGATACTAAGCTCGCAGAAAAGACAGTTGGTGCAATAAACTCCGCAAATAAGTTATTACTAATTGAAGCCAAAGAGGGCACGATTAAGCGAAAGCCAAAACCACCTTTCACAACTGATACCATGCTACAGACTGCAAACTCTACACTCGGTTGGTCAATATCAAAGACTAGTGGAGTAGCTTCATCTCTGTACAATAGTGGACATATAACCTATATTCGCACCGATTCTACTAGAACCAACAAAAAAGCCAGAGAAAGTATCAGGAACCATATCTCTGGTAAACTAGGGAAAGAATATCTGGGCCTGGGGATGGGGGAGTCGGGGAAGAAAAAGAACAACGTTCAGGATGCTCACGAAGCAATTAGGCCAAGTGAGCCAACAATTGAGAGCGCAGGAAAGGACGTAGATGAGAAGAAGCTATATCGGCTAATATGGTCGAGATTTGCGGCTAGCCAGATGTCCGATTCGGTTAGAGAAAGGAGAAGTCTGAAGTTTTCATGTGACGGCGTAAAAGTGCCGATAACTGGTACTGCATCATGGAGAACACATGACGGGTGGGAAAATGTATTTTCATGGTCTATCGGTAAAGTCCAATCAAAACCGCCAGAAGTTGGATTTACAATCGGGGAATCATGGATTATTGACTCCAAGTCTGAAATGACGGTAGATTACACAAAGCCACCAAGAAGATTCACTGAAAGCTCGATCATACAAGAAATGAAGAGAAGTGAGATTGGGCGACCTTCCACATATGTGTCAATGGTTAAAAATCTCGAGCAGAAAAAGTATATCGAAAAAGAAGGTAGCTCGTTAGTACCGACACAAAACGGCAAAACCTTGTGGTTGGACGTTGCTCCACATTATAATCAACCAGTAGGGGAATTATTCTCAGCAGAATTTACCGCAATTATGGAGGCAGACTTGGATTCTATTGAGGATGGCTTATCAGAAGCACACTCTAAATGGACCGAGTTTGAACAGTTATTTCGTAAAATTCACCTACTTGCATTGGAAAAGAGAAAGGAAAAGCCCACCGTTAAACAGATAGAATATCTTCAAAGAATATTGGCAAATATGTCCAAAGATGAGGCTTCTGAGATATTGCAGGATAGGGCACTCGCCCAACTTTCTGGTGAAGATGTCAAAAAAATTCTTGATGAAATCAGCGAAGAAAGCAAGACGAACATCGCACCGAGTGAGAAACAGATTGCACTAATCATTAGAGTCACAGATAGACTGGGGCTGGAACTAGACGATATTCTAAGAGAAATGGGGCTAACAGATGTTTCAGATCTAACAGGTGGAAAGGATGGTAGTGCCAGTGAACTGATCGATAAACTACTGAACATGGACAGGAATAGCCCTGCAACAGAAAGACAGGTGTCTGCAATAATTTCTATGATCGAGAAACTAGAGATGCCAATTGAGCAAGCCCTTGAAGCCGTTAGAACGGAATCGATAGATACTATCACCAAATCTGATGCAAGCATTTTGATTGGGAATCTTAAGAAAACAATAAATTCCAAGCGTAGAAGCAAAAAATAGAGCTGTACAGGGGATTGCATGATTCGTGAGTTCGATGTTGTTGTGATAGGCGCAGGACCTGTTGGAGGTTATCTTTCAAGAAGATTCAACGAACATGGAAATAGTGTGCTCATGTTAGAGGAACACAATCAGATTGGAAGGCCATTTCAATGTGCGGGTTTGGTTAATCCCGAATCAATGAAAACGATAGGTCTGGAGAATACAATTCTAACCTCTATCTGGGGTGCCAATATCCATAGTCCGACCGGTACGAGAGTGACGATAGGAGATCCTAGAGTTCCTCGTACATTCTCCGTTTGCAGAAAGCTGTTCGATGAAGCCGTGGTTATGCAATCAATAGCCACAGGTACGGAGCTCCTCTTGTCTTCAAAACCGTACTCAGCTACAGTATACGATAAATTTGTAGAAGTAAAGATAGATGGACCTAATGGTGACGAAACCATTCACTGCAAGCTACTATGTGGTGCCGATGGTGCCCATTCATGGGTCCGTAGAAATTTCCGAATGGGAATTCCTCGGGAAACCATGATTGGTTTCCAGATAGAGGTCACTGGCTATAATGGAGATTCGGGGATGTTAGA
>Ga0163110_10001708_pt1 | contig 11206 bp, 10 predicted proteins | sample CRUFie1St17metaG_FD_108703 | JGI IMG/M metagenome (GOLD analysis project Ga0163110, IMG submission 108703) | Marine microbial communities from the Costa Rica Dome - CRUD Field 142mm St17 metaG | ecosystem: Environmental > Aquatic > Marine > Oceanic > Photic zone | place: Costa Rica: the Eastern...
AGCTCAGTCGGTAGAGCATCTGCTTTGCAAGCAGGGGGTCAGGAGTTCGAGCCTCCTCAGCTCCACCATTAATTTAATACTATCCATTTTTGATTAATCTAGAATTTCTTTCGAAACCCTTTTTCTGTATCATAATTTTATGAAATTTGATGATATTAAAATTTACCATGTAGCCATGCCATTAATTAATCCCTGGGTTACATCATATGGCGCAGATTATGAAATACATTCTGTTTTAGTTAATGTTACGAGTGATAATTATTCAGCATGGTCAGAAACCTGTGCCCTTGAATTACCGACTTATTCATATGAAAGTGCGAGTTCAATTTTCAATAATATTTCAGAAGTATTTGGACCTAGTATTTTGGGTAAAAATTTTGACACTTCTAATGATCTTATGGACAAATTATCTATTTATAAAGGCAATCCATTTGCAAAAGCTGGTTTAGATATAGCATGGTGGAGCCTTAAAAGCGAAATAACAAATACCCCTTTACACATACTCTTAGGAGGAAAGAACGGTGAAGTTGTTGCAGGAGCAGATTTTGGTGTTGAAAAGGATATAGATACGTTATTAGAAAATATAGATTTAGCCGTAAAGGATAAAGCTCCAAGAATAAAATTAAAAGTAAAAAAAGGGTGGGATGTTGATGTTATAGATGCAGCAACAAAGTCATTCCCTGAATCGATATTTCATATTGACTGTAATGGTGGATATTCTTTGGAAGATATAAATTTCTTTAAATCAATAGATAAATACAATTTGGCTTTTATTGAGCAACCATTATCATATGATGATTTAATTGATCATTCAAAACTTGCAAAATCAATCAGCACCCCCATATGTTTAGATGAATCAATAAATAGTGTTGAAAGAGCACGACAGGCAATAGAAATAAATGCATGTAAATTCATCAATATCAAACCTGGAAGAGTTGGAGGTTTAACAAATTCACTTGAAATTAATAGGTTATCTGAAATTGCAGGCATACCAGTTTGGGTGGGGGGAATGCTTGAGAGTGCGCTAGGGGCAGGTATTTGTATAGCTTTAGCAACCTTAGATAACTTTACCTATCCAGGGGATTTGTTCCCGTCTGAAAGATTTTACAAAGTAGATTTATGCAGTCCAGAAAATAAATTTGATTCTCCATATATTTTTAAACCTATAAACAAATTACCAGTTCCGAATGAAGTTTTACTAAAAAAATATACTATTAAGTCAAAAGTTATTTGATTCTTAATAATTAATAAAAAGATACTGCTATTAATTATTTTTGCTGAATTTTTTCCATAATTTATGCAAAATATAAAACCAAATAGAATTTACAGCAGGCTCAATAAGAGCAACTGCACCAGCTTCCCACAAAATAGCACCAATTATAATACTTACCACTAACATTGCAATTAATATATGCCCTATAAAGAAAATTAAAGATAAAAAAAGGCTTTCATCCATTTTATCTTTTAACGTATTTACGATTCCATGTGCAAATTCTGTCATTTTTCTATATTAATTATTTTCATTACCTTATTAAAAAGAATGAGAATCATTCTCATATTTATAATAACAGATAATTTTATATTTTGAATGTTTAATTTACATTTATATATAATTGAATAATGAAGCAATTTATACTTTCAATTGATCAAGGCACAACAAGTTCTAGGGTCGTAATTTATGATAAAAGTTTTTCGGTTATCGATTCATTGCAAACACAATTGAATCAGTTTTTTCCTAAAGATGGGTGGATTGAGCAAAGCGCAATTGAAATTTGGGATGATGTTCAGCAATTAATAAAAAAAATATTAAAAAAGAATAATATAAAAACATCTCAAATTATTTCAATTGGAATATCAAATCAAAGAGAGACTACTGTTCTATGGGATAAAAATACCGGGATTCCTGTTCATAATGCAATTGTATGGCAAGATAGAAGAACTGTAGAAATATGTAATAACTTACACGAAAGAAAATTAGATAAAGCAATACAAGAAATCACAGGTTTAGTTATCGATCCATATTTTTCAGCAACAAAGATTAAATGGATTCTTGATAACAATTCTGATGCAAGGCGACTTGCAAAAGAAAAAAATCTTTTGTTTGGCACGATTGATACGTGGCTATTGTGGAATTTAACTGAAAAAGCTTCACATTTAACTGACATTACAAATGCTTCAAGAACCATGTTGTTTGATTTGAAGAAAGAGGAATGGTCATTAGATTTACTAAAAATATTAGATATTCCTAAAGAAATTCTTCCCAAGGTTGTAGAAAACACATTTAATTTCGGGAATACAAAGTTATTTGGTAGCTCAGTTCCTATTTGCGGCATGGCTGGAGATCAACAATCTTCTGCAATTGGCCAAGCTTGTTTTGAGAAGAGCGAAGTAAAGAGTACTTATGGCACAGGTTGTTTTTTGTTAATGAATATTGGAGAAAAATTCCAATTATCTAAAAATAAGTTACTTACATCTGTTGCTTATAAAATAAACAATAAAAAAATGTACTGTTTTGAAGGAAGTATATTTGTTGCAGGTTCAGCAATTCAATGGTTGCGTGATAAGTTATTTTTCTTTGAAGATTCTAAAGAAACTGAATTGCTTTATTCGAAAGCTAATAGTGATGCAGGGATTTTAATTGTTCCTGCCCTGACAGGGCTTGGTGCGCCGTATTGGCAACCAAATGCCAGAGGGACTATATTTGGATTGACTCGAGATACATCAATAGCTGACATAGTTAAAGCAACTTTAGATAGCTTGTGTTATCAAACTTTTGATTTAATAGAATCAATGGAGAAAGATTCTAATTTAAAAATTTCTGAAATAAAAATTGATGGAGGAATGGCAGATAATAAAGAGTTTGCTCAAAACTTATCAAATATTTTGCAATTAAAAATTATAAAATCAGGTAATGTAGAGGCTTCTGCATTGGGAGCAGCATATTTAGCATATCTGGGTTCAGGGGCTATTAAAGAAATTGGCTCTCTAATAAATCTAAAAAATAAAGAAGTATCAGAAAACAATATTATTAACTATTACCCAAAAATAAAAAAAACATTAGTTGAAAAAAAAATTACTAGCTGGAAAAAAGCAATTTCATCTGTAATTAATTTCTATAAATAAAGTTAATAAGGATTTGTATTTGAGCAAAAGATATACTTTGTCCCATTTTTAAAATACTACGATAGTATTAATTTATATATAGTAAAGGAAATTTTATGAATAACATTGACCCAAAAAAATTTGCTGGATACACATTAATAATAGGACCAATAATTGCGTTGTTTAGTTTTTTTATACAACCAGGCGGAGTTCTAGCAATTGGAGGAACAGTTGATCCAACAATTTCTTCAGATGTTCAAAAACTATTAATTGAATATTCAGAATTAGCCATTATAAGCAGTATTACAGTGGTTATTGGATTAGTTACATTGCTCTCAGGTCTTATTTATTACTCTCAATCCATGGAAGGTAGTGATGGATATGCCATATCAAGAACAGGCATCCCATTTATATTTATTGCTATTTCTGGATGGTGTTTAGCTAGTGCAATTGGAATTGGAGTTGCATCTGGAACTATTGACCAAGAAATCGGGCCAAAGTTTACTTTTTCGATTAATATAATTTCAACAATACTTTTTGGTTTTGGCGGATTTTTCGTGACGTGGGCAGCTACTATGAAAGATGAGTACAATAAAAGACTTTCTGTTCTAGCTACTATAGCCTCAATAATAGTATTTTTTATTGAATTTATTGTACCTTTTGCTCCAGATCAAACCACGTTAGTAAATACTGTTACAGGTACTTGCTTTATGTTGATTACAATTTGGGCAATATCAGTTGGCAGAACAATGATCAAGCAATCTTCTAATAAGTAGTTTCAACTTTATCAAAAGGAAACATTGGTCTTCTTATATTTTTAAAATTAAAATTATGAAGTCCAGATGCAGTTACACCTGGAGAATCTAAAGCAATTATTTTCGAAGCTATTGGCTCAAAAGCTGGTCTCGGGGACATCACTCCTTTGGCTATTATTATTGGATAATTCAACGGATCTAGTCCCATCGAATAATATAATTGGATACTAGTATTTCCAATTCTCTTACTAGTTAGTATTATCGTGTTCTCATCCTCAGTCTCAATAACCACTGAATCACCTGCATCAAAATATCTATAACCTCCATGAGTTTTTCCAAGGTCTTCAAATTCCCCTTCAAAATATTTCTTTACTGTTCCTGTTACCTCAATGGGATTTCCATGCATTGAATCGCTTTTCCCTCCTACTTTTAGTGTAATAATGGAGCCAATTTTGTTCATACATTTTGCAACTGCTTCAGGGTCATATAGAGTTTGAAGAATACCGCTAACACCTATCTCTCTTGCCTTGTGAAGTATATGAGTAGAATCTGCTGAAGATCCTGCCCCAATATTATCTCCAGAGTCCATTAAAACTACCGGTTTTTCTCTAATTGATATTGCTTCTCTTAAGCCTTCTTCTATTGATGGAGCTGAAGAATCCATTTCAAATCTTTTACCCCAAGCATATTTTGCTATTTTTTTTGAATATTCTTTAGCTTTATCCATATTATTGTTGGTAATTACAACGAATGACATTCCCATTTTTTCTATATCAGAATATGGATATCCTTCTGCAACACTTACAGAAAGAACTTCATCGTCAGAATATAATTTTCTAGATTCTGAAAGAATTGATTTCATTGGGTCCTCATTAGTATTGTGATTTACTATATTGATTATTAGAGGAGGAGTTTCAATTGATTGCACTGGAATAATTTCCTTTTTAACAGTTTTATATATTAGTTCTGCGCATTTATAACCTGTTTCATCAGCATCTAAATGAGGTGTTGTTTGGTATACGTTAGTAATATCTGTGTTCATTATCATTTGTTCAGAAACATTTGCATGCATATCAAGATTAATACCAATAGGCACTTCAGGACCTACAAGATTTCTTACCCTTCTTGTAATTTCGCCATCCATATCATGAAATTCTTCTGAAACTGCAGCTCCATGAAGATTCATTAGGATTGCATCAAAAGGGCCATTACTTTCTATCAGATCTAATATTTCTGTAATTAATTTTTCAAATGTTTGAGATGTTATCGTTCCAAGAGGTCCAGTATTAGCAAATAATAAAGGCACTATATCAAAGCCAAAATCTTTAGAAGCATTATAAAAACCACCTATTGTAGAAGGGGTTTCATAAAGTTTTTCTATTTCATTTCCTCTGAGCAGTGTTCCACTTTTTTCAAAATTTTCATATTCAGTAGGGATACTGTGGAATGTATTTGTTTCGTGACTAATTCCTGCTAAAGCAAATCTCATTTTTTCCTTATTTATCTATGAATTACAACCATTTTTAATTCAGTCATTTCTTCAATTGCATACTTCGGCCCTTCTTTGCCCATACCACTGTCCTTTAACCCACCATATGGCATAAAATCTGCCCTATATTGAGTTCCGCTATTTATATTTAAATTTCCAGAATTTACTTCTAATGCAAACCTTAATGCATTATCTAAATTTTCAGTGAAACAAGCTGCGCTCAATCCAAATCTTGTATCATTTGCTAACTCAATTGCATTATCAATATTTTTTGCTGGCATTACCATTACAGCAGGACCAAATAATTCTTCTCTGCAAATTTTCATATCTGGTTTAGCATCTGCAATTACTGCAGGACTTACTGAAGCTCTTTCTCTTTCGCCTCCAGTTATTAATTTTGCACCTCCATCAACTGCTTCGCTTATCCATTCTGAAACTCTAACTGCATCTTCTTCCCGGACCATAGGACCAAGTTTTACTGGATCTTCAATTGGGTTTCCCATTTTCAAAGATTCAACTACAGGCACTAATGCATCCAAATAGTCACTATAAACTGACTGATCCACGATAACTCTTTGAGTTGAAATGCAAACTTGACCAGCATTAGAAAAACCGCTTTGTGTTGTGGCAAGTGCTACTTTTTCTAAATCTGCATCCGGTAAGACTACAAGAGGGCTGTTAGATCCTAATTCCATAGTAACTTTTTTTATTCCTGCAGATTTACATATAGCTTCTCCTACTTCTTGACTTCCAGTAAAAGTGACTTTTCTGATTTTAGGGTTTGAAACTAATGCATTTCCTATAATACTTCCGCTTCCTGTAATACATTGAATTGACTCGGGTGGAAAACCTGAATCAATCATGATTTCAGTAAGCTTTAATGCAGATAATGGAGTATCAGAAGCAGGTTTTAATACAACAGAATTACCAGCCGCAAGAGCAGGACCAACCTTGTGGGCAACTAAATTTAACGGGAAGTTAAAAGGGCTAATTGCAGCAACAATACCAACGGGGACTCGTAATGTGAATCCAAATTTTCCACTGTTTCCGGGCGCAGCATCTAAAGGAATTATTTCAGATTGCAATCTTTTTGCTTCTTCAGCTGAAAAAATAATTGTTTGCAAACATCTCTCAACTTCAAGCCTTCCTTCAGTAATTACTTTTCCCTCTTCAAGGGTTATTGTTCGTGCTAAATCCTCTTTCCTTTCTTGGATTAGATCTGCAGCTTTCATAAGCAATGTGTATCTATCGTGAGCTGTAAGCTTTTTCATTTCCAAAAAACCTCTTTCTGCACTATTAACTGCTTTATCAACATCATCAATTGAAGCAGCAGGAACTGTATCTACAATTGATCCATCATAAGGGTTTAATACTTCTTGGAAACCATCTCTTGATACCCATTCTCCTTCAAGATACATTTTCATTTTAACCTCCTGTATTGAAATAATTTATGCAATTATATCATTTTGATTATTCTATTCCTGATATCTTTTTTATACTTAATGCTGTTGCTGCAATGTCAGGCTCGTTTAAATTTAATTTCATAGTCTCGTCTACTACATCTGAGCTTGCCATAGTTACAGGCAATTTAAGTCCAAGCTGATCAGTAAGATCTTTAATAATACCTATATCTTTAACTAAATTTCTTAAAGGTGCTGGAGAATTTTCAAATTCTTTATTCACAGTAATAGGTCCATTTCTTTCAATCATAGTACTTCGGCCCCAACTTGTACTTAAAATATCAATTGCTGCACTAAGATTAACTCCTGATTGTTCTGCTAATACAAATGCTTCTGCCGCAGCAACAGTATTTGTACTCACAAGTAATTGATTTACTAACTTCATTGCTGTTCCTGCCCCACTTGGGCCCATCAATGAAATTTTTGCACCCATCATGTTGAAGGCCTCCTTGGCTTTATCAAATGGAGATTTTTCTCCACCAACCATTATTGTGAGTGTCCCATCAGCAGCTCCTCCAGGGCCACCACTTATTGGAGCATCAAGAAAATTTAAGCCTTTTTGTTTAGCTGAATCAAAGCATTCTTTCGAAGTTTTTACATCAACAGTACTGTGATCGACTAAAACTTGATTAGAATTAGCGAATTCAAAAATACCTCCATTTCCCATAAATAATTCTTTAGAAGTTTCAACATTAGGTAAACAGGTCAATAAAACATCAACCTTCTTTGTAATATCTTCAATAGAATTGCATCCAGTTGCTCCCATGGCAGTCATTTTTTCAATTTTTTCTAAAGTCCTTGTATATACAAATAGGTCAGATTTATTATTAATTTTTTTGAGGATATTATTTGCCATTCCAGTCCCCATATTGCCTAGTCCTACAAATCCAATTTTCATTATTCCATCCTTAATAGTAGAGTGATTTTTAAATTTATAATATTGGATTTTAAAATGAAAAGGCAATTTAAAAATATTTAATGCTACTTTTATTATTAATGTATTATTAAATAATTAACTAAATTTTGAGGTCAATATGAAAATATTAAAATTGATAACCTTAACAGTAATTACCCTAATAATAATATCTTGCGGCAGTTCTTCAAGTGATACAACATTTGAACAAATATATTCAGATACTAATATTTTTAGTGAAGAAAATCTAAAGGAATTGGGAATAAAAAGAGGTAAAAAATATAAAGTTGAGGGATTGAGCAAAGCAAATGCTGCAATATTTGCATTTTACAAAAAACCTGGAGAAAAAGAGGCAATAGAATACGAAATTAGGTTTTATGATAATCATGATGATGCTGTTAATGAAGGAATACCAATGGCAAAAGAAAGAGTAGGGCCTGAAGCAAAATTGAAAAAAGAAAGTGCAACTTGGGATGAAGGGTTGAAAGATGCAAGGCAATGTGGAGGAGCTGGAGGAGGTATGTCGGCAGGAGGAAGTCAAGCTGGTGGAGCTGGTGATCACGCTGTTGGAAGTTGTTCGTCACCAAAATATAATGAGTTTTTTGTTTTTAATAATTTAGTGATTCTGTGCCAAGGGGAAAATGAAATAGAATCAAGAAATAACTGCATTGATGTAATTGAAATTTTAAAAGTAAAACAAGATTAATTTATTAATAGTAGGGAAAGATATAAATTTTTTTTATGCATGAATTTATTCATGTTGATACGGAATATCAGACCCTTATTTAGGTAAGGGTCTGAACTTACCCTTTACCGCAAAAAATAATTGTTGACACATATCACGTTACCGTGTAATATCTCTTTAACGTTAGACGTAACGAGTGGGAAATTGGAAGGTTGAAATTAAAGGGACGCTGCAACTGAAAGAAGAACCACTATTCCGTATCGGGAGGATACTCCTACTCAGCAATGAGTGGGAGTTTTTCTTTTTGTGCATAATTTTATAATCTTTACTATATGAAAGAAATTACTGAATTTAAATACATCCCTATCCAATCAATTAGTTTTGAAAACGATTTTGATAAAAATAATCTAGATATTGATGAAATAATAAATGAAATAAAAGATAAAGGATTAATAAGGCCTCTTATAGTCTCCAAAGAAAAAGATAAATTTGTTCTTAAATTAGGGATTCGAAGGTTTCTGGCATTTAAAAAACTTAATTACGATAATATTTTTTGCGGAATAATAGATGGGGCAGTTGAATTAGAAGAAATTAAAGCAATAGCTCTATGTTATACAGAACTTGATGACATGCTTAGCTTTCAAGACAAAACAGATGCATTAAATTTTTTAATTAAAGAGAAAGCTAATGATTTAAACAAAGTAAGTTCAGTTACAAATATTTCAATAGATGAAATAAAAACAATACTAGATAAAAATGAATTAATTGAAAGTATTATTGAGTCTATAGTATTAAAATCAAAAGAAGATAAAGAACAATTAGTTAAAAATTTTAGTCAATTTGATCCTAAAAATTTATTAGAATTAAATAATCTATTAAGAAAAATTTAATTAAACCTTGATGTCCAGTCCCCAGAGGCAACAGCAATAATTACAATTATTGCTATTATTAAGCAACCTATGAGAAATGGAAAACTAGTTAAAAACTTATTCATAAAATTTCCTTTCTAAAGAAATAATACATAATTAATGAGATTTTAAGAAATTGATAACTTCAACTGGATGATCTTCAGGATTTTTTATATCACTCCATATATTTTTTATTGTACCGTTTTCATCTATAAAAAAAGTAGTTCTATTTATTGAATTTCCAAATTCATCACTAACAAAAAAAGTTTCATAATCTTTAGACATTTTAAAGTTTACATCACATAATAACTCAAAATTTAGATTGAATTTGTTTATAAATTCCTTATGAGAGTTCATATCATCCGCAGATATACCGATAACATTACAATTTAATTTATTTAGTTCAGAACTTAGATCTCTAAATTTGCAAGATTCTTTAGTGCAACCAGGAGTGTCATCTTTAGGGTAAAAGTAAATTATTAAATTTTTACCTAAATAATTATCAATTGTTTTATTAATTCCTTCTTGATTGCTTAAAGAAAATTTAGGAGCAGCCATCCCTATCTGTAAATTCATTATTTCCTTTCATATTAATTTCAACTAATATAAGCACTATGAGTAAAAAGCCAAATATTATTTTAATTCTATCAGACGATCTGGGCTATGAAACCCTTGGCTGTTACGGAGGAACATCTTACAAGACTCCTGTTTTAGATAATCTTGCAAGCACAGGAGCTATGTTTAATAATGCTCATGTTCAACCACTTTGCACTCCAACTAGAGTACAGCTAATGTCAGGTAAATATAATTTTAGGAATTACATTGGCTTCGGATTAATGGACCCCAATGAAAGGACATTTGGTCATATTTATTCAGATAATGGATATAAGACATGTATAGCTGGAAAATGGCAATTATATTCATATAATCCCCCTGATGAAAAGCCTGAAGATAGAAATAAGGGGCAAAAAATAGAAGATGCAGGTTTTGATGAATATTGTGTATGGCACGCTCATCAAACCGAAGAAAAAGGGTCAAGATACAAAGATCCAATAATATATCAAAACGGTAAATATCTAAATGACACTAAAGATAAATATGGCGATGATATTTTTGCAGATTACATTATAGATTTTATTGATAAAAACCAAGATGAACAATTCTTTGTTTACTTTCCAATGACATTAACTCATGACCCAAAAGAACCAACTCCAGATAGCGAAGAATATAAGTTTTTTGAGCCACCTTCAAATAAAACTTTAGGTGGAAAAACTTTTGATGAACTTGAAAATTGGGATGATGATCCTAAATTTTATAAAGATATGGTTGAATATCACGACAAGGTTATTGGCAAGATCGTTTCTAAATTAGATCAACTAAACCTTAGAGATGACACTATTATTATTTATGCTGGCGATAACGGTACTACTCGAGGAATAATATCAATGATGGGTGATAAAAAAATTATTGGCGGAAAGGGTTTAACAAGTGATACCGGTACTCATGTACCTTTGATATGTAATTGGTTAGGAACTGTAAAAAATGAAACTATTATCAATGATTTAATTGATGCTTCTGACTTCTTACCAACAATGCTAGATATAAGTGATATAAAAAACTCTGATTTAATGGATGGGAAATCATTTTATCCGCAAATTTTAGGTAATAAAGGAAATCCAAGAGATTGGATATATTTTTATTTTGATCCAAATAGTCCAAGATTAGATAGACCTGTGATGGAATTTGTAAGAGAAAAAAAATGGAAGCTTTATTCAGACAATAGAATGTTTGATGTTTTGAATGACCCAGATGAAACAAATGAAATATCATTTGATCAAGATGGTGAAACTCAAGAAGCTTACAACAAATTAAAAGATATATTAGAAAACATCAA
>Ga0163110_10001709_pt1 | contig 11204 bp, 10 predicted proteins | sample CRUFie1St17metaG_FD_108703 | JGI IMG/M metagenome (GOLD analysis project Ga0163110, IMG submission 108703) | Marine microbial communities from the Costa Rica Dome - CRUD Field 142mm St17 metaG | ecosystem: Environmental > Aquatic > Marine > Oceanic > Photic zone | place: Costa Rica: the Eastern...
AGGAGTTGATACATCTGAAGGAGTAGGGGCAGATGCAGCAGTTACGCAAATTTTAGATATTACAGACCCTACTGATATAAGACAAGTTGCAACTTATCATAACAATAAAATGCCCCCGCTTGAGTATACAAATAAAGTTCATTCAATTTTACGTAACTATGGCTCACCTTTAGCTCTTATTGAAAGAAATAATTGCGGAGCTCAAGTAGTAGATAGATTAGCAAATGATTTAGGTTACGAAAAAATTGTTTCATATGGTAATCAGCGCGCTCACAGAAAAAAAATAATGTTAGGTATGATAGCTCATACTAATACTAAGCATAAAGGAGTATTGAATATGAGATATTGGTTAAATGATTTGAGGGTAGTTACTTTAAGAGATAAAGATACCCTACAAGAATTAAAAGATTTTGTTCGTTATCCTAATGGAACGTGGAAAGCTAGAAGCGGGGCTCATGATGATAGGGTAATGTCACTTTTATATGCTTTATATATTTTAGATCAAGAATTAGCTCAAAGATATTTTGATATAGAAGAATTGGACTCTACTGGTCAACCGCTAGTAATTGAACCTATGGATTTTGGAGTAACTCTATTCGAAGATAATACTTCAATTTATTTAGATAATGAAGTTGTAGGTGAAGGTAATTATAATTTAAATCCTATAGTATGGGGAATGGGAGATGAAGTTGAAGAAGATATGGGTGAACTAATTGATAATGGCTTTATACCTTTGCAATAAATATAGATAATGGCACGTAACTCTTTACAGCAAGCAGTTTTAAATAAATCAAGAGCAGATAAATTTTTACTTGTTTTTGATGTACCGCCTATATTAAAAAAGTTTAGTAAAAAATTTAATCAAGATAACACTCATATCATACCCGATACTGTTCAATTTTCAATTTTCGGTGCAGCTGTTCCTGAAATAACTGTACCTGCTATAGAAAACAGATATGCTGGTAATACTCTATACGTAAGTTCTCATTCAAAAAATTCGTATCCTCCAGTTAGTGTAAAATTTAAAATCGATAACGAATACAAAAACTACTGGGTAATGTATAACTGGTTAAATTTACTTCATGATCAAAAAGAAGGTAGATATAATGCAAAAGAAATTAGCGTTGATCAAAATTTTGATGATTATCAAGTAAATTTAACAATTTTTGGTAAAGATGAATTTAATAATAGTAGAATAAAATTTACTTATACTCAAGCTTTTCCTGTATCAATAGATACTATAAATTATGATTATCAAAATACAGATGAAATAATTTCGGGATTTACGTTTGTTTATTCACAACTTCATACAGAAGTTGTCGATTTTTGATTTTTTGAGTCGGAATTAAATAAATAATTTTATGGCTCAACGAACTATTAACTCTCCAGGTGTAGAAATTAGAGAATCTGATTTATCTCTTATTGCACCAATAAATGTAGGTACGAATTTTTATATTACGGGGTTTGCTCAAGAGGGTCCTCTTGATGAGGTTTTACTTATATCTTCTAAGCAAGAATTAGATAATACTTTTGGCACTCCTACCAACTCAGCTGAACGTTATTTTTACCATTCTATCAGTGAGTTACTTAATTCTCCAGGAACGGTTTATGCATCTAGATTACCTTATGGTGCTAACAAAGGAGACGGATTTGGTTCAGTTTATACAGCGTTAGCGTATCCCGTAGTTTCAGTAACTAGTACTGCAACTGATGCACTTTCTAATAGATCTGTAGTTTCAGTTGCCTTGGATAAAGAAAAAGCAACTTACGTGTTAGGAGAACCACAGCAACTGGTGCTTAGTAATGCAGAATATTTAAGCTGTTTAGATGGTTCAGGATTTACATTCTCTGATACAGCATTATCTGGTGGATCTTTTGATTCAGTTGCTGATTTTAGTGGAGCGGGAGTAGTTATTTTAAACAAAGCTCAAACTACTATTAATGATAATTTTGAAGGTTATTATGTTGGTATAGCTGATAATACTAACCTTAATCCTGATTCAAACTTTGATGCAGTTAGAAGATTAAAAACAGTTAACAGCGGAGGTACTGTAGGAGATTTCTACAACTCAAATCCAGGATTAGCCGGAACAAATTATACTACAGTACCTAACGGAGTAGTACAATTTGCTCTATCTGCTGAGCCTCGCGGTGAGAGCGGTAGTGTATCAGAAGTATTAGAAAATCTTACTGATTATGATATTGATGGTAGAGAAGATGATGACGTACTCAACATTGGTGTGTTTAAATTACGCAAATCAACATATGCTTCAGAAGCATTTAAGTTAGATTACTTGCTTGAAGATGCAGTTGTTGGTTCTGTTAACTACTATAGAAAGCAGCTTAACCCAACAGGTGGTCCTGAAGTTAACTTCTTCCTTGAAAATCAAGATTCTAAATCTAGAAATATTGAAGTACTTGTTAATCCTTTTATCTCTAATTACTTTAGAGGTACTGATGGTCAGTCTGATAACCCTAATCCTAATATATTAGGTAGTAAGGTAGCAGATAAAAAGATTAGGGTGTTTAGTGATAATCTTGTTAATCAACTTACAGAGGCTTCAGGTCTATCTTCGATTGGTAAACAAAACACCATGGCTACTTTAGGTCTTTCAGCAGGAGGAGGAGAAGCCACCCTTGCTACAACCTTTAGTACTATATTATCAAGTAAAGCTGATTCGCTGCTTCCTATAGGAGCCTTTAACGATCAACAAGTTAAACAGAAAATTCTTGGTAATATACCTCTTAAAATTGATAGGGCATTAGAAAGAATAAAGAACGATGAAATCTATGATATAGATGTTGTTGTAGAAGGTGGCTTAGGGACAATCCACGCTGCAGCTAGCGCTTCAGGTACTCCATATTATGATGAATATGCAATGGATAGCAATTTAGTTACAGCTGTTAATGGATTAAGAACATCAAATGAAATTACTGGAACTGCTAGGACTTTGCGAAATAACTACTCAACTATCTTTAATAAGTTTGAGAAGTTCTGTACTCCACCGTTCTTAGGTGGTGATAGAGGAGATTGTATATTTGTAGCAGATGTTTTACGTCATATATTAGTTTCAGGTGAGAAAAGTAGAACTCTTGATAATAAGAGTAGAAACTTCCAGAAAGATATATACTGGCCAATCCGACATCAGTTTGAAAATGAAAATACTTCTTACGCAGCAGTATATGCTCAGTGGCCTGAAATATTTGATCAATATTCTGGCAGAAATGTATTTGTACCATTCTCTGGATTTGCTGGAGCAGCAATGGCGCAAACAGATGCTAACTTCTTCCCATGGTTTGCCCCAGCAGGCTTTACGAGAGGGTTAGTGCGCTTTGCTAATGATCTAGCAGTTAATCCTAACCAGAAACAGAGAGACGAGCTTTATAAAGCTAATATTAACCCGGTAGCGTTCTTCCCAAGTCAGGGCCAAGTTATATTCGGTCAGAAGACTTTAAGTAAGAAACCTAGTGCGTTTGATAGAATTAACGTTAGAAGATTGTTCTTATCACTTGAGCGACCAACTAAGAAAGTTTCTAGGTTCTTTGTATTTGAACAAAATACTGAGTTTACTAGACAAAGAATTATTAACGTTCTTACGCCGTTATTCGAGAGGGCTAAAAATAATGAAGGTCTATTTGACTATCTGATTGTTTGTGACGAAAGAAACAATACACCAGAAGTTATTGATAGAAACGAGTTAGTGGTTGATATTTACCTTAAGCCAACTAGAACAGCAGAATTTATCTTAGTTAACTTCATTGCAACTCGTACTGATGCTAATTTTGAAGAAATTATAGGCGCTTAACACTTTTTTAATTAAATAATAATATGGCAACAACAATTCAAAACTTCTTTGCTAGGGCAGCTGATAAACAATTTGCTCGAGATTTTCTATTTAGAGTAAAACAAATTAATATTGAAGGTGTAACATTTGACGGAGATACTGATTTAGTATATGCTAGATCAGCTCAATTGCCGGGTAGAAACATTGAAAATAAAGTTGTTAACTATTACGGTCAGCAATTTAATGTACCTGGTAGATCAGTTTACCCAGGAGCTGAAGCTTATTCAATAGAATTTTATCACGACGAAGCCATTGACCTTAGAACTAAGTTCGAACAAGCTTCAAGAAATGTTTTTGATAACGAAACTTCTACAGGAGAATTTGGCATGCCTGGTGATGAGTCAGTTATTAATCTTGATGTAATTAGTAAAGAGCTAAATGTAATTAATTCGATTGAACTAGTAGGAGCTTCTATAAGAGATATTAATGCAGTCGATTATGCAATAGCAGAAGGTACTGGAGAGATTTTAAACTTCTCAGTTACATTTGCATATCATTTCTATAGAAACTTTAGTTAAAGCTCCTAGCTTTATGCCATAAATATTATTATGGGCGGCGCTACGGACTTTCTCCAAGCTTTCAGTAACGATGAAAGCTTTTTCTTATCACAACCATATCTTTGGAAAATAGATATAGGAGGTGGCTTGAATAGCGCTATTCAATCTGCTTTAACAAAAGGTAATGAGCAGTGGGAAGCTAATGTTGATCCATCTATTTTGACTAAAAATGGAGCTATATTAGTAGCAAGATCAATAACTACACCGCAAGAATCTAGTGTGTTTGCTGCTCAGGGTGTAGAAAATCGCGGTGGTTTTCTACCTGGTTATTCACTCATTGAGAGAAACGATTTTTTAACTAGATCATTTACTATAAATTTTATTGAAACGCAAAAAGATATTGAGCACGGATTCTTTAGACCATGGATGATAGCTTTAGGAATTGATGGATTAATTAATTTTGGTCTAAAAGCTGATATAACAGTAAATCAATTTGATAATGAAGGATCTGCTAGAAAAGGTTATGTATTTAAAGAAGCTTTTCCTACTGCTGTTGAAGGTTATACTATAGATCATAACAGTGATGATTTTATAGAAAAGTCTGTAACGTTTGCTTGTAAAAATTATGCGCAAACGTAATTATTATTAGATGTATAATCTAACTATACCCTTTAATAATAAAACAGTTAAATTAAAACCAGTTACTGTCCAAGATACTTTAGATTTTTTTTACTTGGGTGATGATTTAACTACTATTATTAATAAATTAGAAAGTTTTATAATTACAAAAGACTTAAGTTTACTTGAAAAACTTTATTCACTTTTTTATCTTAGAGATACTTGTGTAGGTAGTTTAATAAATCTAAAAGATTTTGCTATTGATATAAATGTATTTTTATCAGAATTTGAAGAAATTATAGATATAGAAAAAAAATTAAAGATTGATAATTTTATTATAGAATTAGACTACCCCTATAATTTTTCTTTACATGATAATGACGAGACCGATCTAATAAAAAGTATAGAAATAGATAATGAAAAGGTAATTTTAAATAATCTTAATAAGAAAGATAGAGGAGATATATTAAATAATCTACCTTTAAGTTTGCTGCAACAAATAAAAAATTATAAGTCAGATAATGAAAATAATTTAAGAATAAATTTTAAAGCTAAAGGAAACAACTATATTTTAAAATATCTTTCTACTGATTTAGTTTATTTTTTAAAAAATATATTTACTGCTCTCAATCCTTATACTTATCGTCATTATATTTTTCAACTAAGTAAAAGAATGCACGATATCAATTTTTTAACTTCGCAAAGTACTTTAGTAGATCTTCAAGATTATTTAGATCTTTATATTAAAGAAAGCGAAGAGTCAAAAGGTATAGATGAAAATAACCTAGATGGATTTTAAAGAAAGGTAAGTAAATATAGACATGTCAAATTTACCAGAAGGCTTTTTAAATAAGTTAAAACAAGATAATGATGAAAGTATTACTTATAATTCTTTAAAGGATGGTAAAGTAGTAGTTAAGCAGCTTTCGCTTAAACAGCAAAAAGATATTCTTTCAACAGCTGTCGACGGTATTAGAGGAGCTGTTGAGTTTGCTAAAAATATAAATGATATTATTTTAGAAAATTCTGATAAAAAGAAACTTTTGGTGGCAGATAAAGCACCTATTTTACTTATGTTACGTCAATTATCTCTAGGAGATACTATTGAAGTTGATGAAGAAAAGTTGGATATTAGCGATTTTATAAAAAATTTAAAGGAAATTAAAGCTAATTTTAAATTTAATTCTACAATTAAAAAGGGTGATATAATCTTAAAACTTAAAGTACCTACCTTAAAAGAAGAATCTAAAATTTTAACTAAATGTATAACGGAAGTAGAGAAGAAAAAATCAGGATCTACCAGCGATAGTTTTGGTATAATTTACATTTATGAGCTTATAAAATATATAGATCAAGTTGATATAGGTGAAGATTATTCATTAAATTTTGAAGATTTGAAAATTGCTGATAGGGTTAAAGTAGTAGAAAATTTACCATTGTCTGTATATAAAGAATTATCTAAATTTTTCAATGATATTGATTCTTATATCAAAGATACTTTAACCTTTAACGGTAAAACTATTAACCTAGACCCCTCCTTTTTCGATGCCAGTACCTAAATATATATAGGTAATGGCTGAAATAGATGATGATACTTTAGGAGATGCTATAGGCGCTTTAAATCAAGCTGCCCAGAATAATGATGAAGGGACTAGCGAAAAGATTATAAGAAGCGAGGCATCTACTTTTGGAAAAAGACAAAAAAAGCCTGATCCTGCAGTAGGAGCTCAAAAAGCTTATTTTACAAAAATAGCTACTATTTTTGGAGAGACTTTTCAAAAGATTAAAGAGGCTAATGAAAAGGATACTGCATTACAAACTCAAGTAGCTGATGAGTCTGCAGATACTTCTTCTCCAGCTAAAAAAACAGCTGTTGAAGTTAAGAAGGGTAAAAAAGCTTCTTTAGGATTAATAGGTACTATAGTAGCTATAGTAGGAGGTATAATATTATTTGGTGCTTTTATGAAAGAAAAGTTAGGCCCATTGCAGGAAAGACTTTTAGCTGCTTTTAAATTTTTAAGGCCTGTTATAAACTTTATAATTAAATTAGGTGATGATATAGTAAAGTTCTTTTCAAAGGGAAAACTTTTTCAGGTAATCAGTAAAGTACCCGGTATAGGTAAACTATTTTCCAGCATAGGTGCTAAGGTAGGAGGTAAAATTGCTAAAGTATTAAAATTTATTCCTTTTGTAGGATCATTAATTAACTTTGGTTTTGCAATAGCTCGTTTTAAATCTGGAGATATTTTTGGCGGTATTTTAGAAGTACTTGCAGGTATAGGTGGCTTACTACCCCCACCATTCTTCTTAATAGGTATGGCTATAGATGGAATTATTCTAGCAAGAGATTTAATAAAAGCTAAAAAAGAAAAAGGTCCTAACGTAGAAGAAAAAGAAGGTGAAGGTGGATTTCTTAAAAAAATAGCTAGTAAAATAGGTGAATTTATATCAAAAAATATAAAAAATCTACCTGTCATTGGAGGTGCAATAACTGGGTTTGAAGCTATAAAGGCTATATTAGGAGGAGATCTATCTGGTGGTATTAAAAAGTTTGGTAAGAGTATTTTAGCATTTGGATTAGGTGCTAAGGGAGCTGATATGGTTATAGGAGCAGTTGGTTTTGTTACTGATCTATTTAAAAGTAAAGATGAAGGTAAAGTAGAAGAGGTACCTAAATCAGGGACTGGAGGTATAAAAGGTATGTTAAAAGGAGTTGGAGGCTTTATATTTAAAAATTTAAAAAACTTACCTGTCATTGGTGGTGCATTGACAGGGTTTGAAGCTAGTCAAGCTTTCTTAAAAGGTGATTTTAAAGGAGGTCTTTCTCTTTTTGGTAAGAGTATTTTAGCATTTGGATTAGGTGCTAAAGGAGCTGATATGGTTACAGGAGGTATTGGGTTTATGCTTGACTTCTTTAACGATACAGTAAAACCAGCTATGATATCGTTTCCTCCTTTTAGATTTATAAGAAATTTTATAGGAAGTATAGGTGAGACTATTGGTAAATTCTTTACTAATATAAAAGACGCAATTTTTGGTTTCTTTGATGATTGGTTTAGTAACTTTAGTTTCGATAATATATTAGAAACTGCTAAAAATGCTTTCGGATTTATAGGTAATGCTATTTCAACTGTACTAGGTAATATCTTCGGTGCAGTTAAAAATTTAGGTAGTTTTCTTTTAGAAAATATAGGAATGCCTGGGTTTAAAGTTATAAAAGGACTTTTTGGAGCATTGAAATTTTTACTTTTTGGTATACCAGGAAAAGTTTTTGATATGGCTAAAAAAGTAGCAGGTAAGGCTACGAAATTTGTTGGTGGGATTATAGATTTTATAACTGGTAAAAGTGAAGAAGAAATTGAAGAAGATTTAAATGAAGGCAAGTCCATCGCGATGGAACAGGAAGTTACTCTACCGGATTTTTCACATAGATTAATGGAGCAGCTAATACATCTTCAAAAAATGACAGCCATGTTATTAACTACTAATAATACTATTTTAAGATCAATTCATACTGAAATGAAGACTATGAATATGAATTCTGATAGATTAGACAGAAGATTAGCTAATAATAGTAATAGAGGTAATAACAATATAGTTTCAGGGGGTTCAGCTCGTTCTTCTGCTCCTATAAATAATGATGGAGAAATACTTGATAGTAGAGCTGATTACGGTTTATCCCCTTATAGTATTAGCGTCGCGTAATAAATATATATATGGCCGTTAATATAGTAGAGAAATACTCATGGACCTCATCACCTAAAGGTTCGCCGCTTCGTAGAGAAGCTCCGGTTGCTTATGTAAGAGCTTATGAACTTAAAACTTCACAATTAAAACAAACTATTGAAGGCTATACAAGTATTGTAAAAGGAGCAGGAAGTGCTAAAGCCTTTTATGAAAATTTATACAAAGGAGAAAAATTAGAAGACTATCACTTCCCTTACTTTAATGATAATTTTAGATCTTTTAGCAATGAGTACGCTGATACATTATCTAACGTTACTGATAGAGGACAAGCTACTGTTGGAAGATCTTTAGTTGAAAAAGGTAAAGAAGTTGCAGATAACGTTTTAGGGGTATTTGCTTCTATAAGAGAGCTTCAAGGAACGGTTGATACTTCTGAAACTCCAGGATCTTATATTGAAACACCTAAATTTTATCAATATGCAAATACTGATGCTCCGCTTCAAATTCAGTTTCCTTTACTTAACACAGTAGATCCAGAAGATAGAGCTAAAAATTCAGAATTCATTAAAAAGTTTATAGAAATAAATAGACCTAGAAGAGAAAATGCTATTGCTTTAAGTTTTCCTGCTATTTATAAAATAAAAGTACCAGGATTAAGATTTATTGAGTGGGCTTATTTACAAGATTTATCATTTGATTTATTAGGTACTAGAAGAAATATAGGAAATGAAATAGTACCCGAAGCTTATAATTGTAGCATGACATTTAAATCTTTAACAGTAGAGGTTTCAAACTTCTTAGAAAAAGTATGAAAAAATTAACTGGAAAATTAGGAGAGTATCAAGATGATATACCAGCTTTATCTAGCTTACCTATAGAAAGGTATGAGCGTATATTTAAAGTGCATACTGCTAATTCAAATGATAAGCAATTTTATTTTTATAATATTTTAAATAAAATTGAATTTCCTAATAATCTTCAAGCAGATTTATTAGATCTATATACAGCAAAATCTAATGAACCATTAACTACAACTTCATTTAACATTTATGGAGATATAGATAGTTGGTGGTTAATATACTTAGTAAATAAAGAAACTATAGGAAAAAGTTTTTTCTTAGAGGGAGGAACACAAGTATCATTTATTAAACCTGAATTCAGAACTTTGGTATATAACAATATTACTGAAGCTACTGTTTTCGATAACAGACATTTTTAATGAGTGAAATTTTTAAAATTAATGGAGCTGATTTTGAATGCGAGTTTCTTTTAAAAAATGATAAAGGAGAGACTAAAGCTAGTTTTACTAAATCAGCGATAAAAGTTTTAGATTTAAGTGAAAATTTACTAGAACCTTTTCAAAATGGACAAATAGTAATTAGTAATCCTTTCGATTTTATTGATAATAAAATAATTACTAGAGGGGATGGTAGAGATATTTTTACTTTTTCTCTTAAAAATAAGCAGGGTGGAAAAAAACTTGAATATGATTTCGTATTAAATGACGAGGTAAATAGCCCAGCTAAAAGAGATAGAAGTGGTAATTTTAAAATATATAGATTATTAGATGATAAATTTTTTAAACTAAATGAAGTTATACCCTACGGTGCTAGATTTAGAGGCTTAGTAGGCGATATAATAAAACAAATATTAATAGATAATTTAGGAGAAGATATAATAGATGAAGAAAATTTTGAACCGGGTTCACATTCAGTAGATATATTTCCTGAACATATTTTGCCTCCTACTTCATTTAGATTTTCAGATCTTTTAAAATACCTACTTCAAATTTACTTTTTTGAAGATGAAGATATAATAACTAGAGCTTTTTTAAGATTTGATAGAGAAACTAAAAAATTTAAATTAACTCCTTTAACTAAAATTTTTAAAGATAATAAAGATGAATTACAAGAAGGATTTGCAGCTAATGATTTAGTTGATAAAATAAAATCAAATAAAAATAATCCTCCGCCTGATGCTACTGTAGGAGTCTATAAGACTCAATTACCTCAAACTAATTTTACTACACCTATGTTAGATTATAGTAACGAATTTTTTATGAATTTTTTATCGGTAGGGTATGATCCTATTCTAGGTGAGCATGGTATGAGAGAAAAACGTATAAAAGAAATTAAAGAAAAATGGACTAAAAGTTTTGTAGATGTTTTTAAAAGTACTGGTGGAAAGCCAAAACCTTTCTTACCTTTAAATAAACATAAAAAAGAAGAAATGTTTAGAACTATAAGTACTCCTTTTTCTTTACAAAAAACTTCAAATCTAGCAGAAGCAGAAATGACTTCTAATTTAGTATTTTATAATTTAACTCTAAATATAGGTGTTTTAGGAGATACAGATAGAACTTCTGGTAAATTTATTGATATCTATAGAACAGATGACCCTGTAGATGTAGATAAAAAGTTACTTGGTAGGTGGCTAGTTACTAAGTGTAGACATAAATTTTTAGGTGATACATATCATAATAGTTTACAGTGTGTAAAAACATATGTAGGACCGGGAACTGAAATAGATGATGATATAGACTAATGGCTGACGAACC
>Ga0163110_10001710_pt1 | contig 11193 bp, 9 predicted proteins | sample CRUFie1St17metaG_FD_108703 | JGI IMG/M metagenome (GOLD analysis project Ga0163110, IMG submission 108703) | Marine microbial communities from the Costa Rica Dome - CRUD Field 142mm St17 metaG | ecosystem: Environmental > Aquatic > Marine > Oceanic > Photic zone | place: Costa Rica: the Eastern...
ATCATCACAAACTGTTCCGTCTATATCAATTAGATAATTCTTAATGTTGTTTGCAAGTACCGGACTTACATCATTACCATATTTATCTTTATTTACTTTTTTATACATTTTATTTAATTATTATTCTTCAGTCCATTTTAATCTATCTGCTGCAGGAAATTGCCAAGGGGCGCCATTATTTTCAACATTAGAAAACATATTATTTAATTCACTAGGAGCAGCAGATTCTTCCATTACTAAGTACCTTCTTAAGTCTATAATGATAGATAAAGGATCTAGATTAATTGGACAAGCATCAGTGCATGCATTACATGTAGTACACGCCCATAATTCTTCCTTAGTAATGTAATTACCAAGAAGGTATTTATTTTCATTTTTATTTTTTCCTATTTCCTCTATCCTATCCCTTGTGTCCATCATTACTTTTCTAGGTGATAATAATTTACCAGTCTGATTGGCAGGGCAAACCGAACTACATCTTCCGCATTCTGTACAACTGTATGCATTTAATAATTGAACCCAATTTAAATCAGAAGCATCTTTAGCACCAAATAAAGTTGGATTAGAACTATCAGTATTTTGAGGAGCTGCAAAAGGATCAGCATTTGGATCAAGCATCAACTTAACTTCATTTGTTACTGATTTGAGATTGTCAAATTTTCCTAAATTACTAATATTAGCGTAGTAAGTACTAGGGAAGGCAAAGAAAATATGAAGATGCTTAGAAATTAAAACATAGTTTAAAAATGCAAGGATACCTAAAATATGAAACCACCAAGTAAACCTTTCAATAAACACTAAAGAATTAACATCTAAGAAATCAAAAAATGGAACAAATAAAGATGAAATTGGAAAAGATCCAGCAACTATGTAGTGATCAATATTTCTTGACTGAAGAATTTGATCGGAAGTATTCATTAATATAAAAGCAGACATCAATAAAATTTCAAAAATCAAGATAAGATTAGCATCTGTTTTGGGCCATTTTGTCATTTCTTTACTCCAAAATCTTTTAATTTTTAATATGTTTCTTCTGATAAGAAAAATAACACATGAAAAGAGAACAAGAAAAGCTAATATTTCAAATGAAGCTATAAGAAAAGAATATAAAGAAGGGTTAATAATATGTGCCAAAAATCTATGCGTGCCAAAAACTCCATCTATAATGATTTCAATTACTTCGATATTAATAATTACAAATCCAACATATATCAATAGATGTAAAAAAGCAGCTATAGGTCTATCAAACATTTTTGATTGACCTAAGGCAACCCTAAACATATTTTTTAATCTTAAACCTTTATTGTCAGAACGATCAACATCTGTACCAAGCTTAATATTTGAAATAATCTTTTTTAGATTTCTTATAAAGTAACCTACAGCAATTATAAAAACAATAGTAAATATGATATTTTCGATTTGCATCAAGAATTATTAATCTTTTTTCTTTTCAAATGATTTATTTGTTCCACCTAGTATGGAGAAATTAACATATCTTTTTGGATTATTTTTAATGTCTTCTATTAGCTCAGCAAGTTCAGAAGTAGATTTTTCAAGATTATTATACAATTTTTCATCATTCATTAATTTTGTTAAACTTCCAGAACCAGAATTAATATTATTAGATATTTTATTAATATTATTTACTAGAGAGCCAAAATTAGCATTTGATAATGTATCAGAAATGGATGATAAATTATATAAAATTGGTTTGATTCCAGTACTACTATCATTTAAGTTAGTAGTTATAGATTCAAGATTTGATAAAACTTTAGAAACCCTAGCGTCATTATCATAAACCATACTATCAATTTTAACCATTGTTTTTGATAAAATCTCAAAAGTTTCATCTAGACTTTTTATACTATTTGACAAACTATTTCTTGTATTTTTATTTAAAACAGCAGTTACAATAGTAAGTAAAGAATCAACTGAACCAATTAATCCTTCTGCTTTATTTTTTAAAGGAAGTATTTGAGCATTTACTTCATCTTGTAAACTATTTTCAACTCTGCCCAAAAGAGTATCTCCAGAACTTGCAAATGAATTTGATTGTCCGAGAATTAAAGAAACACCTTTTGTTCCCATTAGATCTTGATTAACAATCTTACAGATTGAATTCTCAGGTATATTGTCTAATCCATCAATATTTAATGTAACAACTAAATTATTATCTGAATTCAAAATAATATTATTTACCATACCAACATTAAAACCGTTTAATCGAATAGAACTACCTATTTGTAAACCATCAATATCATCATAAATAGCATAGTATGGTTTATTAGTTTGAAAAACATTTAAACCTTTCAAGTATTTTAAACCATATACAAGAAAAATGATAGCTAATAAAAATATAAAACCAGACTTGAATTCTTTTGATATTCTATTCATTATGATTTATTTTATTCTGCAAATTTAACGCTTCTTTGGTAGAAATTTGCTTTCCATTTAAAAATGCTACAATAAATGCACCTTTAAAACCAATCTCTCTCAAGTGATTCTTTAAATTTTCTGCTTCATTTTTATTATTTCCAGATGTTACAAAATACTTGTATGTACCATTTATTTTAAATTCTTCTGCTTTTAAATCAATAAATTGTTTTTGATTTAACATGGATTTTAAAAAAGTACCAATCTGAATCTTAAAAACAAGTTCTTTACTAGGCACTTCTTCTTTTTTTAATAAACTTATATCTTTTGATTTAGAATTTATTTCAGAAGATATTTTACTACTTACTTTAACTGAATCCTTGGACAATTTCTCATCGTTAATTTCAACAGATTCTTTATAAGATCTAAAAGCTCTAAAAATTGCTGAGGCAATATAATCTTGACCTAAATCTGAATGTAAAAATTCTTCTTCTTGAGGATTAGTTAAAAAACCACATTCGATTAAAATGCTTGGCATATTAGTTCTACTTATAACATAAAATGGAGCTTGTTTCACCCCTCTGCTTTTTCTATTTGCTCTAGTAGAAAACTGAGATTCAACTTCTTCTGCAATTTTTAAACTTTGATTTAAATATGTATTTTGCATTAAACTAAATACAATATAGCTTTCAGGGGATTTAGGATCAAAACCTTCATATTTCTGTTGATAATTGTCTTCAAGATATATAGCGGCATTTTCTCTCATGGCAACATCCATATTAGCTTTTAATTTACTCATTCCCATTACAAATACACTAGCACCAGATGGTTTTGGATTTGTAAAGCCATCACAATGAATTGAAATAAAAAGATCGGCATTAGCATTATTTGCTATTTCAGTTCGTTCATTTAATTCTAAAAAAACATCTGAATCTCTTGTATAAATAATATTAACATCTGGAAATGCTTCAGCAATATATTTACCTAATTTCAATGATACAGAAAGTGCAACATGTTTTTCATAAATCTTAAATCTTTTAGTACCCATTGTTCCAGAATCTTTTCCACCATGGCCTGGGTCAATAACTATTGTTTTAATTTTTGTTGAATTTATTTGACAAAAAAGAAAATTACTTGATAAAAAAAATACAAATAAGAAAAAGATCAGTTTTACGTTATTCACTTTTAAATGGTATAAATTAATTAGCTTTGACGAGCGTTTTTACCTTATTTACAAATATATTTAACTTGAAAGTCAGATATTTTACACTCATTATTTTGTTATTAACAGGATTGATTGAAAAAACTCATGCTTTCAGTGTTATCTCAGATACAGTTCAGAATGAAAAAACAAAATCAAATTTCACTTTTGAAGATGAAATTATCAAAGATGCCAAGGACTCAATTAAGATTGATTTAGATAACAAAAAAATATTCTTGTATGGAAAAGCAAAAATCAAATATCAAAATATTACTATTGAATCTGGATTTATTGAAATTGATTGGAATACAAGTGTAATAACTGCTAGACCAATAACAGATTCACTAGGTAAAAACATTCAAACTCCATTTTTCAAGGAAGGTAATGAATCATTTAATGCTCAAGAGATAAAATATAATCTTAAAACTAAAAAAGGAATAATCAAAAAAATCAAAACTAAAGAAGGTGAAGGTTTTATTTTAGGTGAAAAAGTAAAAAAAACAAATGAAGATATTTTTTATTTAAACAAAGGAGATTTTACAACTTGTAATCATGAAAAACCTCACTTTTCGATTAGAGCAAAAAAAATTAAAGTAATTCCTGGTGATAAAATAATAACAGGACCGGCATATTTAAGATTATTTAATTTTCCAACTCCACTAGCTTTACCATTTGGTTATTTTCCAAATAATCAAAAAAAGAGTTCCGGTTTAATTTTTCCATCATATGGAGAATCTGCCAATTTAGGTTTCTTTTTGAAAGATGGAGGTTACTATTTTACCCTTTCAGAAAAAGCTGACCTTTCTTTAAAAGGTGATATATATTCAAAAGGAAGTTGGGGGGTAAAATCTCTTTTTAGATATAAAGAAAGATATAAATATTCTGGAAATCTTGATTTTAGCTATGGAAATATAATTAATAGTGAAAAAGGATTTCCAGATTTTAGTGTAAAAAAGGATTTTTTTGTTAGATGGAATCACAAACAAGATGCAAAGGCAAATCCATCTTTACAATTTTCAGCTAATGTTAATGCTGGAAGTAGCACTTATCATAGAAATAATACATTCAATTCAAATGAATATTTAAATAATACATTTCAATCAAGTGTAAATTTATCAAAGAGATGGGAAGGAACTCCATATTCTCTATCTGCAAATCTAAGGCATAATCAAAATACACAAACCAAAATAGTTAACTTATCTCTTCCAGATATTTCATTTAACGTAAATAGAGTATTTCCTTTTAAAAATCTAGGTAAAAAAGGAAAAGATAGTTGGTTTCATAAAATAGGCATAAGCTACAGTAGTAATATTAGAAATGATATATCTATTGCTGACTCACTCCTTTTTTCAGATAAGTCTTTAAAATCTTTTAGAAATGGAATAAGACATAGTATTCCAATAAGCACATCAATCAAAGTATTAAAGTACTTTACATTTAGCCCAAGGATAAACTATACTGAAAGATGGTATACAAATCAAATTAATAAAAATTGGGATAGTTCAGATTCAACTTTAATAACTGATACAGTAAATAAATTTACTAGAGCTGGTGAATACAATATATCAGCAGGATTAAACACAAAAATATATGGATTAATTCAATTTAAAAAAGGGAAAATTAAGGCTATTAGACATGTAATTACTCCTAATCTTAGTTTTTCATATAAGCCTGATTTTTCAGAAAACAAATATGGATATTATAGAAATGTAGAATTAGAAAATGGAAATATTCAAGAATACTCAATTATGCAAAATGGAATTTTTGGATCTCCTTCAAAAGGAAAACAAGGAAATATTATTCTAAATATTTCAAATATTATTGAGGCCAAATTAAATTCCAAAAAAGATACCGCCCAAAAAATTAAAAAAATTAAAATTTTTGAAAATCTTAATGTTGGTTCGTCTTACAATATATTTAATGATTCTCTTAACTTTAATGATATAAATTTAAATGCAAGAACACGTCTTTTAGATGTAATTGACTTTACTTTTTCTAGTAGATATGATCCATATATTACTAATAAAAACTTCAACAACAACCTAAATAAATATGAATTATTTGAAAATGGCAGATTAGCAAGATTTACTAATGCTAATGCAACTGTAGGTCTATCTATATCTAATAATACTTTCTCAAAAAAGAAAGAAAGTGAAGAAGAAAAAAAATCAAAAATTAATTGGAGTTTTAATGCTAACTACTCAATAAATTATAATAAAGGATATAGATCTTCTGAATATTCTGATACAAATCAAACACTAAATTTCTCTGGAGATTTAAAAATAACAGATAAATGGAAATTTAATTTTCAATCAGGATATGATTTTGACACTAAAGAATTAACATATAGTTCAGTTAATATTTATAGAGATTTACATTGTTGGGAAATGATTTTAAATTTAATTCCAATTGGTTATCATCGAAGCTACACATTTACAATAAGAGTTAAAGCAGCTATTTTACAAGATTTAAAGCTAGAAAGAAAAAAAGATTGGATCAATACTGATTTTAACTAATTCTCAACCCAATTCTTAATCATTTTAAGACCATTAGTAGTCATTATTGATTCAGGGTGAAACTGAACTCCTCTAACATCCAATTTTTTATGTTTAAAAGAATATATGTTACCGTTGTTATTTTCTGAAGTAATTATCAAATCCTCTGGAAAATTATTTTTATTTACAGACCATGAGTGATATAATCCAACATGGAATTTTTCAGGTAAACCATTAAAAATATAGTCATTGTTAAAAACAGAAATTTCAGTAGAAACACCATGATTAACAATGTTTAAATTTAATAAACTTGCACCAAAAAATTCAGCAATAGCTTGATGACCAAGACAAACTCCTAATAAAGGTTTATTAATTGAAGCTTCAATAATTTTAAATAAATTTTTGTGTTCTTTGGGAAGTCCGGGTCCTGGAGATAATATTATCTTATCAAATTCATCTAATTCAGGAAGATAAACATCATCATTTCTTACAACTTTAACAGAATTAGCAAATTGACAAGCATAATGATATAAATTATAGGTAAATGAATCGTAATTGTCAACAATCAACAAATTCATTTAATTATAAGTAAAGATCAGCAAATTCTCTAAATGCACCTTCGCCTCCACAAGAATTTAGTTTAATAATATTAGGTATTGATTTAATTTTAGCAACTGCATTTTTTGGGCATGCACAAACACCAACTTCCGAAAGTAAACTAAAACAGTTCAAGTCATCACCAACATATGCAATTTCAGAAATATTAATGTTTTCTTTAATACAGAAATCTTTTATAAACTGTAGTTTATCTTTTACACCATGAAAATCATAATCAAGCTTTAATTTACTTGCTCTATTTCTATTAATCATTCTGTCTTCTGAAGTTAAAATTCCAACCTTAAATCCTTTAGCTTGTAATAATTTCATACCCATCCCATCATAGCAATTGAATTTTTTAAATTCATCTCCAGATTCAGTGTAATACATTCCTCCATCAGTTAAAACACCATCAACATCGCTAAGAAAAATTTTTATTGCCATAATTATTAAATATAAAAACTAATATAAACTTAATTCAGTAACTTTTTGTTTTAATCTAGATTTTGCTAAAAAATTATTTTCCAAATCATTTGAAAAAGGTACTGGAGTATCTAAACTGGAACATCTTTGAACAGGCGCATCTAAATATTCAAAACAATTTTCTGAAATCAGTGAAGAAATATCAGCACCAAAACCACCAGTCATACAATCTTCATGTAAAACAAGAGCTTTACCTGTTTTTTTAACTGATTTATATATCATTTCTGTATCCAAAGGAATTAAAGTTCTCAAGTCAACTATTTCCACTGAGCAATTAATTTCATTTAAAAGTTCAAGAGCCCAATGTACACCCATTCCATATGTTATAATTGTTAAATCATTACCTTCATTAACAATATTACCCTTTCCAAGTTCTATTGTGTAGAGTTCATCAGGAACATTTTCAGAAATACTACGATATAAAGCCTTGTGCTCAAAAAACATAACAGGATTAGGGTCATTTACTGAAGAAGCTAATAAGCCTTTTGCATCTTTTGGAAAAGCAGGATAAACTACTTTAAGACCAGCGGTATGTGTGAACCATGATTCATTAGATTGTGAATGAAATGGTCCAGCTCCAACACCAGCTCCGGTAGGCATTCTTATTACAACATCAGCATTTTCATTCCATCTGTAATGTGATTTTGCCAATAAATTTACAATTGGATTAAATCCTGTACTAACAAAATCAGCAAATTGCATTTCAACAATTGATTTAAATCCATTAATTGAAAGACCATAAGCAGCACTTACAATAGCAGATTCACAAATAGGGGTATTTCTTATTCTTGATTTGCCATATTTTTCTACAAAACCATCAGTAATTTTAAAAACACCACCATATTCAGCAATGTCTTGACCCATAATAACTAAGTTATTATGCAAATGAAAGCTTTGATTTAATGAGTCTGAAATAGCATCAATTAATCTCTTTTCGCTGACACTACCATTAGAAATTGTTGTTTCGTGCTTAAACGGCTTAAAAACATCACTAATCTCTTTATTATTATATTGGGTTTGAGTTTCATTATCAGCATCTTGCCAAGAACTATTTATTTCTTCTTTTAATTCAGATTTTATTAAAGCAATTTCTTCAATGCTTAAAATATTTGATTCTATTAAAAAATTTTCATAATTAGAAATGGGGTCTTTTTGAGACCATTTTTTCATTAGCTCCTCAGGAACATATTTTGTTCCAGAAGCTTCCTCATGACCTCTCATTCTAAAAGTCAAACACTCAAGAATAACTGGTTTTGGTTTTTTTATTATGTCTTTTTTTATTTCTAAAATGCTATTATATACTTCTAAAATATTATTTCCATCTATTGTATAAGCATCCATACCATATCCAATTCCTTTGTCTGCAAAACTTTTACAGTTATATTGTTCTGAGTTAGGAGTAGATAATCCATATCCATTGTTTTCAATTATAAAAATCACGGGTAAATCCCAAACAGATGCAACATTTAATGCTTCATGGAAATCGCCTTCACTAGTACCACCATCTCCAGTAAAGACAATTGTTGTTTTATTATTCTTTTTTAACTTATTTGCTAAAGCTATACCGTCTGCAACGCCTAGCTGAGGACCTAGGTGAGAAATCATTCCTACTATGTGATGTTCTTTTGATCCAAAGTGAAATGACCTATCTCTTCCATTAGTGAAACCATTAATTTTTCCCTGAAATTGAGAGAAAAGTCGATTTAATGGTACTCCTTTTGATGTAAAAACTCCTAAGTTTCTATGCATGGGCAAAATATACTCATCCTGATCTAATGCCATTGCAGCACCTACAGAAATTGCTTCTTGACCAATACCAGAAAACCATTTTGATATTTTTCCTTGACGAAGAAGAATTAACATCTTCTCCTCTACCATTCTAGGTTTTAAAATACCCTTATATAATTCAATAAGAGTTGTATCATCAAATTTTTTTCTATTAAACTTCATCAACAATTAATCTTAAATCAAAAGTATTGAATAATTCTTTACTTTGTACAACAAAACTAATCTAATGAGCACAAAAAAATTAAAGTTTTTAATTAAAGAATAAATAAATTGAAAACTAAATTTATAGTTAATCCAATTGCTGGAACTGGTAAACAAAATAATATTGAGAAAAGTATTTTAAAATATATTGACAAAAATATTTTTGATTTTGATATAGAATATACAGTTAAAACTAATCATGCAACCGAGATTTCTAAAAAAGCAGTTAAGGAAAAATATGATCTCGTTGTTGCTGTAGGTGGAGATGGTACAGCAAGCGAATGTGCAATTGGTTTAATTGGCAGTAAAACAGCAATGGCTATTATACCTTGTGGTTCAGGCAATGGATTTGCATATCATTTTAATATTAAACGCAATGTTGAAGATGCATTATTACAACTAAATAATAATGAAATTAAATTTATCGATAGTTGTCAAGCTAATAAATTAAATTTTATAAATGTTTCAGGAATTGGTTTTGATGCTCATATTGCTAGTTTATTTGCAAAAAATAAAAAAAGAGGTTTTTACTCTTATATTAAATTAACATTAAAAGAAATATTTTATAAAGCTAAATTATACAAGATTGAATATGAGGGAATCGAAAGAGAAGTAAGTGCGTTTGCTATTGTTTTTGCAAATGCAAGTCAATATGGTAATGATGCCAGAATTGCGCCTAATGCTAAAGAAGATAATGGATTGATTGATTTTGTAATAATTAAAAAATTTCCTCATTGGAAAATTCCTCTCTTTCTAATTGATGTTATGAATGGCAAAACTCACTTGAACAAGAATGTTGAAATTATAAGAACAAAAAAAATGAAAATCGAATCTGATTTACCAATGGTACATTTAGATGGAGAAATAAAAAATCTTTCAAACCCAATAGAAATTAAATCCATTCACAAAAATTTTAAAGTATTTGTTCCAAATGAAAAATAAAAAAAAACTTAGCTATTACTCAACAAATCCTGACTTTAAGCCTGAAGAAATAACTGATTTCGATGATTTTAAAATAGACCCTAAAAATCAAAATTTAGAAGTTTGGATTGATAAACATAGAGCTGGAAAAACAGCCGTAATTATAAAAGGTTTTATAGGTAATAATGATGACTTAAAATCATTAAGTAAAATATTAAAGACAAAATGTGGTGTAGGTGGGAGTACTAAAAAGGGAGAAATAATAATACAGGGGGATGTAAGAGATAAAATAATGGATATACTAAAAGATCAAGGGTATAGATTTAAAAGAGTTGGAGGTTAAAAGTGCCCAGAGCGGGAGTCGAACCCGCACGTTCTTAGAACACATGACCCTCAATCATGCCTGTCTACCAATTTCAGCACCTGGGCAATAGAACAAAAATAATAAAGAATCCCGCATAAAAGCGGGATATTAATATTTGTGACCTGGCTGGGGCTCGAACCCAGGACCCTCTCCTTAAAAGGGAGATGCTCTACCAACTGAGCTACCAGGTCTTATAAATCGGCTGCAAATATATTACTTTTCTTTTCTAAAAAACATTCTTTTAATTAAATATTTAATGAAAAAACAAAAAGAAATATTGAACTATATTTGGTAATAATTTTTGTTGATTATGGAAAATATATATCTAGTAGGGTTTATGGGTTGTGGTAAGAGCACAATTGCAGAAAAACTTTCAAAAGAAATTAACTTTAAACATATTGATACAGATTCAATTATTGAAGAACAAAACTCTATGAGTATAAGTGAAATTTTTAAAAATAAAGATGAAAAATATTTTAGAAATGAAGAATATAAAATACATGAAAAGATTTTAAATCAAGAAAGAATAGTTGTTTCTACAGGAGGAGGATTTGTTTGTAGGAGAGATATAATGAATAAAATAAATAAAAATAATCTGTCCATATATTTGAAATTATCAGCAGATAACCTACACAAGAGATTAAAATCGAATTATAAAAAAAGACCCTTACTCTCAAATATTAAAAAAGAAAAACTAAAAGAATTTATAAATAATTTATTAATAAAAAGAGAAGAGTTTTATGCTAAAAGTAGAATTATAATAGACTGTA
>Ga0163110_10001711_pt1 | contig 11191 bp, 8 predicted proteins | sample CRUFie1St17metaG_FD_108703 | JGI IMG/M metagenome (GOLD analysis project Ga0163110, IMG submission 108703) | Marine microbial communities from the Costa Rica Dome - CRUD Field 142mm St17 metaG | ecosystem: Environmental > Aquatic > Marine > Oceanic > Photic zone | place: Costa Rica: the Eastern...
ATTCACAATCTTAACGAATTGCATACGTGCCTCTACAAACTCAGGGTATTGATAGAAATAACTTTCAGGATCTTCGACCCTCTGTTCAGCCATTCGATCAATTAATGGAACAACAGCTGTCATATCGGTCACTTGAATTCCTAATGAATTGGTCTCAAAAATTCGGCGGAACCGCGTTTCACTATCAATCAATGCTTGCTTCGCCAGTTTCTCAGGGGTAATATCCTGTACCATCAACATCGTAAGGCGTTCACCATGAAACAATACAGGGTTTATGGTCAGCTTGGCGAAGAACTGCCGCCCTGTTTTGGCTTGAAACAACCATTCAAAACTCTGCTCCACTCGGTTTGAGCGATATCGATGTAAGATTTCCTTCAACTTAGTGGCCGAAAGCTGGCCATCGGACTGATATTCTGGGCTAAATAACAGCATATTCCCATGATTTACCTCATCTTTGGTTGCATCAAATAATATACAAGCCTTATCATTACAATGTACTCCTCTCTTTCGTTCATCAATATCAACGACAATAATCCCCGCAGGAGAAGAATTGTAAAGATTGTGAAACATTTCTTCTTTTGCCCGAATGGCAATCTCAGCTTTCTTCTTACTTGTCACATTATTCCTTCTTCCCCAAACTCCTATTAGGTAATTATTTTCAATGATTCCAAGTATATTATTTTCATAATAAAGAATCTCCTGCTCGTATGCCAACTTACTTTCCTCGTTCACTACATTAAAATACTTCCGCAAGAAATAACGATACAAACGACGGAAATACCTCTCGTCTCCCTCTCGTATAAATTCTTCTACCCGCTTGCCCAAACACTCCTTCCGACTTTTGTATCCATACATCTCGGCATAGGCATCATTGCACTCTGATAAGTAAGCATATTTCAAAAACCAATTCTCTTGCTCTACCAAAGAAAGCGTCAATGGAATCGGTTTTTCTAGATGAAAGTAATAAATCCCCTCTGTGCTATAACGTACAAAATTGATATACTTTTTATGGTTTTCGGAAAGCTTTCGCTCCCTCTTACTTGAAAACGCAAGTGACAACCGATGAAACCAGACAAAACTCAGTACTTCCCCAATCAAAATAAGGGCAAGCCCTCCTAATAACATTCGATTGATTTGTATATTCCTTGCCGTTAGCGTCTCCAATTGCATCATCCTTTCAAGGTTATAGGAGGTCAGCACTAAACTCAAGATGATAGCAGGAATAGAAAGTAAAAGGGTTATTTGCCTGTATTCAGGTATATAGATAAACACAACTGTTCCTACAGGAATCAGATATAGAGGCGTTAGATAAAGATCTTCAAATGCTACAGAAGCAATAGCGGTAGCCAAAATAGCGACTACTTGAGAAATAATAACTGCAGTAAAGTAAAAATCCTTAAAACTCAATAATGCGCATCCTCCAAATACAATAGTTAGCGTAATAAGCTCAGGGTAGAGAGCTTCCATTTTCAGGTCAAGAGCCATATACACCAACAAGAATAAAAAGGAAACACCGCTCGCTCCAAGGCAGCCGTATTCGAATATTCTTTTGCGAATTTTATGCAAAGGAGACAAGGGAGAGTCTTTTGAACCAATATATAATGGCTTCTTTTTATCAACAAACATAAAGATAGCAGATCCTAAATTTCTACACAGTGTGGGTCTTTTTCGGAATATACATACATATAACGACTAAAAATATGATAGGAAGTTTTGCTTACCAAAATAAAGGTGAAGGAATTCAAGCAATTTTGTCATTTTTCTCGCCTCTGAGCTTTCGAATGACACGCTTATTAGAATAGTCCTCACACATATTCATCCACCCTATCAACTATGCAGAATCTCGTGTATCTTAGGTATCAAACAACAACCCAAATTGTACATATCATGAATAACACATACCTAAAAAAACCTTTCTTTTTCTTACGATCAGCTCTTATAGTGTCATTTATTCTATTGTCTATCAATGGCTTTAGCCAAAGGTGGGGAAGTTACGATCGATCTTCTCCCTCAATAGGTCGAACCTATCGATTGGAGCCCGCAGGCATGGCTATTCGCTGGTACAAAGGGAAAGCCTATGTCAAAAAAGATGGCCGAAACGGGCATGTCATCATTGCCTCAGATGGAATTAAAGAAGGTGGATTGGCTTTTGAAGTGGAAATTGCCAATACTTCAGATAGAGCAATGCTGGTTAGTCCAGAAGAGATATATTACCAGCTTTCACCAGGAGAATCAACATCAAATAACAGAATATATAGTTTAGATCCAGCCGAGGAATTGGTTCGGATAGACAAGGAAATTAGCCGCCAAGACCTAGGTTATATGCGCACGACGGGTCGCCCCTCCCAACGATGGGCAACTAGCAATCCACGTAACTATACAGGAGATCGCTTACTGATGGAAAAAGAACTTTGGGAAGAAAAAATGCTCCGCAAGACAACCCTTCAGCCAGGCGAACTCATTCGGGGATATGTCATATTTCCTATAAATCCGCGAGCCTCCAAAATCGAACTGATTATTCCTGTAGGAAACGAAAATATTGGCTTCTCTTTTCAACAAACTCGTTATTAAAGCTAGGCATACCCTCTTGGTACAGTGTGCCGCTTTTCCCAGAGTACCTGTACACGCTGCACATACAGCCTGGGAAAATCCCAGGGTACCTGTACGGGCTGCACATATAGTCTGGGAAAACCCCAGGGTACCTGTGCACGCTGCACATACAGTCTGGGAAAATCCCAGGGTACCTGTACGGGCTGCACATATAGTCTGGGAAAACCCCAGGGTACCTGTGCACGCTGCACATACAGTCTGGGAAAACCCCAGGGTACCTGTGCACACTGCACATATAGTCTGGGAAAACCCCAGAGTACCTGTACGGGCTGCACATATAGTCTGGCATTTATCCAGAGTACCTGTACGGGCTGCACATACAGTCTGGCGTTTGTCCAGAGTACCTGTACGGCCTGCACATACAGTCTGGCGTTTGTCCAGAGTACCTGTGCAGCCTGCACATACAGTCTGGCGTTTGTCCAGAGTACCTGTGCAGCCTGCACATATAGTCTGGCATTTATCCAGAGTACCTGTACGGGCTGCACATATAGTCTGGATAAATATTATATCGTACTTGCCCAGAAACAAAAAAGAGCGATTCTTCAATCCGCTAGCTTTTTAGGGCAAACTCCCTATCGTATATATTTCCCTAGCTGCCATTATGTGAAATAATTTGTAGCTTTGCAGCGAATCACGCAAACGAACCAATACTCATGCCCACAACCCTAATCAAGCAAGCCACGCTTATCAACGAAGGCAAGATTTTCACAGCAGATGTTTATGTAAAAGACCACCTTATCCACACCATTGGCAACAACCTCAACTTCATTGCAGACACTGTCATTGAAGCCCATGAACGTTACTTGATTCCTGGAATCATTGATGATCAAGTACATTTTCGGGAGCCAGGCCTTACACATAAAGCCGATTTATCTACAGAATCTCGTGCTGCTGTTGCTGGGGGTATCACCACTTATATGGAAATGCCCAATACAAAGCCGCAAACCCTCACTCAAGAATTGTTAGAGGCCAAATATGCACGGGCAGCGCAAGTATCTATGGCCAACTATTCTTTTTATATGGGAGCTTCGAATGATAATCTGGAGGAATTGCTCAAAACTGATCCTCGAACGGTTTGTGGACTTAAGGTATTTATGGGGTCTTCTACAGGCAATATGCTCGTAGATGATATAGGGGTATTAGAGAATATTTTTCGCCATGCCAATATGCTCGTAGCGACTCATTGTGAGAAGGAATATGTCATTCGGCGGAACCTGAAAGAGTATGTCGCCCAATATGGAGAGGACATTCCTGTACAATATCACCCCATCATTCGCTCGCATGAAGGTTGCTACCTATCATCAAGCGAAGCGGTGGCATTGGCCAAGAAATATAATACGCGTTTGCATGTATTACACATCTCAACTGCCGACGAATTGGCATTGTTCGAGAATGAAACTCCGCTACGCCAAAAGCGTATCACTGCGGAAGCCTGTATCCATCACCTTTGGTTTACAGATCGAGATTATGAACGTAAGGGGAAATTCATAAAGTGGAACCCTGCGGTCAAGACCCAAACGGATCGAGACGCTATTCGGGCAGCCGTATTGAGCAACCGAATTGACGTAATTGCTACAGATCACGCCCCCCATACCTTAGAAGAGAAAGCACGCCCCTATACCAAGGCTCCTTCAGGTGGGCCTTTGGTACAACATGCTTTGCCCGCCATCTTCGAGTTGGCGCGCACAGGAGTATTCCCCTTAACGCGTGTAGTAGAAAAAATGTGTCATGCTCCAGCCGAATGCTTCCAAATCGAGAAGCGAGGCTACTTACGAGAGGGCTATTACGCCGATATGGTCTTAATCGACATGAACCAAGCTTGGGAAGTACACAAAAGCAATGTGTTATATAAATGTGGCTGGTCTCCTTTTGAAGGAACGACCTTCCATACCAAAGTATTGAAAACATTTGTGAATGGCCAATTGGTCTACAATGAAGGCCAATTCGATACAAATATTAAGGGACAACGAATCCTATTTGACAGAAGCTAACCAAAAAGCATGAAGTATTTTATCATTACAGGAACCTCTAGAGGAATAGGCGAAGCCTTTGCATACGAACTCCTCAAACCTGAGCATCGACTATTTTGCATTTCGCGCTCTCCGAATGCACCTTTGGAATTGGATGCCATAGAGGCGAATTGTAGACTCAGCTATATTCGGCAAGACCTCGCCCAAACCTTTGATGCGGCTCACCTAATGGGTGTATTGCTCAGCAAAATTCAGCAAGATGAGGTAGAAGAAATTACCCTCATCCATAATGCTGGGGTATTGGAACCTATTGGGGCCGTAGGGACAGAGGTGTCTGAAGAGGAAGTTGTAAGAGGGGTTAATGTAAATATGTTAGCTCCTATGTTGATGACAGAGGCATTTGCGAATGTTGTCCAAGATTGGGCGTGTAAAAAACGGGTATTACTCATATCTTCAGGAGCTGCCCGTCATCCTTACTATGCTTGGAGTACCTATTGTGCCTCTAAAGCAGGGGCGGAGATGTTTTGCCAATGCATGTCTCTAGAACAATCAACCCAAAAGCATCCTATTCGAGTCGTGTCTATTGCCCCAGGAATTGTGGATACAGAAATGCAAACGATCATCCGAAAGCAAACCAAGGAGACCTTTCCATTGGTAGATCGCTTTGTACAATATAAAGAAACAGGCTCTCTATGGACGGCAAATTTTGTGGCCAAACATATTGTTCAGTTGTTTGAGGATGAAGACTTTTGGAAGATTCCTGTAAGAGAATTACGGGATATAATTGGGTAAATAGACCCAAGGATAGGAAATACTTGCCAAAAGTAAACTTAGCTGCCATAACTTTAGGGGAGAGGGATTTTTATTGTATCTTTCCCCTTCCAATTGCATAATGAGAAAAAGAGAGTAAAGATATATGTATCCTCGAATCAGCGATATAATCAACGACATCTTTGGGACAAACATCCTACTACCTATACAAAGCTTTGGCTTTTTTGCGGCCTTGGGTTTCATTGCAGGCCTATTGGCCGTACGCTCTGAATTGAACAGACGCCAACAAGCAGGCGTTTTCCCCCTAAGATCGGTAAAGGTACGCAAACAAGGCCCTACTCCTATTAGTGAAGTAGTACTCAATACAGTTCTCATGCTGATATTGGGGTATAAGCTCGGGTTGATGTTTGTGGATTATACCGCCTTTGCGCAGAATCCGCAAGCCGCTATTCTATCGGGTCAAGGCTCTGTCATGTGGGCATTGATATTTGGGGTAGTAACCTTAGGCATCAACCTCTGGTGGTACAACAAAACCAAAAATGAGAAGGAAGTATTTGAAACAGAGCAACATGGCCCCGTAGAGGATGTCGGAACTCTCTTTACATTGGCATTTGTGTTTGGGATTATCGGATCCAAGATATTCTACCATATTGAATATTGGGAGGAATTTATAGCAGACCCTATAGGAGGGATTTTATCATTCGATGGACTCACATTTTATGGCGGATTGCTCACAGCAGCATTGGTCATATTATTCTATGCACGGAGCAAGGGGTATCCTTTATTGAACTTCATCGATTCAACAGGGCCAACCCTCATCGCTGGGTATTCAATCGGACGAATGGGATGCCATACCGCAGGAGATGGAGATTGGGGTATCGTCAATACAAGTCCCAAACCTGATTGGTTGTCATGGTTGCCCGATCATTTCTGGGCATTCGATTACCCCCACAATGTATTGAATCGAGGAGTCCCTATTGAAGGATGTACAGGAGAATTCTGCCATCATCTCCCCGAACCAGTCTTTCCTACCCCTCTCTATGAGGTAATTATGGGCTTGAGCATCTTTGCTTTCTTGTGGTTTATGCGTAAGCGATTCTCTTTCCTCGCCCAAGCATTTGCAACGTATATGATGCTCAATGGAATCGAACGATTCCTTATCGAAAAGATTCGAGTGAATGACCGATACGGATTGTTCGGCATAGATAGTTTCCAAGTAACCCAAGCAGAAGTTATTTCAACAGGTATCTTTTTGACGGGGCTGACCTTGTTTATTTTTGCTACCTTTGTATGGAAGAAACCTGCGGTAGAAAATACCTTATCGCCTTTGGCCAAAAAGAACCAATCCCAAACATCAAATTCGCCAAAGGAGGATACAACAGACAGTAAATCAACGGGAAAGTAGGGAAAGGCAATAATGGACGAAAAGGATAACAATTTTTCACGATACGACCAGACAGAGGAAGGGCTCTATGAGCATCATAGATTTACAATTACCCATGGGCAAAAGCCTCTCCGAATTGATAAGTTTTTGGCAGCACGCCTGAAGCATATTACTCGATCGCGTATTAAGTCAAGCATGAAGGTGGGTGCCTTGAAAGTCAATGGTAAGGCTGTTAAGGTTTCTTACAAGGTAAAACCATTCGATCAAATCTCCGTATTACTCCCCTTCCCTCCTCCCCCTGAGTCTGGGCCAGAGGAAATGCCCCTCAACATTGTCTATGAAGATGACCAAGTCATTCTACTCCTCAAACCACCCCATCTGGTGGTGCACCCAGGAATCGGCAACCATACAGGTACCCTTATCAATGGGCTTTTATGGCACTTTAAGGATTTGCCTGCCGTATCGGGCGATACAGGAGCGGTTCGTCCAGGCCTTGTGCATCGGTTAGACAAGGATACTACGGGTTTGATGGTCATTGCCAAGACTGATTATGCTGTTGCACATATAAGCCAACAGTTTTTTGATCGTACCACTGAACGAACCTACAATGCAATTGTATGGGGAGATGTTAAAGAGGACGCAGGAACCATTATTGGCAATATTGATAGAGCAAAACGAGATCGGAGGAAGTACCAAGTATACCCAAAGGGCGACCGCGGTCGACATGCTGTAACGCACTTTAAAGTATTGGAACGATTCGGCATTGCAACCTTGGTCGAATGTAAACTAGAAACAGGCAGAACGCATCAGATTCGGGTACACTTTAAATATAAGGGGCATACCCTGTTTTCAGATAGCTTCTATGATGGTAAACGCCAATTGGTAGGCCCCCAAACAAAAAAGTTCCAGCAGTTCATCCATAATTGCTTCGAAATTATGCCGCGCCAAGCTTTGCATGCCAAAACCTTGGGCTTTACTCACCCTACAACAAACAAGTTTATGCAGTTCGATAGCGAATTGCCTGACGATTTTGCGGGTTTATTGGAAAAGCTGCGACATTGGGCGAAGTATCATTAGCATGCTTTGGCTATTCCTATAGCTCTTATATCTCATTCTATAAAATAGGAAACTAATCTAGCATAAAAATATGGGGCAATGGCCTATTGACCATTACCCCAATAACTATGAGAAACTTTCCTTCTATATAAGAGGAAGCATAATAATATGGCTACCTCCTCCACCGCCAGAAGTACGGAAAAGTGTTCCGTTATTTGGAAGTGGCTTGTTGTCAGTTCTTGTGATTGTTACAGTAAAAAAGCTCCCATCTGGGCTAACTGTGACTGATACGTCTACATTCCCATCGCTACAGAAAGACGATTCGCTTACATCAATTTGCAAACCAGGCGCTGCTTTCAGCTTATCTGATGAATATGTCATCGTAACCGACAAGCGAGGGCTAAAGGTGTAGTCACATACAATATTCGTTGATTCTCCCACCTTTCCAGTAGGATTCGAGTAGCTGTAATCTTGACCAAAGCTTACATTAGAGAGCAGGGTAAGGCAGAACAATAACGTGAAGGTGTACCACGCCTTCAAAGACTGAAATCGTGCGTTCATAAGATTTTGTAATTAAGAATCAGAACAAAAACAGAGCAGCCTTACCCAGGATTGGCACTCCTTGTACTTGAACATATGTCCTTGCAAAAATGATGTTAAGTATCTGACATAGAGATCCTTATAAGGATATATAATCCTAGTCTCTTTCTTCTATGTAGCATCAAATACTTACCTTAAGTTCCTAAAACTCATAAGTCTATGACTTAAAAGCTGACATAGTCGTATTGTCTCTATTTGCCATTTATTGCATATTAAGCGGCAATAAACGTTTCTCAATAAGACAGAATTGCCTAGTATGAGGTGAATAGATTGATTATATTTTTTTTATACTTTCGTCTACTGAGCAAATCATCTTTCATTTTCCCTGCTTGCTATGACACAAAGGTATGAGCTGGATTTCTAGAATTTTACTGATTGACTTCGATAGTTTTCCTTTCTTTTCAAGTAGAAAAAACGAGATTATTATGGAAAGCTTTGTAGAGATAGCCTGTTTCATTTATGGTGTATTATATATATCTTAGCTACTCATCAAGAGATATTTAGATTACCAGATATGCAAGTAAGAAAGGAAGAGCTAGAGATTCTATTTAATTATATTAGTAGTGAATTAGGAGAGCCCCTTAGTCACGCAAAATTTTTCGATATCAGTGATGCGATAAACAATGCATTCTCGCCCGAAGAAGCCCCTGAGATAAAGCAGAGTTATCTATATAATATGTATAGTAAAGTATCGAAGGCTGTAGAAGGTACGATGCTAAAGGTGGGGGAAGCATACCTTGATAAGATTGCTCGATCTATGGGAGAAAGATCCTTTGCAACATGGAGAGTCAAACACTGTAGTCATATTAACCTATCCCCTTCGGCTCACGAATCTCCTATCTCTTTGAATCGAAAACTATTGGCATGCCAAGGAAACTGGATAAGCTACGCTCGATCAAATATGAATAATGGAAGAGTTTTATGTGCGCCCGTTAAGGTTTTTCAAAAGGGGGCAAAGATGTGGATAGAGCTACAAGGAGAAACGAGACTATACCAAGGGGAAATGCGTTTAAAGGAAGGAAATCTATTTATGTATTTGGATGGGGAAGGCGACAAAGAGTTATCCATCATCTTACGAATAGGATCACGCCTAACCCCCAAAGTAATGAAAGGAGTCTTCTGCGCAATCTCTGCAGGAGGGGATCCGATTTCAGGACGAGAGGTATGGGTCAAGGTAGAAGATGCCTTACCAAAATGGAAAGCACTAAGTCTGGAAAGTTGTAAGGAAAACCCAGAGTTACTACATCCCAAATTGATAAAGTATTTCGCGAATTATCATGAAAATATGATTAAAGTAGGGAAATCAACAAACTGCGATTGGGATGACTTCGACTGATTTCTTCCCAATACCTTGATACCTTATATAGCATCACTCAATATATAGCACTGAATAAAGTTGAAGCATCAACTTTTTCAGAATAGGATATGTACGCTTGTTTCGCATCCCCTCTGTAGCCTGCAAAATTCCATCTTAATTCCTTAAATCTCACAATATCCCCTAACTTGTATCGTCATACCCTAACAATCAAACACGAATTGGGTTTTGATTGCATATCAGTCTGTACATCATGCAAAACGGAAATCATTTGCGAAACTTCTACTCTCTTGTTAATTCCTATTTCTTACACTCAGCGTTATTCATTGCCCTATCCATTGGGAGCTTAGGGCTATACGCCCAAGTCGATTTCACTGCTGATACCACCAGTGGATGCAATCCCTTACTTATCAACTTCCAAGATTTATCAGTTAATGCCGTGGCATGGAATTGGAATTTTGGCAATGGAAGCACCTCCACCCTCCAGAATCCTGGCCTCATCTACAATACGCCAGGAACCTACACCGTCACCCTAACCGCTACTTTAGCCAACGGAACTACCCAAACCGAAACAAAAACCAATTACATCACTGTAAACGAACAACCTACTGCCGATTTCTCTGCCTCTGCAACCAATGTCTGCTTAGGCGAAAGTATACAGTTTACAGACCTCACCCAATCTGCAACTCCTATCGGAAGTTGGTTATGGGATTTCGGGGATGGAAATACCAGTACGCTCCAAAATCCAACACACACCTATACCCTCCCAGGCGACTATACTGTTACCTTGGTCATTGTAAACGCTGCGAATTGTACGGATTTATTGGTACAAACGGATTTCATTAGTATAGAAGCCCTTCCTAATGCAGCAATCTCAGCTAATAATACCATTGGATGTACGCCCCCCCTAGCTGTCCAGTTCAATGCTTCGAATCCTCCAGGAAGTGTTCATAGTTGGGACTTTGGAGATGGTACTAACAGTACTCTCCCCAACCCCGCCCACTCTTACAATAGCAACGGTAGCTTTACCGTCACCCATATCGTAACAACTCCTCTCGGATGTACAGACACTGTAGTAGAAACGAACCTAATTGATATTGGCCAGCCTACGGCTAGCCTACAGGTGACTAGCAATACCATTTGCCCGAATGGCTCCGTTGGCTTTGTATGTGGACTCACAAACTTGACCTCTATCAATTGGGATTTCGGTGATGGTAGCACCCTATCGGGCTCCTGCAATCCGACTCATGCTTATTCTACCCCAGGCCTCTACAATGTATCTGCAACAATGATTGATAATAGTGGGTGTACCATCAATGCCACTACCTCTATTACGGTAGCCCTTCCCCCTGTTGCAGATTTTAGTTCGCCTGACACTTTTTTGTGTGATGGTACCACAGCGACTTTTACAGCTAATACGCCTTCTGCCGTAACTTGGGCATGGGACTTTGGAGACAATACCACAGGTGCTGGCTCTACGGTAAG
>Ga0163110_10001714_pt1 | contig 11178 bp, 8 predicted proteins | sample CRUFie1St17metaG_FD_108703 | JGI IMG/M metagenome (GOLD analysis project Ga0163110, IMG submission 108703) | Marine microbial communities from the Costa Rica Dome - CRUD Field 142mm St17 metaG | ecosystem: Environmental > Aquatic > Marine > Oceanic > Photic zone | place: Costa Rica: the Eastern...
AGTAAGCACATTGCAATGCAACCCATGATGCCAAGCGTACGCCATTTGGGATCTTTCTCTTGAAAGCAAAACACTAAGTATAAGCAAGACAGCAGGCCAGCAGACGGTGCCCAAGGGCCGAAAAACTGCCAACGACCGCCACCGGTTTCTGGGTTTAAACCGTACAGGCTTACGGTAAAGAAGCTTGGGCCAGGACCGCCTACAATTTGCAGCGGCGATACAAAAATTTCGCCGGGAATACGTACCATGTAAGCCATGAAAGTGATGATGGCAAAGATCAATGAGTGCGTGGCTAAAATGCACACCGCACGGATCAGAAGTTCGCGGCGAATGCGGCACATTGCGCCAATAAAAATGAACACGGCAATGAGCGCCCAGCCTTTTGCCCAGCCAATGCTCGATTTGATGGTTTTGCCCAAGCCCAGTTCCCAATTAACATGGCCTATCCAAAGAACAACCAACATCACGAACATACAGAACACCCAAAGCCAGACCATTGCGGGAACGGTTTTGCTGCGCGTGTTGTCATCAACGGTTAAGCGTAACCAGTACACAGCGATGATTAACCAGCCTAGTGCTGACCCTGTGACATATAGCCCACCTATTGCATAGATGGCATAGGTGCTCACAAGGCCGAACCAGACTAACTTCTCTTCAGTAGTCGTTCTGCGATAAATTTGCGTTGCCATACCACTATCAATCCAAATGAGATGAAAATAATGCCTGCGATGCTGCCACCCACTGCAATCGCGGTTTTAGGGTTAACCTTTTGTAAAACCAACGACGGAGTTGTGAGCATTTGAATCACAGGGTAAGAAGCGAACACGTCAGCTTTGTTGGCTTCTAAGCGAGCGGCTGCAGAGGTAAACACCGCTTCAGCCATATTGAATTCTCTTTCTAGGCGAGAAAGTTCAGCGACTTCTCTTGAATAAATGCGCAGCTCGTGTGCCATTTTTTCCAGCGAGCGTTCAACGTCATCAAGCAGGGCGATTGCGCCTTTTTTACGTGCATTTGCCTCAACCAAATCAGCGAACATTTGCGCGCGCTTGGGGTTTTGGTCCAGGCTTAAAGAGTTGAACAGGTCGTGAGTAAAGATACCTGCTACCGCTTCGCCGCGGCTTTGCAACGAGACGCGAGCAAGTTCTTGGCGTTTGCGCTCATTGATCACTTTAGGGTGCAAATTTCCCCAACGAGAAGAATATTCAGTGAGCAGTGCTGTACTGGCATCTAACTCGCCCATATAGCTTCTGAACTCGGGGTCGGAATGCAGTGCCAGTGCTTTGCTGGCAAGTTGAGGAGACACGCCCAAACTGATGCTCATTTGGTTGATGTAATCGTCCATTTCACGAAGCTCGGCTTCTGCCATCATGCGCTTTTCTTCTAAGCGAGACTTCATGCCAACGGCTTCCACCATTTGCTCGGACGACACCAAAAATGAACGTTGTTGGAAATCCACAATATTGTTTTGTGCCGCGTTCATACGCTCACGATATTGTTCCAATACATTTTTGATGCTTTCGTCACGACGTTCTACTTCATCGCTTCTTAAGTGATCGAGCTCTTCTTGAAAACCGTGATACAAAGCCCACGCTTTTTCTTGCGCATGAAGGGCTGATTTCCCTGTGATGGTGACGCTAATAATCGATGTTTGTTCGGTTAGCTTCACTTTTGGTTTACCGAATTCAACCACAGACATGTTCATGGTTTTGGCTGCACGCTTTAACACGCCACGGCTTGAAAGCATTTCTTTGTAGTTAACTCGAGGGTTGAAGCCGCCACCCGAAAAAGGGGTAGCAGTTTGCGACACGACCGAGCCGATATCGTCTAAGCTAACGTTGCTGCTTGCGCCAGTGCCAGGTAGCACTAAATCCATATCACTTTTATAAGTCGCCGGCATGGAAAGGTATATGGAGGCTAATAAAATGATAAACCCGTACCCGCCAATGGCCGCTGTGGCATATGGGCGACGCATAAAGCGGTAAACGTGCGCTCGAAATATATCGAACGGGGTTGGAACCATAAGAGGGTATTTCATCATGGCCTCCTATAACACTTTGAACGGGTCAACGATTTCGACGATAGCTTTGGCCACGTCACGTAAGTTCTGCACATCGGAGTCGTAGCAAGCAATGGCATCGTTTGGCATTAAAAACGGGTTAATGTCATCGCGATAGGGCATGCGTAATAGCTCTTCTACAGAACGCTCTAATACTTGGGCTTCTTGAGTGACAGGGTGGCGTGTGGCAAGCACCACTTTTCTGGGGGCATTGGTCCACTTTTTACCGCCAATGCAATCCGCCGACATGGCCATTTGCAGTAAACGCGTACCGTAAGGCACGTTGCTGTCGTATTTACCAATGCCACGGGTATCTACCTTTTCAACCAAATTTGAAACAAATACACGGAAGCCTTTTGGCGTGATTTGGCTCGGACGAACTAAATACTTTTGGAAGCAGCCCGTGCTTGGCACAATCACTTGGTCGCCAGCGATAAGCGGGTACTCTTTCACCGCTTGGCCCGACAAAATGCCCGTTAAATCCACTTCGACTTTCCAGCCGTTACGAATTAAAAACACTTGGTCTAACTTGGCGTCAGGGCGAACGCCAGATGCGGAACGAATCGCTTCAGATAAAAAGCGTTTGGGGCTGTAGTCGCCATATGCGGTTGTGCGCTCTTTTTGCACATTGTTCGCGCGCATCCGGTTTATCATGACTTGGCCTGGCTCGAATACCGCACCTGTCACCGAAACTTCAATGTCGGACCATTGCAAAACTTGCAGCGATACCATGGCACTTGCAGCATGAAAAATTTCCGCTTTGATCAGCGCCATTTCAATATTCTTCGCGACTTCGTTTGCGGGGAATCCCGCTGCTCTTATGGGCTTTAACATAGGAAGCTGAATGAAGCCGCTAATATCAACAATATAGCGACCGTTGAACCCTTCGCCGTTATCTAACACCAGCTCGACTAAATCGCCTGGGCTTAAAGGAATAGAATGTAAATCGTGTTCGTTGGTAATGGGAGAAATCGGCGCGATGCTGCTATCTAAGGTTAAAGGCTGGTCAACGCGATAGTTAACGGGCATCGCAAACTGTTCGCGGCTTTTGCAATCAAGGCCAGCTGCATGCCAATGGTCGGTTCTGCGCTCGTGATTAATTTCAAATCCGTTTTCACCGGGTTTAGCGTAAAACTCAGGCTGGTGGTTTTGAGCAGAGTAAAGTGAATGATGCTGAGAACAACCTTGCATTAGCAGTAAGCCTAGTGCGCCTAACAAAGGCAATGTAGGGGTGTTAGTTTTCATCATGTCTCGCTCCTTTAAACCTGAGGTTCTTCAAAGTACGGATACCTTGCTAGCTACTGAGCATAAAGCGTTCCACTTTTTATCTTATTGATAAGTAAGGAGGTGTTGGTCTTGGGTGATGCGTTTTACACTGCTTTTAGCGGTTCTCATTGCATTTTGAAAATGCGAATTTGCAAGTTGCGAGAGGAAAAATGCGCTTCATCATGACCTCAATTCGCTTAATTACTCCCCTTATGTGCTGTGTGAAAGGTGTGGGTAATGTGTATTTTTCCGGTGAGTAAGTGAAGGCGCTGATGGAGGTAAACGTGAAAATTAGCAACGTAATGAAAGTGAAATGATGCCAAAAAGTATAAAAATGCCGAATTGTGAATAACTGAGTGTATAAGCCTTTAGCAAGTTTTTAGTAAGTAATGGATAACCTATGAATAAAAAGACGAGGCCTTACATTAAAAGCCTCGCCTTTAGCGTATTTTCATATTCATTCTCAACTTAAAATAGAGAAGCTCCCGCTAGTAAGCGCCTTTGGCGAGCAAAACGGCGGGCACCGTCAGCAAGAGAATTTTTATATCTAGTAAAACAGACTGTTGCTCAATATAGGTTTTGTCTAATTGAAGCTGTTCTTCAAAGTTGGTATCGGCGCGTCCATTGACTTGCCAAAGCCCTGTGATACCCGGCTTACAATGCAGGCGAGGTAAAATGTTCTGATCGTAGTTTTGATACTCTGTGGTGAGATGCGGTCGAGGACCAATCAACGCCATGTCTCCGCGCAGTACATTAAATAGCTGCGGTAATTCATCAATGGAGAATTTGCGAATGAACTTACCAACACGAGTGATACGCGGATCGTTGTAGTACTTTTTACACACGCCCTCTCTGTCGCTATCGCTGGGCTGAGGTTCACGGTATTTCGGATCGGATTTTAAGTACATTGAGCGCATTTTATAGCACTTGAAATGTCGGCCGTTTTCACCCACACGGGTTTGCGTAAAAAAGACAGGGCCTTTACTTTCCAGCTTAATTAGCATTGCAACCAGCAAAATTAATGGACTAATTGCGATTAAACCGAGCAAGGTAACGCTTTGCTGTACCCACATTGGGATGCCTTTATGTTGGCTAACAGGGTGATGGTTAAACATATCTTCTACTCCTGATTTTGCGAAACTTGTTTCAATATAAAAGTGCGGTATAAAAATTCTGGGTTGCCCAAAACGTAGCGTTTGAACTTTGTGACGGGTTCTTGCATCAAGCGCCAAATCCATTCCATGCCAAGCTCTCTCATCCACAATGGCGCGCGGGGAATGTTGCCAGAGAAGTAATCGAACAAACCGCCAACGCCCAAAATGGCGCGACATTGAATGCGGTGTCGGTTTTCTATGATCCAGCGCTCTTGCAGCGGCGTACCTTGGCCGAGTAGCACCACGTCTGGCTGCGTTTCATTGATGCGTGCAATGACGTTTTGGTTGTCTTCGGGTTTGAAGTAGCCGTGTTGGTAACCGGCAATAATTAAGTTGGGATACTGCTTCATGAGCTTTTCACAGGCCGATTTTGCAACGCCGGGTTTCGCGCCAATAAAATAAATGCTTTTTCCCTGACTAGCGGCCGCTTCGCACAGTGCGGGCAGCATATCGGTGCCGTTGAGGTTGTCGCGCAAACGCATGTTGCACGATTTAGCGGCAATACGAATGCCTGAGCCATCCGCGAACAAGCAGTCAGCCTGTTTTAGGTTGGGGACTAAATCTGGGTAACGTGCGCTCATGTTGATGGAGTTGGCGTTGATATAAAAAGCGGTGCGAGGACGATTAATATAGGTACGTTGCAGTTCAATGCCTTCAAACTTTTGCCCCGTTAACACCCAATCAACGGCTTGTTGCATTGTCGTGTTATTAATTCCAATGCCAAAAATGCGGATAATATGTGGGCATGCCATGTTCTTTTTGGTGTTGTAAAAGGCGTAACAGAAAAGGCATTTGATTAGCAGGATAAGGTAACCCAGCAACGAGATTTTTACTTGCTGTTGCAACAACAGCGCTTTATCCGTGGCGCTTAACCCCACTAAACGGTGCAAATCGTACAGGCTGAAAAAGCCCGTTGGTACGTTGTACAAGTTCAAGAAGCGTTTTTGAGTGGATAACGGTAATGTGTGGGTTAATGGCACACCGCAAAAGCTTAAATCGCCTTTGAAAATATCGAATAACAACGCAGAGCGTTTACCTACACCGTGGCGAAAATAGCGCAGCGACACCGCTCGACCCAGTGCGTCTGTGCGTCTTTTTTCCTCGAAAACACTGGCCCCTTTGCATTTTGCTAAAACGGCATTTAGCAAGAAAAAAGGTAATGCTAAACAGAAAAGCAATAGCGCAATCGGTTTGTTGGCGTAAATGCCAATATAGTGCTTTGTGCTATGTGAATGGCTGGAGACGTTGGCGGCATGGTGGAACATGGTAAAACTCCCCGAAAATACTTAGTAAAAATACAACCTTGTGATGACGGCAACGACACGGCAAAACAGGTTGGTGGTATTGCTCAAGAAGGGATTTGCTTAATCTGTGCCAGAATGTAATTCACTGATTTTTAAAGATTTAAATTTGTTAGTGTAAATGGTATGTGCAAAATGCAATTCGTTTTGGGAATGGTTGGTGGGTGCTTCATTCTAAAAAAAAGCCACACGCGAGGTGTGGCAAAGGATAGGAACAATATAGGTAGGAACTATATCGATTGGAGGTTCGGTTGTTTCTGCAATGTCACTGGATAGCGGTTCGTTTTATTGAAAGCTCACTTGCAGTGAATCGCTGTCGCTAATCGGCACGATTTGTTGTTGCTCAATGCCCACGCTTTGAATTTCCAACAACAGTTTTTTGTAGGTTTGCGGCACTTCAACAGTGTGCTCAACCCAGCCTGCGGCGTCGGTTTTCGTTAACGTGAGCAACGACTTTAACGCTAAGCGTTCGTCATCAAGCGTTGTTACGCCATCATCAACCACATACACACGTAAAATGGCGTGGGCAAGCGGTGCGTCGTTGTCGCCAATGGCAGATACATCAAGACGGATGTTGCGATGGCTTGTGAAATTAAAATGTTCATTAACGTGCATTTCGATGGAGCGTGATGCTTTGCTACTGTCTTGTGCCAAGCTGTGCGTCGAACCCAAGGTGCCAAGGCAAACGCTGCTTGCGAGCAAAATGGTTTTTACTGAATAAGACATGTTCATGTGAGTTCTCCTCATTGCTTGAACTTATGCGTTAGGCGTGACGTGTCGCTGTACCAATTCGTGGCTTCTGTACCTGAAGACTCTACCCATTGTTCGTACTGTGGGTATGCCCAGAGCACATCGATATACTCTCGTGGATAATTCCATTCCGAGTTAATTTTTAAGGCCCAAGGCAGGTTGTCGGTACTCTTGAAGTAGCGGTTTTCATTGGGATCTGAGTTATCAGCTCCTTTTCCAAATAGGAACGGAGAGAACAAATCTGTGGGAGGAAATCCGGCAAAGTGGATTTCGTGATGTCGCTTATTCGTGCGGAATAAGAAGAAATCGAGATCCGAGTGATTTAATGATGCTCGTGTGCCATCAAAGTAAACGTCTAACTCAAAGGGCACTGGGTCGAAGCTGGGGCAGGTTTTCACAGTGTTAAAGTGAGAACATTTGCCCGATCCGCCTGTTGTTGTGAAAACATGGGTGTCTCGCCACATTTGCACCACAGCGTTGGATTGGAACGCCTCAACGGTTTTTTCATAATTAACGCCATCAATGGTAATGCTCATTTCGGCGATAAGGTCCGGCGTGCTATCTAAAATACGTAAGCCGAAGCCATTGCGTTTTGACGCGCCACGCGCGTCGATAAAGCCAGTTAGTTTAAAGCCAGAAATACCGCCATCTGCATTGTAAATAGTTTGCAAGCGCTCACGAATCACCAAGTCGTTTAAATCGTAATCGCCAACGCTCGGCCAATTGTCTTCGAAGGCCAGGGTGACCCAGTCGCTAGCATTGGGGTAGTAGCTACTATAAGCACGGCGATAATCGTCGGGGAATTTGTCCAGCTCATCGCTTAACCCATCGGCATCGCTGTCGTTCACGTCCGGCATGATGGTTAGGTTTTCATTACTAATGGCAGTGGAAGGCGTGCTTTTCACACTGAAAATGGCGTCGTTGAAGTCGTTGTCACCCCAAGAACGCGGTAAATCTTCAAAACCGATGATGACTTCGGACACTTCTTCATCATAAAGCATCACAGTATGTTGCTTTAAGGCTTCGGTGGGTTCGTTATTCAAACTGTTTAACGAAAAGTAATAAGGAACCGCGAAATCTTTCACGCCGGAATACCACCAGTAACCGTTGGCGGCAATAAAGAAGCCGATGCTGGTGCCTGCCGGGAACGTACCAATACTGAGGCGGTGGCCATTTGTCATGTGAGGATACGACAAGTTTGGAAAGACAATGGTGACGTCGGTATCTTCTTGGGTTTGCGGTGGGTTTTCAGCGTCGAAGGTAAAAAAGCCAAAAGAGTTTCGATAGCCTGCGCCTTCGTGAATAAAGGTGATAAACACTTCTGCCTCTTCCGACAGCGTGATGGTATTACCTTCATCGCCCGCCAAAAAGGCTTCGTTGAGCTGGCGCTCTGGCAGGGCGTTGTTGATCCGCTCAAAAAACTCGTCGGAATATTCGTTTCGTGCCCACACTAAATTATTGGGCTTGCCCGTGTTGCGATTGTAGCCGTTAGGCCAAGGCTGGCCAGACAAAAACGACCAAACGTAATCACCGTTTTCATTGACTTCAACAGCGGTAGAGGGGAGCGAAACTAATACTGAAGAGAGCGTCAAGGCAAGTAGCTTTTTCACTGTCTTCAGCTTGTTAGGGTGTTGGGAAAAGCGATTGTGTTTCAACATAGATCACCTATTGAGCTGTAGAGAACTAACTGGTTAAGGCTTTGCCAAAGTCGTACCAATGCTGCATTAATGAACAAAGTCAAAGGCTTAGGTAAGGCTGATGCAAGTTCAAATTTCTTATGAGTATAAAATCAACCGTCGTCGGGCCGTTTTTCGCATTTTGCAAAGCAAATTGATATTTTCCTTCCAAAACTGGTGATGAATACGCTTTTTTCGGTGGGAAGCGAGCAAGAGTTGCAATGTGAGGGCGTGGTTAAGTGGTTGCTTTCATTCATTAAACATGCTGAGTAAGAAGCCTGTTAGGGTGTTTGGCAAACTTATTGCGAAAGGGTAAAGGATTGAAAACGAAAATCACGTGTTCACGCTAAGTACTCTCGTTCAACGCTTGGGGCTTTTATTCACGCAACATATTGATGTGAAGTACTCATGCCTACTACTTATGCTAGGTACATAGTGCAAGAAGGCAAGAAGGCAAGAAGGGTTGAGTGCATTGAAATAGAGGCATGAACGGTGAAGCGTAAGTCGTTAAAGCAGAATAAGGAGAGGAAGATGCCACATCGCTCACGATTCTTAGTGTTTGATATTGCGTTAAACGGATATCACTTCTTTTATCGTAAGCAGCTAAAAAGCCATGCGCGTTATGCAGAGCGCATTGGCGCAGCTTACGTGAATGTGTCTCGCCCGTACTTTTCGCTACTGGGGGTTGAGTGCTGTTGGCTTAAACTTTGTTTGTTAAAAGCAGCCATCGAGCGCGGATATGAACAGGTGTTGTTCCTTGATGCCGACGCTTATGTTCAGCCGTCTTGCCCGGATATTCGTGATGTGACTGCACCTAACAATGCGTTTTATATGGCAAAGGGGTACACCGGACGCTTCAATTCTGGCGTCGTGTTAGCGCAGCAACATAAAGCAACATTACCCTTTTTGAATCAACTTCTCGCATCACGTTTTCAAGCTATTCCCTCAAGAGATTCCGTGGGTTGGGGGGAAAATGGGCATATTATTCATTTTGCGAAGAATACGGATTTTATCGGGACGTTAGCTGTGGAGTGGAATAACACCTACGACGCCACCTGTAACGATTATATTCGTCACTTTAACTTCGGACCAATGCGGCAAAAAGCATGGCAAAACTGGGGTCATAAAGTGTTATCGCGTACGTCTCAAGCGATGCATAAAATGATGAAGGTTAGTTTGCAGGATGGATACGTAAATTGGCAACAATCGTTACTTAACAAAGAAGCGAACAAGATTGTTGCCTGGTATGACGGTTTTACCCAAATGCCTGCATCGCTGCGTTAACACCCAGTACAATCAGAGCAATATTCGACAAGCTAAAGGCGGTAAATCGCCACATGATTTTATTGCCAAGGGCTTGAATTAAACTGTGTATTACCCGCAATACAACATAAATCCAAGCGGTATTAATAACCACTTCGCTGGTGTTGCCCATAAAAGCCAGGCTAAGCGTGAGAGCGTAGAACAACGTGGGCTGTTCCATCAGGTGATTATAATTGTCGGCCTTCCAGCGCACATGTGGGGGCAGTTGCGACATTTGTTCGCCGGCACGCGCATTTGAATCAAGCTTCACACGTGCGGCTTTTAAGGCAGGTATTCGCGTTGCGTACATCCACAGCCACATGATCATCGACCACAGGACTAAAGCGACAACGGGTTGGATTAGGTCTATGTTTTGTAGTGTCATTTTGGTTTTCCTTTGGCGTCACGCTGTGACGTTTATCAGCGTAAACACCTTAATACAGCATGGTTCTATTAACACGGAACAAAGACTATGCGATGAATACCTTCCCGTTATAAAGCGGATACATGTAACAATTTTTAATGTTGTTTTGTATTACGCAGGCTCGCCCTGTTCTTGTACGTTTTGCGGCGCATCAAAAGCAATACGCTTCACGCGGCGCTGCATCCATTGTGCGCAGTATATAAATGCAATCGCCATAAACAACATTCCTATTTGCACTAACATGCTGGTGGAGCGACCCGCTTCCCATAGCTGCATTAATTGAGGTGCATACATTGCCCAATCGCACAGAACCGTCATAACAAGTAATCCGGCTGAAAGGTAAAAGCCGGCAATAGTCGTGTGCTTGTTGCTTTGTTTCATCACAAAGGCAGAGAATGCCACTAAGGCAATCACAAAGCAGTAAACCAAATAATCGGCGCGATTAAATGCCGTTAATGGTAATAATCGCTCTGCTAGGAAGCTGGCGGCGGTTGCAACGATAATCCCCACAGTACTGATGTAAGTGAGCTTAGTGAGCACGGTAACTTGTCGCGCAGAGGCGTTTTTATTCTGCACTCGCTTTTCTATCCATAAAAGATTACCACTGACGACTAACCCACATACCATTAGCCCTAAAACGAAGTAGATAAGCCTTAAATCGGTGCCTGCAAAGCTACCAAAATGCAAGGTTTCCAATGTGCTTAATCCTTGTTTTACGGCACTGTTTTTTTCTGGGCTGTCTTTGAATAGCAACGCTTTAGAGTGCATTTCAATGCCAAGCTCATACTGAGAAGAAAATGTATTCGGTACTTCGCCAAACAGATGCATGACAGCACTTTCATCACCGTAGTTATAAAAGCGAATGAATCGAGGCGGGTTTTCCAGCTCGTGTGTGAAGGCTTGGATTTGCTCATCAATACGCGTCATGGGCATGGGTTTGTCTGTCCATTCTGGCTCTATGATGTGGACACCTGCATCGCTTAATAACGCGTTTTGATCGCCTTTGTAGAGGACCACCGCAAAGGCGATTTGGTAAATGATGACCAAGTTAAACACAAGCCCCGTGAAGGCGTACATTGCGGTAAAGGGCAAGCTCATCGTACCGATGACATTGTGCATGTCTAGGTACTGACTGCGTTTGTTTGAATCACTTCTATATAGGAAGAAACGGTTGAGCAGCTTTTTGGCATGAATCAGTAACCCCGTCATCAACATCACGAAAAAGAAGAGGCTCACAAAACCAATAAGG
>Ga0163110_10001717_pt1 | contig 11166 bp, 9 predicted proteins | sample CRUFie1St17metaG_FD_108703 | JGI IMG/M metagenome (GOLD analysis project Ga0163110, IMG submission 108703) | Marine microbial communities from the Costa Rica Dome - CRUD Field 142mm St17 metaG | ecosystem: Environmental > Aquatic > Marine > Oceanic > Photic zone | place: Costa Rica: the Eastern...
CCTCTATCGACTCACGAACGCTTTGTTGCTTTCTTGACTGAGCATTGGATTGGTAATTTCCCTACTTGGCTATCGCCAATACAAGTTCAGGTAATCACCATATCGGAAAAGCAAATTGAATATGCGGCTAAAGTCAAAACTGCTTTGGAATCTGCCGGAGTTCGTGTCAAAGTTGATGATTCTGATGCTACCATTGGTAAGAAAATCCGAATGCACAGAAAAATGCGACCCGCTTACATGTTGATTCTTGGTGAGGATGAGGCGGCGAATCAAACTGTCTCTATTCGGGCACGAAATGGCGACCAGTGTAACGGTATTCCTTTGGATCAATTCGTATCAGACTTATTTGCAGAAATCACGAATAGAGAGAGAGACTTGGGGCTAGTTCCATCTTCTGAATAGTCTCAGACAACTCTACGACGGAGTCCCTCTAGTAATTCATCTGCCTTACCTAGGAATGTCAAGCAATCTTGGATTTCTCCGGCATCCAAAGCCTTCGAGGCATCATTGACTGCAGCTTCAGTGGCTATGCGGAATTCATCGGTTGCTGATATAGAACTAGAATCCAAACGACGTCGAAGTTCCTTCCATTCGGATTGTACGAATTGTAACAACTCATTCGCATCTTCAACTTCTGATTGATATTCGGCTAAATCTTTAGTCAATGAATCAAGAGAATTAGATGCATTTTTCCATTCTCCAATTGAAGCTCCTTTTTCGACTTGCAGTAGCCTTTCTTCCCAGATTTGTTTAGCATCACCTGAAGGGAATTCAGAGATAATCTGCTTCTTTTGACGTAGCGCCCTTTGCACTGATTGCATTGCATCAGTGGTTTCGCGAACCTCCCGAGCTAAACTATCAGCTAACCCCTTAGCCAAAGCAGAATCACCCTCAGAAAATGCTTTCTCGGCCTCTTCAAGGCGTTCTGTATTTGCTAACCTTAACTCACCTTCTGCCGAGTTCAAGGCTAATTTCGCATCGGCAATCGCTACCTCTGCGTCTTCTTTTGTTGCCTCTAAACTATCAATATGCGAAGGTATGGCATTTGCAATATGCAGCGCCTCTGCAGGATTTTCTGAATTCATGGCTTCTTTTGCTGCTGTGAGTATACCGAAAATAGCATTCGAGTTGGAAATGGATTTTGTTGAAATCGCACCTTCAGCTGATGCAATCGCATCCACTGCCTGTTGCCAATACTCTTCAATTACCTCTGCTCTAGATTTAGCCAAACGATAGAGTGTCTCTGCCTCCCTTAGAGAACCATGACTGGCTTCTTTATCACCCATATCGAAAGCTTTCCGCGGCCCCTCAACTATGGGTGCTATTGACTCAGCCCTAGTAACAGAATTCAGAGATTCCCTGCGAATATCATCAATATCAACAGCCATCTCAATAATTCGCTCGGCTTCTCTTTCGGCCTCCTCGATTAACACCATCCCACGAGGAGGATCTTTCCAACCCACTTCCCGAGCTTGCTGAATGAGGGACGAGGCCTGTTCTAGACCGGAATTTGTTGAGCGCAATTCAAGCATCTTTGCTTCAGCGGCATCTAATTTTATCGAGAATAATTTTCTTTCTTGGTGCTCATCGTCTTTAGCTAAAATATCCGGGATTACTATCCCTACACTGCAAAACGCGAATACCACAGCGATTAGTAATTCCAAATCTAATGAGATTACAATGGCTATTCCAATGGCTGACCCGGCAAGGCCAGAAAATGCCCTAAGCCTCTTTGTCGATAAAGAGGAGCTAAGTGAGTTACGCCAATACAGGAAAAGATTTGCAGCAACGAGGACAAGAATAGCAGTGGCAATTGCCCTATCTCCTTGACCCAATGAATCGATAGACATAGCCATCACCATTGGCCATGAAAGTCCGCATATGATTGCTATTCTTGAGCGCTCAATTGGCCCATAATCAATCAAATCCATCAGCATCAATGATGAGATAAAAATTGCAATAACAGGCCCCATTCTAGGGAGTAACTCCACACCCCCATCCATGGCAGGGAGTAGCCACCAGCCTGCTGATGAAATCAGTACCAAAGTACCCATCATTGACACTTTTTCGACCCTAGAACGATGCTGAGCAATAACCCTGTCAGCATGGTCCGGTGGTAATACCATACACCCATACCAAGGTGTTTAGGTCAAGAGTCAAACGGTTGTTTGTACCTTGATTCTAGAACAATTGTAGTCTAGTGTTATTCGTCGTCAGATTCTGGACCCCACAACATTCTTGCTCCAATAACTAATCCAGCCAGAATCAAAAATACTGCAAGAACTACTTGCAGAGGTCCTGAATCAGGATTAACTGTGATATCTGAATTAATTGTAATAATCGATTCTTCATCAGGGTTATTATCATCCCACTCGAATCTTAGTGGCACTTCTCCAGGCCTCTCAAGTGGAATTTCAAGTGTGATTCCAATTACACCAGGACCAGTTGATGTAGCCCATGGAACGTTAATGTAATTTGAACAAATTTCTCCACTACAAAGTCTTCCTGCTGCAGGATCTCCGCCAAGGTTTTGCACAATTACATGAACTTCTAGAGTCTCGCCTACTGTTGGTGTTCCTTCATAACTTACATTCCATATCTGAATGTCAATTCCTGAAGAAGGTTGTACTGTGATTGGAAATGATAACATATCCATATTCCCCTTTGAATCCCAAGCGTATAATTCAAACCAATGACTTCCCGCTTCTAGTGGTGAAATAGGGAATAAATGAATATCTGAAAATGATTTATTTTCGAATTGTGACTCCTGATTTAGAATGAAAGTCCATCGTGTTTGATTAATTGAATCGAGGTCATCATAAGAATTAGTCAGATTAAGTGTTATCGTTTCGCCTGCTCTAGCTGGTTCTTCAGGAGATAGAAGTATACCCTTGGAGTAGATCTCCGGAAGAATAGTGGGTCCAGCGCCATCAAGAACTAGAATTGTCCATTCTTGGGTGACTGTATTGCCAGCATTATCAGCTACGGTCATTTCTAAGCTGTAAGTGGAAGAAGGCTTTTCTTGATGTCGAATATCAATATTGAGATTTATATTATTGACATTATTTCCTTGGGGGAAACGGCTCTGTACGAACATGTTGTTCCAATCTAGATGCCTCCATCCACTGGAACGATTACTGGTTATCTCAATAGTAGTATCTAGACCCGAATTATCTGATGCGGTTATATTGATGTCGAGAACGTCTTCACTAGCAAGTTCAATTATTCCGTCACTAGCATCGATTAAAGTGACTTGATTATCATTAGAAAGTGAGGAAAAATAAGCACTCCAAGTTGGAGATTCGCCGTCAATTACTATATTTTCATACCAACTACTGACTAATCCAAAATAATCCTCACATTGAACTACTGCACTTAGCACATCGCCATGGCTGAAATTATGCTCTGATGGAGTTATTGAAACAAAAGGCTGGTCACTAGTTAGAACAATTGACTCATTATTGCTAAACGTCCAAAGAATTTCTGTTTCATCCAGATGGCTATCTTGACAATCAACCTCGTAAGTTACTGGTTTATCAAGGGGGATCTGAGAACTACTACCTAGGCGATCTGCGACAACTGTTGGAGCTATATTTGTCCCAATACTGACTCGAATATCACTGGCTACTGGAACGGCTGAGCGATTTACCGTGAACTCGCCAGGGGAACCCTCGATTACATCTGACATGACTGAGTAACGATATTCGTATGAGCTGGGGAGAAAGATTGTGAGAGGTACTTCTTCGACTGCGGCGCCAGTACGGGGCAGGTCGAGCAGGCGGGTACTACGACCATCAGTAGTGCCTGCGAGTTCTACCACTTCAGTCCAGCCCCACGAACCATTTCGGGACATCACAGGACCCGGACTTGGTGGGTTGGCGATGATTGTGATATTGGTTGGTTCGAATGCTTCGTGGTCAAGCATGCAGCATCCCGAGCTTTCGGAATTAATCCATACGCGATTCTCCAAATATGGCGTGAATAGATCTATTTCACTCTGATTGAGATAATCATCTCCATCCCCAAGATAAGTATCAATTTGTTTTCGAATACCCAAACCTGGATGAATAAGATGCTCAGTTCCGTAGTAATCAGATATGGAGAAGTTGAGAGTCCAGGTCGCTGTGATGTTAGAATTTACCACTAAAGGGTCGTGGATTTCCAGCGTCGCCCAACCATCGTATGGATCGAGATCCTCAGGAATACCGTGTGCATCCGCACTAGCGATTGTAATTATTGGGGTCAACATCAACGTCGTCAACAGTATTGCGAGTGTGGTTCGATTCATTCATTCACTTCCTGTGTGGATGATTGTTGAGCCATCGAAGTCGATGTCGAGTGGAATAATTCGATGGCTATCTCCTAGTTCGGCAGTAAGTTGGGCTCGTAATTCAGCATCGCCATGAGCCAGGAAGAAGCCACCTCCCCCGGCGCCGAGGAGTTTTGCTCCGCTGGCGCCAAGTGCGAGGATTCGGTCGTGTAAATCATCCAATTCCTCGTTTGAAACGCTGGCAGTAATTCCGCGCTTGGCCTGCCAAGCGCCCTCGAGTAGCGCACCAAGCCCTGCCAAATCTCCAGATTCAAGGTAGGCTTGCGCCAAGTCGGCCTGCGCGCGAATTGCGCGCAGCCTAGCAAGTCTATCTGCCTCATCCTCGGGTGATTCCGATAGCACCGAACTCGCCCGACGACTCATCCCAGTGAAGATAAGCGTAAATTCTGATTCGATCTTCTCGAGAACTTCATCTCCCAAATCGAGTGGCTCAACAACCACTTCATTAGATCCAAATGATATTGAATTTACACCACCGTAAGCCGCTGCATACTGGTCCTGCCTCCCTATTGGCTGGCCTAGAATATCAATTTCAATTCTACATGCTTCCTCTGCTAATTGATTTGCTGATACTTTCCTTCCGGCAAAATTGTGTAGGGCATTCAATACTCCAACCGTAACTGTTGATGAAGATCCTAATCCAGTTCCTCTAGAGGGAATATCAGCGATTGTTGTAATCTCAACCCCCGAAGTTACTCCAGTAATCCTCATCGATTCTCGGATTAATTCGTGCTCTAATTCCTCAAAATTATCTACTAACTCCATTTTTGAGTAAGAAATCCGAACTTTGTCATCAAAGCGAGCGTTTACTGTGACATAAATATGGCGATTCAAAGCCACCGACGTAACCCGACCACCAGTTTGTTCTGAATTAGCGAACCAATCAAGGTCGGTTCCACCTCCACAGAAAGAGACCCGCACTGGCGTACGCGAGATAATCATCGTTTAGCCGGTGTAACCATCCGACTTCAAGCCGACGGAGAGCGGTTAGGGTAATTTTTCACAAGGGTAAGGGCTATCAAATGTCGGCGTTGGGATTGATTGGAGGACGGACAATGAGCGACCTAATCACAATGGACGACTTGAGTAATGATGAGATATTGGAAATACTCGATTCAGCTGAAAGATTAGTACCAGTAGCCAAGGGTGATGTGTACGCTCCATTGTTACAAGGTAAGGTTCTTGGGAACTTATTCTTTGAAAATTCTACTAGAACTCGTATGTCTTTCGAATCAGCCATGAAGAGACTCGGGGGTGAGGTAGTGAACCTTAGCTCGGTAGGCTCTAGTGTTGCCAAGGGGGAGACCCTTTACGACACTATGCAAATGGTTGATGGTTACTCGGATATAGCAGTAATTCGCCATCCTCGTCAAGGCGCAGCACAATACAGCGCTGATGCAATTGGAATCCCCGTTCTCAACGCAGGAGACGGAGCAGGAAACCATCCAACTCAGACAATGCTTGACCTTTTCACGATTCGAGAATCTCATGGAACTATTGATGGGTTGAATGTGGTTTTAATTGGAGATTTAAGGTATGGAAGAACTACTCACTCATTATCACATGCTCTAGTTAGATTCGGGGCTAAGTTAACTCTAGTCTCACCGGATAGTCTGCGGATGCCTGACGAAATTGTCAGTGACCTGAAATCACATGGTTCGGAAGTAGTGGAAACTGAAGATATGGCAGGATCAATTGCAGAAGCTGATGTGATATACATGACTAGAATCCAAAAAGAAAGGTTCCCTGATGAGGATGAATATACCAAGGTGGCTGGAATCTACAAAATGACTGCGGATGACTTGGCTGGAGCAAAAGGAGGGATGATTGTCATGCACCCGCTTCCTCGTGTAGACGAGATAGACCCAAGCGTTGACTCGACAAAACACGCTAAATATTTCCAACAAGCCTTCAATGGCGTGCCAACAAGAATGGCTCTTCTTTGCAGAAGTCTGGGAGTTGAAGTTCCAAAGGAGGTTGGCCAATGAGTGAGATGAGGCGTGTTACTGCGATTTGCAATGGAACTGTAGTCGACCACATTCCAGCAGGAAAGGCATTGCAAGTAATGCAAATGTTGAGAGTGGACATTGGCCGATCTAACCCGATTAGTTTGGTCATGAATGTCCCGAGTGGAAAAGCTGGTCGAAAGGATGTATTGAAAATCGAAGACCGCGAATTAACTCAGGAAGAGTTGGATAGACTCGCACTGATTGCTCCAAACGCTTCAGTTGCGATTATTCGGAATTACAGCGTGGCTGAAAAACGCCAAATCGAGCTCGGTTCAGAATTGGTAAATATCGCTCGATGTTCATTCTGGAATTGTATTACCCAAAACTCACGAGAACCACTGCCGCACAAGTTGCGAGTAATCTCCGCTGATCCACTTGATCTAAGGTGCTCATATTGCGGTCGCTCTCAATCGATTGAAGAATTGGCTGAATCAATACTATGAGGCCTCCGGATGGTCAGAATAGAAGCGGTCTATGACGGTAATCTGAGATGCTCTGCAACACACATACCGTCAGGTCAAACATTGGTTACAGATGCTCCAGTGGACAACATGGGAAAGGGTGAGTCATTCTCTCCGACTGACCTGTTAGCTACATCTATGCTGAATTGTATGATGACGATTATTTCCATAGCTGCGGATTCTAGAGAAATAGATGTTAGTGGCATGAAAGGTTCAGTGGAGAAACATATGGCTTCAGGCCCCCGCAGAGTATCAAAGTTAGAGGTCGAAATCTCTTTACCTACTGAACTGAATAGTGAAGACAGGGCTTGGTTAATCAAGCGAGGCTTAGCTTGTCCCGTTCACAAATCGGTTAGTCAAGAGATGGAAGTGGAAGTCCTATTCCACTGAAAATTAGTCCATTTACAAGCCATCAGCATACAACTATTGATGCACTTTCTACTCAAGCGGAATATATGTTTAGACCTCTAGAAGGCGTCAAGGTGCTCGATTTATCCAGAGTATTGGCGGGCCCATATACTGCAAAGTTACTATCTGATTTAGGAGCCAATGTTTTGAGAGTTGAAGCACCTTGGGGCGATGATACTAGAGGATGGGGGCCTCCATTTACAGAGATTGACAATGAACAAGTTGCGGCATATTGGACTTCGGTAAATTTAGGGAAATCTGTGATAAGAAAAGATCTCAAGAATGAAAATGATTTGCAAGAGGTCAGAAAATTAATTTCTGAATCTGACATTATTATTGAGAATTTTCGTCCTGGTAAATCCGAAGAATGGTTTGCTCCTTGGCCGGATGAAGCAATTGTTTGCAATATCAGTGCCTACGGAAATGATGGGCCAAGATCTAGAGAAGGAGGCTACGACATAGTCATGCAGGCACGTAGTGGATTGATGTCGATTACCGGTGACGAAAATGGAAATACAGCTAAAGTTGGAGTTGCAGTAATTGATGTTGCTACCGGATTGCATGCTAGTTCTGCAATTCTCGCAGCCCTTTACAGAAGAGAAAAAGAGGGGATGGGTGCGAAACTGAATCTATCTCTATGGGATTGTGCTCTAGATTTGTTAGTTAATCAAGCTCAAAATGTAATAATTTCGGGAACTAATCCAACAACGATGGGAACCTCTCATCCAAATCTAGTTCCTTATCGAGCATACGCAACTTTGGATGGTGAATTTGTTATTGCAGTCGGATCAGATGAGCAATGGAAAAAGTTGGTGGAAGCATTGAGATTAGAAATTCCAGAAGAGTCGGATTGGTCGAAAAATTCTCAACGAGTAGAAGATAGAAGATTGGTGGATGAATTAGTTGCAAAATCTGTGAATCAACTAACATCTAATGAATTGGAATCTGTATTGGATAGTATCCCATGCGCGCCTGTTAACACAATAAAACAGGCTTTGTCAGATCCGCATTCTATCGAAAGAGGAATGTTAGATTCCACAGCAGGAATAAATCATGTATCAAGCCCTCATCGATTTCATGATTAATTACAGAGAGGATTCAGCTAACCATTCTTTCATGGTACAAGATTGACAGATTGGGCGACTTGTTATTTCTCCGCATTTCTGACAATTTGAAACTTCTGACAGATGGTCTCCTCTCGCTTCTCTGTGTAGCTCTCTAATCTGTTCTAAAGCATGTAATAATCCATGTCTGGCACCCGGACTTTGGGCCTCCAAGGTGGCAACAACTGCTCGACTCTGTTGCCTCATTGCACCTGGTGCGTGAGGACAATCTCCATGATGGATCGGAAGACCTTTGGCGAAGGCATATGCATGTATTTCCTGTTCTGGCACCCAACGCAAAGGAACTATGCGTGGTGCCAATCCTTCGATTGGAATGTCTGTATGTGGAGCAAGTCTGACACTTCGCTCAATCTCACCCTTTTGCAAATTCATCAATATTGATTGTGCCATATCATCGAGGTTGTGCCCTAGTGCCATCACATCCGCTTGGACTTTTTGAGCAAGAGCATTGAGGCTCTGTCTGCGGAAGACACCACAATATGAGCAAGGCATCATTCCCTTCGCTTCATCTTGATTTACAGCCATAATTGGCATTCTTCGTACTACCTCATCCATCCTATCGTAACCCATGTCTTCGTAGGATAAAGTAATGAATTCGATTGACAAGGATTCAGCTAATTCCCTTGCACATTCCAAAGATGGAGAACGGTATCCATCTATTCCCTCATCAACACAACCGGCAATGATTTTCACATCTCGTCGCTTACCAATAATGTCCACCAGCATATCCAATAGAACTGCTGAATCCTTTCCTCCAGATATACAAGCCAGAATTGTGTACGGGCGGCCGTCTTCGTGATGTGCGTTCTTTGGAAGAACTAGTTGATTGCGCAAATCTTTCGACACCCGCTTTCTGATTGATTGTCCTAGGTGGAATGCACAGAAGTGTTGGCCACTATATTGTTGGTGCAAAATAGCGGGCTTGTCGCAGCGGCTGCAGGTTTCGATGTCAATACCCACTGCCATGACCTTCGGGCTGGTATATGTGGCTTGAACCCAACTGATACAGCCTTCACAAGTGGAATTGGACGAATCGGTGGATATATTGGCCATATTTGCCACAGTGGGGATATGAGTGAGGTTGCGAGCCTTCCAGCCAGAGCGACCGATGCTGGAAAGAAGACTTCTCCCTGGAAGGAAAGAATTGTGCTCCTGACATGTATTTTTGCTGCGTGGCAAATTTTTGATGATGTTGTGATAGTCTTTGAAAAACAGTTGGGATGGTGGTCTAATCCCATTTCATTTATCATTCTAGCAATAATGACCCTTTTCCTTGCAAACCAATTGGTATTATTTGTTGAAAAATTACAAGGAATAAGATAAATTCTTTGTCTTTAAGAACTAGATCTCCTTAAGCTGGCTATCCCTGCCTCAATTAATCCACTTACTCTTTGCCAAGGTACAACATATCTCATTCCAGCCACAGCCAAGAGGAACAATCCTGCCGAGATAACTTTTCCATAGGTCAATTGCAATTCTAGTGATTCAGATACTTGACCGCTCCATTGACCTCCTTCCATTACAGCAACTATGTCTAACATAAATGCATCAAACTCTAGGGCAAGTGCAGTGGTCAATGCGACTCCTGAAATGATTGCTACCGTATGGATTACGTGACTGTTCACAACGTTATTGAATTGACGAACATATTCAGGGTCTGATTTGCTGGCATCGGGTAACATTACGGCATACTCAAGATGTCCTATGACCGCATTACCGGCTTCATGGAATAGTAGAAGAAGAATTGCAATTCCAAGTAAGTCAAATGCAAGAGGTGAAATTAGGCCACCATACATAGTAGCCTCTCCAACTTGGGCAGGTAGAGGTTTGAGTCCTATCCCCGATACTGCATCGGTTATTCCTTGGAAAGTCAGCAATGCATGAACTCCAATTATCATAACATAGAATCCTACAGCCCAAGTCAGTGCTCTACGAGATAGTCCCCAAATTCCAATTAATCCAGCTAAAATTGGAGCAAATACAATTCCAAGGAAGAATAATTCTATGGCTAATTGTAATGGTTGGAACAATGAATCTAGATGCTGAATTGGGAGATGGAACCCGATTACTCCTATCTCATCTGCCCAATCAAGCATAAACGGCACAATAGCCCATAGTATGACTAAACCAGTTATACTCCTGCGAGTCCAAGTTTTTACCTTCTCATTTCGGACTTGATAGAACATCCATAATCCTGCGAATATGAAACACATGGCCAAAGGAACAATTTGGCTGGCAAAACCAGTTGAATCTATGCCAGTCAACACTCTTGGTAAAATTAATCCATCACTTCCAGAGAGTACATTATTCTGGAAAGAGGGTTGCTCGCTAACCCAAGATAGCCCTCTAGTATGTTCGTATGAAGGGCACCAATTATTTCCATCTTCTAGGAAGCCATCATCACATGGGCCGTAAACCTCAGTCATTCTGAAAAGTAATGCGATTAGTGCTGTTGTAGCAATGATTTGCAAAAACAAGATTTGCCATCGCCTTCGTAATCGCGGTAAATGTAATGTTTGACTTGGGGCAACAGGTTCGATTGTCATTTTTACACCACCTCAACCAGTTTTTACCTGCAATAATGCCTGAGATAATTCAATTTCTGGCATCCAATCAATTACTTTAGCACCATAACCTGAGATTGCCGTTAATCGGTTTTGTCTCTCTAGTTTTAGTACCTCATATGACATTCTTGGAATTCGACTCACCAATCTTTCAAGATCAATGCTTGAAGGTGAAAGAACGATGACCTCGTGACCTTTACCTGCTAGATTTCGTATTGCTGGTAGTGTCGTACCATCGCCCTCAAGACTACTTATGATGAACACGGGGGA
>Ga0163110_10001718_pt1 | contig 11166 bp, 8 predicted proteins | sample CRUFie1St17metaG_FD_108703 | JGI IMG/M metagenome (GOLD analysis project Ga0163110, IMG submission 108703) | Marine microbial communities from the Costa Rica Dome - CRUD Field 142mm St17 metaG | ecosystem: Environmental > Aquatic > Marine > Oceanic > Photic zone | place: Costa Rica: the Eastern...
CTCCCTTCATGATCGAAGGCAAACAGGTCCCCACTCTCATAGAAGCAATACACTCCGAGGGGGCCCGCTACAGGAGTAGGAGCTCCCTGTGAGATCATCTTGGTTACCTTCTCGACTTTCTCAGAAGCCTCCATCCGCTGCCTCCACAATCGCTTCCCCGAAGTGAGACTAAAACACTCCAGATATAGATGCTCCTTATTTTCACCTCCCGTGCTGGTGACGTAAACCCGATCACCCCATGTTACCGGACTTGACTGGCCAAACCCTTCCAGTGAAACCCGCCAGGCAACTCCCTCCTTCTCGCTCCACTTAAGGGGGAGTTTCTCGTCGTATGTGATGCTGTTGCCCTCTCCTCGAAATCCTGGCCACGAATTCAACTCCTCGCCAAGAGCTGGACTGGATTCAGAGAGCTCACTGAAACCTACGCAGAGGGCCATGAGAGACAGAACAGTTGTGGTGCGCATGGCCTGATGGTTTTCTACTATGGTTAGAGATGTCGAGTGTATCTTTTGGGCGACATCTATCTTAACCGTCACTCCCGTTTATCTCCCTGATCCTGCGCGCTTTGCCATTGAGCTCCATAGCGCATAGAGCTCACTCCCCTCCTGTGAAACAGAAAGCAGAAGATCCCCATAGGAATGATAGCACTCAATGACCGAGCATCTAGTTTGCTCGATAGTGTCGATCCGTGCCACCGCACGGAAAAACTCCGATAGATCAAGAGTCAGGTTTGACCGGGAAGCGCCAAGGGACATCTTGCCCCCATCTTGCCCGTGATTGAGCGGATAAAAATGAGTGCTGAAGCGAAAAAGCTCTCCCTCAACATCTATCCGGAGACCATTCTCACTGAGGCTAGCGACCGACAAAAGCTCATAGAGCGGGTGGCTTTTTCCGTCCTGTCGTGTCTTGCGGCGTCGTTCATTGCAGCACTTACAAAGTTTTCGAGAAGTGCGATCATTGCTCTCCGTAATATCCCCAGATGAATGAATCTGGACGACGTTCCGCGAAAGCTCAGAAATTGCCTCCTCTGCCCATGCCGGAGCGTCCACAAAGACCTTCTCTCCACCACTGGATGAGGTAATGGCCACCCGCACCACCCCTGCGTGAACAGGATGACGCCGGACTATCACGCCCGCGACTTCATAATCACTGATCGTCAGTCCAAGCTCTGGAAAGCTGAGTCCCGATTCCTCCAAGAGCACCATCGGACACCTGCTGAGCCATGTGTAAGATATTTCGCGATTGATTACCTGGACCCAACAGAACGGAAGTTTCTCAAAAAAATCCACTATCGAACTGAGCTCCGAAGGCAATTCCCAGACCTCCTCGGAGAGGGCGCCGATGATGCTTTTGGCGTTGGGATACATCACCTCAGAGGAAAGCACCCACTCTACCTTTATGCTAGCGGTCCCTTGCTCCTTTGTGATGCCCGATGAGCTTTACCCCCGATCTCATATGCTCCAAGACCGGCGCCTCACTCCTAGCCCGAACCAAAAAGCCAATGCGAGAAGTCCGAAAGATGTGGGCTCAGGCACTACCGTAAAGGCCAGTGAATATTCAACCACGGTGGGGTTAGTCTCCTGAAGCCAGAAAGCGTGTTCCCCAGCTTCCAGGGAAGTCTCACTCACCTCCCCGAAAATATCCTGACGCAACCCCAGGAGCAGATTCCCCGCATCCGCTGCAAAAATGACATATCCATCGATATCACCAAAACCTTGTCCCATAAATTCCGGACCTTCCCCGTAGGCAAGAAAAGACCCACTCCCTGGATTTCCTCCGTCCGAGAAAGAGTAACTGTCCACTGTAATTGCTACAACCTCAAGGCCGTCCGGGACAATAATGGCGAGGTAATCAGCGTCGCTCCCATTGGTCGCGCCAAGATCACCGGTCTGTCCCATCCGCCCTGCGATGATATTATCACCCAGCGAAACTGTCAGCAATTGGGGAGCACTGAAGTCGCCAGAAAGGTCCCCGTCAGACGCTTCCGACCACAGAACCGCGCCGTCTCCGCTCGGAGAGGCTGCCCAGTAGAGGCCAAGGAAGACCAAAGCCTGTAAAAGGTGTGATTTGGGTGACATTAAATTCGTCGGCAAGGAGCTTTTTGCGAGCGTTGTATATCCTAGCAGAGCTTAGTCAGTAGCGCTAACGCTTTCTCATTATCACTTCCCTACAGGCTCTCCAAAAAAGACAGCAGAGCCGAACGCTCTTCTCTGGTAGAATTGAGGAAACGCTCTCTCGAATCTCCGGCTTCGCCTCCGTGCCAGAGAATTGCCTCGGTGAGATTGCGCGCGCGACCATCGTGAAGCAGTGTCGTATGACCATTAACCCGCTCTTGTAGACCGATTCCCCAGAGTGGCGGAGTGCGCCACTCCTGCCCGCTTGCTTCAAAATCTTCCCGCCCGTCAGCGAGGCCCGCTCCCATGTCATGGAGCAGGAGATCCGTGTAAGGCCGGATAGTCTGGTTGCGCAATTCGGCGAGCTGATGAAAATCTCCCGTCTTGAGCTCCGGGGTATGACAGGATGCACATTTCATTGCCGCGAAGAGCCTCTGCCCCTGCCTTACAGTCGGGTCACTCACATCGCGGCGTGCTGGAGGCGCGAGTGTTTGAAGGTAGGCCGTCACCCGCTGCAGGATCTTGGCTGTTAGTTCAGGCTGTTCATCATTTGGCATGCTCACGAACTTATGAAGCTCGGCGTAGGAAGTTGTGTGATTTTCATCAGGGAACAGGGGCGACGTTATCCCTAGATCTCCAACGAAAGCTCCTGCTGTCTGTTGACGGAGGGAGGGCTGGTTCGCCTTCCACCCAAAGCGGCCCGTGACGAGCTTTTTCCCCTCATAATCCCACACCATGTTCACTTTCCCTGAAATTCCGTCACCGTCCAGGTCGTTTGGATCGGCCTGAGCTCTCAGGGTCTCGTCGTCTACCGCCGCCAGCAATCCTAGCCCGTGAACTGCTGGAGCTACCCGTGGGCTGAATTTTGTATCTGGACTGAGGGGACCAGCGCCCAGATCAACGATATCATAAGTTGGCCGCCGGAGGCTGAAAGGTTCCCCATCGGGGAATGTTCCGCCTACTTCTTCATACCGAACTTGGACGTGCCCTTCTGGCTTCAGGCCCGGAAGGGCTCTCTCGCTCAATTGCAGTCCGTAGGCCGGATCCGGAACCGGCCCGCCCGTGTTGAGACGACCCGGAAGGCTGATTCTCATCACCAGCCCGAGAGAAATCTCCCCTTTCTTAGGCGGCGCAGCTCGCCCGTCACGCACATGGCATGCCGAACAGGAGCGGGCGTTGAAGAGATGGCCCAGCCCATCCCTCGAAGTAGTAGACGCCGGGGACGCAACCCAGTTCTGGTTAAAAAAAGAATTTCCGACGGTGTGTTGCCGTCTTGTCAGTCGGCTGATGTTTGCAAGAGGACGGGCAAATGCTTTGTCGTTGGTGACAAAAACCGTGGTATCACCCCCACTCAACCGATCGTCACTCCATGCAATCGAGGCCGTAAGGAGCCAGATCAGTGCATGAAAAGTCGACCGAAGTGCATATATCATCCTTCTTCTTCGCTAATAGGCACACCAAAGCCCATCTCCTCAGCCATGGCAACGAGAAGTTTGGCCTGCTCCTCCAGTGTCTCAATCGTGTGGAGGATTGCTTTCCGTCCGGGCGCGTCATCCTCCCCGAGGATTGCCTGATCAAATGGAACTGGAATCGCTTTCGCGGCTGCAACAGAATCCTCGATCTTGGAGCCAAGCTGCCCGGCAAGTTCGGGCTTAAGGCTCTGAGCGAGAACCTGCAGTCCAGGTCCGCTCAGCTCTTTGTAGGAACCGGTCCATACGTTGTGGATTCCAACGAGGTCGTAGACCATGTCATTGTGGGTGGTATCGGAAAAGCAAGAGTGTTCGTCCTCCTGCGCTTGGGTGTCGTAAGCCACGTTCAAGCGCTCAGCAGCCATTTCGAACCCGCTAAGCATTGACATACCGGTCATTATCTTTTCGAGAGCCTTACTGGTGGGCAGCTTCAGGAACTCTCCCCGATAGTTGTCTTTTTCGGGCACCCATTCAGCAACGAGTCCCTCGAGCTTCTCCACCACAAGGTTGGTGACAGCCCGCAGATAGTCTCCGCGCCTGTCTGCGTTGTCCGCGGTCGTGTAATCGGTGAAAGGCCGTTCTCCCGGACCTTCTGCAGAAAAGTCCTGACCCCAGAGAAGGAATTCGATAGCATGATAGCCGCAGCTGATGTTGGCCTCTCCATCTTTTTCGTTCAAAGACTCTATGAGAGCCGCGTCAATGTTCGGGAATTCGGCCGCATTATTCACGACACCTGAACCCGCATTTCCCTCCACGTAGTCAATGTAGGCCTCATCCATCGGCCATGCATTTAGGAGTCCCTCCGGTCCATCCTCGTCATCAATAGGGCCCTCGTAAAATCGAAAGACTTCCGTCTGCAGGTAAGGCAGTCGCGCTGCCGTCCACGAGTCCCGGGCCTTCTGCATGAGTTCCGCTGTCGGCTCGGCAAGGAAGGCATTGACGGCACCCTGCATCGTCTTCGCGTCAGCGAGCGCGTCGGTGTAGGTCGCGGAAACGAGCTTGGCGTAATGCTCAACAACCTCGGCTTCCGTCACCGCTTGGTCGTTTACGAGGGCTTTGCCATTAGCGCCAGCCTGGTCACTGGATCCGGATTCTCCCTGTTTGCAGGACACAAGGGCAACCGCCAGAGCGATAATAAGAGGAAGGGTCGTTCGATTCATGGGGTAATAATGACACAGTTTGGCCTCTCGTCTTCTCTCCAATTGTACCAGTTTAGCGAGAAATTGTCCATAGGCCTTCCGGAGCTATGGAGAGAAATCGATGCAAAAAGCGACAAACTTCAGTGTTTGACCGAATAATCAATGGTTGGTACACGTATAACACATAGGGCGGACCGAAAATAACCCGCCCCAGAAACCTTAACTCCTGACTGAATGATGAAAGAAAAACTCCTCGGCCTATTTGCCCTTATGTCCCTCGGCCTCAGCCCTCTGGCCCTCGCAGATAACAAGCTGTGTCCGATTATGATCGAAGACGAGACCTACGAGGATGAAGTCGTCGAGTTCGAGGGAAAGAAAGTGCTCTTCTGCTGCGGAACCTGTATCAAACTGTGGAATCAGTCTCCAAAATACTATATTAAGGTGATGGGTGAGCTTCTTCCTCAGTTCAAGGGCATGGAGAAAGAGCTCGGCTTGGACGAGATCAAGGTCCTCCCGCAGAAGTTCTGTCCCGTCTACCCTGATCGCATTGTCACTCCGGAATCTCCAACTGTTGATGTCCAAGGAGAGAAGGTTTACCTCTTCAGCAAGGCCGCAGTTCGTCGCTGGAGCCGGAAGCCGGAGGATTCCTTGAAGAAAGCTCTGGCGGCCGGGTTGCTTCCTCAAATCGAGGGCAACGCCAAGGTGGCTGGCAAAACTAACGAAGTCTCCAAGTAGACTCGAATCCCTCTAATTCACGCCACTCCTACCCGGAGCCCTAGGACAACTGGGAGTCAAATAATCCCAAGTCGCCGGCAGCATTAACATGCCCTGCGATGGTAGGATTCTCCCGCACCGAAAGGCTCCGGTTGAGTGACGTAAGACACGAGACTAGGAGCCATTCAGCGTACCACTGGCACACTGGTCGCACATCATTCCATTCAGAGAACCTGCCTCTGAAAACCCCCATGCCGGTAATGGTGGCACACCCAGGAAGCTCCCTGCAACCAGACCGTTAGGTCAGACCATCGCTGGAGCTCTCCGGCCGTAGCTCGTGATCCGATCGGCGATCGCTCCAGCGGCAGAGCTTTATCCAGCGAGTGCGAGAAGAATGGCCTCCGACCAACCACCCAGGGTTTCTGCCCCCAAGGACAAGGCCGCCGGAGCAGCAGCTGTTGCTTCCTCCCTCAACCACGTTCTTCGTTCGGCAGGGGCAACCCAGGGGACTAGGGCACTCCTCGGGCTTAATCAGGTTGATGGTTTTGATTGCCCCTCCTGCGCATGGCCCGACCCGGACGATCATCGGACCAAGACGGAGTTCTGCGAAAATGGAGCCAAGGCAATTGCCTCCGAGGCAACTCTGCGCCGAGTCGACCGGGAATTTTTTGCCCGCTACTCGGTCACTGAGTTGCGTGAGCAGTCAGACTACTGGCACGATCAACGTGGGCGATTGACCGAACCATTCGTTCTCCGGGAGAATGCCACCCATTACGAACCCATTTCATGGGATGATGCACTTACCCTGATTGCTAACGAGCTCAATTCTCTCCCCTCCCCGGATCAAGGGATCTTTTACACCTCGGGCCGTGCAAGCAATGAGGCTGCCTTTCTGTATCAACTTTTTGTCCGGCATTTTGGCACTAACAACCTTCCAGATTGCTCGAACATGTGCCACGAATCCTCCGGAGCGGCCCTGAAAGCATCCGTTGGTATTGGAAAGGGCACCGTCACCCTTGATGATTTCTACGAGGCGGACACCATTCTCTGTATTGGCCAGAATCCCGGCACGAATCATCCCCGTATGCTTTCGGCTCTTGAAACAGCGGTCGAGAATGGAGCCCGGATCGTTGCCATCAACCCACTCAGGGAGGCTGGACTGCTTGGCTTCGCTCACCCTCAGAAAATAAGCGGCCTCTTGAATAAAGCGACTCCCCTCGCCTCTCAATATCTGCAGGTACGAATCAACGGAGATTTCGCTCTGCTCCGGGCCCTCGGCAAAGAATTATTCCTCCGCGAAAATGCCCGGCCGGGGACTGTGATCGATCACCCATTTATCGCCCGGAATACCCGCGATATTGATGCCTACCGTAACATCTGCGAAGCGGCATCTTGGGATGATCTGACCGATAAATGCTCCATCCCCCGTGCGGAGATCGAAAAACTCGCCGATACAATTCTGCGTGGAGAAAAAAAACTCATTACCTGCTGGGCGATGGGCCTGACCCAACACCGTAACGCGGTAGCCACGATCCGGGAAATCGCGAACCTCCACCTTTTACTTGGCGCTATCGGTAGACCAGGCGCTGGGCTCTGTCCCGTTCGGGGACACTCTAACGTGCAGGGAGATCGCACCATGGGAATTTTCGAAAGAATGCCGGAAGCCTTCCTTGCCGCTCTCGACAGAGAATTCGATATCAGATGTCCGAGGGAGCACGGCCATGACACCGTCAACGCCATCCTGTCCATGCACCAGAACCCCGGGCAGGTTTTCCTCGCCCTCGGAGGAAATTTTCTCCAGGCCGCACCGGATACGAATTTCACCTCTACCGCTCTGGAGAATTGTCGCCTGACCGCTCACATTGCCACCAAGCTCAACCGCTCGCACCTTCACACGGGCAACATCGGCCTGATCCTCCCCTGTCTGGGACGCTCAGAGCATGACGAACAGAAATCCGGCCCTCAATTTGTCACATGTGAAAACTCCATGGGAGTTGTCCAAAGGTCTCGGGGCACTCTTGAACCAGCCTCCCCTGCATTACGATCTGAAGCATACATCATTTCCCGCCTGGCCGAGGCTACTCTCGCTGAGCGAACTTCTGTTGACTGGGAGCGGTTTCGTGACAACTACGATCACATCCGGGAAACCATCGAACGCGTGGTGCCCGGATTCGAAAGTTACAACGAGCGAGCGAGGAAAGATGGGGGCTTCTATCTGCCCAACGGAGCGAAAGAGCGAAGCTGGGACACTCCAGATGGAAAGGCCTGTTTCTCCGCAGCGGCCTTCGAGCAATTCGAGGTCAGCGAGGGGCGCCTCATTCTGCAGACCCTCCGCAGCCACGATCAGTTCAACACCACGGTTTATGGTCTCAACGATCGCTATCGGGGGGTTGGACTAGGGCGCCGGGTTCTCTTCATGAATCCAGACGATATGAAGGACAGGAACATTGCGCCAGTAAGTCTCATTGATATCACCAGTCACTGGCAGGAAGAGCAGCGCACCGTGCAGTCCTTCTACGCCATCCCTTACGACATTCCCCGCGGCAGCGCTGCTGCATATTTTCCTGAAGCCAATCCACTTGTCCCCATCGACTCCACTGCCAGGGAGTCTAATACCCCGACCAGCAAAGCCGTCGAAATTTCGGTGCAGGCCTCCTCTCGCTGATTACCCTTGACCTGTCATTTAAGGCGTATCGCACGAGAACCTGCACCCACCTCAGCCTTCTCCAGAATGACAGTAGAAGGCTCATTCTTTCCGGCCTTAACCGTGAAGGACCTCCCTTTGGGTGCACCCGGATTGAAGGTCTTTCCATGAGCCCTTACGGTGTAAAGAATCTCACCGGAGAGATCATCAATGAGCTGGACTACAGGATTCTCCACATCGAAGGTCATCTCCCCGAGTTTACCCCACGAGGGAGGGTCGTAATTATCAAACTGCGAGATCGTCCGGGGCCATCCCGCATACTGCTTGGTCGCAGGATCAGTGATGTCAACATTTCGAGGCCAGCACTCCATGGTAATCTCCCGCTTCTTTGTATTCAGCCTGACAACGCCAAACCCGGCAGAACGGGTATTGAGAAGCTTTCCAGCTGGCTTCTTCTCTGGGTTAGCAGCGGCATAGTTCGTGACCTTGTTTGCAAAGCCATCGAGGTGATCCCCGGTGTAGTCGGGAGCACCAGTCTCACGGTTCGCCCCGGGTTTAAGTGGCTCCCACCACCGCAGGTATAAATTAGCGATTGAGGGCACACAAAACGACCAGATGGCATCTCGATGATTCTCCAGCCCATGGTGAAAAATCGTCGCGAGGTGCTGATCTCCGGCACAATGGAAGGCAAAGCCCTTCCGCAGTGCCGAAAGAGCTCGGCTCCGACCCGACTGAGGCCAACCGTTTGAGTCCATATCGGCATGAAGTCGTCCATTGGCACCGCCATGAATATGCGCTCCTCCACAGAAAATTGTAGCCGAGAGAGCGACCTTCATCTCCGTGTTGGTCCAATCCTGTGACCAGCGGTCGAGGAACTTCAGTTGGCGCTGACCCAGCAGGATAGCCCCATCCACATCAACGCTTGCAGGATCATATTCCGGATTACGGATATGGTCTGGTCGAGGACCCTGCTTGGGAACGCGTCCGGCGGGGCCGGTCTTAAATTTACGATCCTCGAGGATGGCAAAATCCACATTCCCCCAGTTCAAGTTGGTAAACCAGACTCCGATACCCTGCCCAATCTTGTGGGGATCCACGGGATCAGGAAAATGACTGGTCTGAGCTCTCTCGACCTCCTGAACATAAACCCCCGGCCGGGCGTATCCCCCGTCCGATGCACCTCCGAGAGTCGATACCTTGCCACTCTCTCCCCAGAGATTAGGCTGCCCGGCATCGTGATCGTCGGGCAGGCAAAGAGTTGGCCGGTCCTTGATGATCTCGCCAAAATCCCGACCAAACTTCAGCCATCCTGCATAATGCTTGAAGTGATCGTAAACCTGGTCTCCGGCGAAGAAGAGCACATCAGCGTCAATTCTCTTCACGTTTTCGATGATATCCTTCCTCGAAATATCTCCACCATGAGCTGGGTGGATGGAATTCCCCGTAAAAGCAGCCACCACTACTTCACCCTTATCCACCGGGTTCTTCCGGATCGTTCCTGTGTAGGTCGCACCCGCTTCGTGAATAACACGGTATTCGTGCGCCTTGGAATCGTTCCATTTTTCCACCCTGAACGGAGCCGTCCATCCGGGTTCAATGGCCTTGGTGCGAGCAACTTCGACCCATTCGCCCTCCTTCTTGATCTCAAGACGCACAATCCGGCTGTCGCCCGCAGCGAGGGGATAAAGCTGAGCAGTCAGCTTCAGAATATTGTCATGAACCGTATACAGGGCGAAGCAGATGAGGTCCTTTTTCGCAACCTTGGGAACAGAGAGCACAGCCCGTCCCTTTCTCTTTTGATTTTTTTGCTGGGAGACCGCGACACCGGCGATCAGGACGACGAGAGCGGAAATTGTGAGCCATTTAATAAACTTCATCTGAGTGCGTGTTGAATTTCAATCGATCGGTGATCTCGTGATCTTGCCCGGACCGGCCGTCTGGCAGCCATCCGGCCCGGTCTCAGTTTTAGAATCTCCTGCTATCGTCTCAAGCTCATCCGATCGACGCCAGACAAGAAAAAGATAAAGGGGGATGACATAATGCGGCGCCCTGAGGACAGCCTCGTGAATAAATTGATCCGCACCCCAGTAATTGAGGCTGAGAGACATTCCTGCCACCGGCCGTGCGATAGCAGTCAATAACCCCCAAATGGCGGCATAAAGAGCGCAGGACCGGCGCGAAACCTTGAGAAAGATTCCAACACACACGACAAAATCGAGTATTCCTGCCCACCAGAGCAGGCTGGTTGCCGTCTCATGCTCCACCCCCAGAATCTCCGTTGTCATCGCCTGAAAAGTTGCCGGCATAGGCCAGAGATTCAGCGCGTAGCACCCGTGACCGATAAATGTCATCATCATTGCCACCATGGCAGCCGCGATTGTCACCCGATGCCGTGCTCCCATATGCAATGCCAGAACCAGCAACACTGGAGCAAGAACCTGACCGCCATGCTCCACCAACATTGGAATCTGGGACTGCGCGCCTACGAAACGAGCGTAAGCAAGAATCCCCAGAAGGGCTCCTCCGCCCAGCAAGCCCATCATCTGGAGATAGGATTTCTTTCGGACGGTTACAGTGAGTATCGTAGCCCCAAGGTAAAACCAGCTCGTGAAACCAATCAACCGCTGAACGAGTCCATCATTAGCTCCCGTACCAACAAACTCATCCCAGTCAATTCCCACACGCTCTGCCAGCGCCTGACTTGATTCCTGCCACAGCAACACTCCATAGGGCCCTTCCCAGTAGAAATGGACCCACGTCCATCCTGCAAGGCAGAGGAAAGCTCCAACACGCAGGAGAAGCACCAGATGGCTGTTAGCTTTCAACGGTTTCACTATCGTACCTCTCTGAAGAAATCTTGGTTCTGACTCTGCTTTATATCTAGATTCTCCGGGAGAAAAAAATAACTACGAGTGGTTGTAATCCAGCGCTACCGAGATTGTGGGTTTACATTCCCCCAGCGCTGAACATGATCCGTCGATCATGAAATGTCTGGTTTGCTCCGCCTTTACCCTGATCCTCTCCCTTTCCGTTTCGGTTGCGGCCCCGGTAGGAAAATACCCCTCTCTTCCGAGCAAGGTTCTCTC
>Ga0163110_10001724_pt1 | contig 11130 bp, 11 predicted proteins | sample CRUFie1St17metaG_FD_108703 | JGI IMG/M metagenome (GOLD analysis project Ga0163110, IMG submission 108703) | Marine microbial communities from the Costa Rica Dome - CRUD Field 142mm St17 metaG | ecosystem: Environmental > Aquatic > Marine > Oceanic > Photic zone | place: Costa Rica: the Eastern...
GGCATTATCTTTGTGTGGATGAGCAGTTTCTTTTTTCAAGGAGCAAGATTTTCTAACTATACAGGTTGGTTAGCAGATCCAACTCACGTAAAACCAGGAGCACAGCAAGTATGGGCGGTTGTAGGCCAAGAGATGTTAAATGGTGATTTAGGCGCAAACTATAACGGAATACAGATAAGTTCAGGGATATTTCAAATGTGGAGAGCTTGGGGAATAACAAACGAAACTGAGTTGATGGCATTAGCAATCGGAGCTGTGGTGATGGCAGCTCTTATGCTTCATGCAGGTATTTTTCATTACCACAAAGCTGCACCCAAAATGGAATGGTTCCAAGACGTTGAGTCTATGATGAATCATCACCTTGCAGGACTATTAGGATTAGGTTCACTGGCTTGGGCTGGTCACTGCATACATATTGGTGCTCCTACTGCAGCATTATTAGATGCTATTGATGCAGGTAAACCTCTCATTATTAATGGAACAGCAATTGCTTCAATAGCTGATATGCCAATGCCACATGAACTTTGTAATCCAAGTGTTGTTAGTCAAATTTTTCCTGGCTTAGCTGCTAGATCTGCAGAAAATTTCTTCACAGGCAATTGGTGGGCATATTCAGACTTCTTAACTTTTAAAGGAGGATTAAATCCGGTAACGGGTAGTTTGTGGATGACAGATATTTCTCATCATCATGTTGCAATAGCAGTTTTATTCATTATTGCAGGCCATATGTATAGAACTAATTATGGAATAGGTCATAGCATGAAGGAGATAATGGATGCTCAGACTGGCGATCCATTATTATTTCCTGCACCCAAAGGTCATCAAGGTCTGTTCGAATTTATGGCGGAAAGTAGACATGCTCAACTTTCTGTGAATTTAGCGATGCTGGGATCACTTTCAATAATTATCTCTCATCATATGTACGCAATGCCTCCCTATCCGTACATGGCAATTGATTACATGACGGTTTTAGGTTGCTTCACTCATCACATGTGGATAGGAGCCTTATTTATTGTTGGGGCAGGTGCTCACGCTGCTATAGCTATGGTGAGAGATTATGATCCAGCCAAAAACATTGATAATGTTTTAGACAGAATTTTAAAAGCCAGAGATGCAATTATTAGTCATTTGAATTGGGCTTGCATGTTTTTAGGATTTCACAGCTTTGGTCTTTATGTTCACAACGATACGATGCGAGCATTAGGAAGACCAGATGATATGTTTAGCGATAAAGCCATACAACTTCAACCTGTCTTTGCACAATGGGTTCAAAATATACAATCTTCTGGTATTGGTACAACAATGCTAAGCGGGAATGGTGTTAGCCAAGTCTTCAACGGAGATACAATAACAATCGGCGGGAAAATAGCTATGAAAGCTATTCCACTTGGAACAGCAGATTTTATGATTCATCATATTCATGCCTTCCAAATTCATGTATGTTTACTTATTCTCCTCAAAGGTGTTCTTTACTCAAGAAACTCAAGATTAATACCTGATAAAGCGTCTCTTGGATTTAGATTCCCTTGCGACGGTCCTGGAAGGGGTGGTACTTGCCAAGTATCAGCATGGGATCATGTTTTCCTTGGTTTATTCTGGATGTATAACTGTATTTCAATTGTTATATTTCATTTTTCCTGGAAAATGCAAAGCGATGTATGGGGTCTAACAGGAGGTAATTTTGCACAAAGTTCAATAACTGTTAACGGTTGGTTAAGAGATTTTCTTTGGGCTCAAGCCTCTCAAGTACTTACAAGTTATGGTCAAGCAATAAGTATGTATGGCTTAATGTTTCTCGGTGCACATTTCATTTGGGCTTTTAGTTTAATGTTCTTATTTAGTGGCAGAGGATATTGGCAAGAATTATTTGAATCAATACTATGGGCTCACAATAAACTTAAGGTAGCTCCAGTTATACAACCAAGAGCTTTATCTATCACACAAGGTAGAGCAGTTGGTGTAACTCACTTCTTAGTCGGAGGCATTGCAACAACTTGGGCCTTCTTCCACGCTCGCCTATTTGGGTTGGGCTAAACCTGAACTTTTCCTATTAATCTAATGGCAACAAAATTTCCATCATTTAACCAGGGTCTAGCTCAGGACCCAACCACCAGAAGAATCTGGTACGGAATAGCAACCGCTCATGATTTTGAAAGTCATGACGGCATGACAGAAGAAAAACTTTATCAGAAGCTTTTTTCAACTCATTTTGGTCATCTAGCAGTCATAGCATTATGGGTTGCAGGAAATCTTTTTCATGTTGCATGGCAAGGCAACTTCGAGCAGTGGGTTCTAGACCCGCTTCATGTAAGACCTATCGCTCACGCAATATGGGATCCACATTTTGGTAAGGGCATAACAGAGGCTATGTCTCAAGCAGGAGCTCAAGGTCCTGTAAATATTGCTTACTCAGGCGTATATCATTGGTGGTACACAATAGGCATGAGAACGAATGAGCAATTATTCCAAGCCTCGATATTTATGAGTATTCTCGCTTGTTGGACTCTATTTGCGGGATGGCTCCATCTTCAACCCAAATTCAGGCCTTCGCTAGCTTGGTTTAAGAATGCTGAATCAAGATTAAATCATCATTTATCTGTTCTTTTTGGATTTAGTAGTATTGCATGGACTGGTCATTTAGTTCATGTCGCAATTCCTGAATCTAGAGGTCAACATGTAGGTTGGGATAATTGGCTTACTGTTCTTCCTCATCCAGCTGGACTTGCACCATTTTTCACTCTTAATTGGGGTGCATATGCACAAAATCCTGATTCATTAGATGCTGTATTTGGAACATCACAAGGTGCTGGTACAGCTATATTTACCTTCTTGGGTGGATTACATCCTCAAAGTGAAGCTTTATGGCTTACCGATATTGCTCATCATCATATAGCTATAGGAACTGTATTTATAATTGCGGGTCATATGTATAGAACATCATTTGGTATAGGTCATAGTCTAAAAGAGATTACAGAAGCTCATAACACTAGGCATCCTATTGATCCACATAAAGGTAATTTCGGAATAAATCATGATGGGATTTACGAGACATTAAATAATTCTCTTCATTTCCAACTTGGATTGGCCTTAGCTGCTTTAGGAGTAGCAACATCACTTGTTGCTCAACACATGGGTGCTCTTCCCTCTTACGCTTTCATAGCAAGAGATTACACAACTCAATCGGCACTATATACGCATCACCAATATATTGCCATGTTCCTAATGGTTGGTGCATTTGCTCACGGAGCTATATTCTTTGTAAGAGATTATGATCCAGAATTAAATAAAGATAATGTCCTAGCAAGAGTCTTAGGAACTAAAGAAGCACTAATTAGCCATTTAAGTTGGGTAACGATGCTTCTAGGTTTCCATACTCTTGGTATTTATGTTCATAATGATGTAGTTGTGGCATTTGGAAATCCTGAAAAACAAATCTTAATAGAACCAGTTTTTGCTCAGTTTGTCCAAGCTGCTCAAGGTAAGATGATGTATGGTTTTAATGCCTTACTTTCAGATCCAACGAGCGCAGCAAGTGTAGCAGCAAATTCTTTACCTGGTAACCATTATTGGATGGATTTAATCAATAGGCAAGATGCTCTAAGTGCATTTTTACCTATTGGCCCTGCTGATTTTTTAGTTCATCATGCTATTGCTTTAGGACTTCATACAACAGCTCTCATACTTATTAAAGGTGCTCTAGATGCTAGAGGAACCAAACTAATTCCAGATAAAAAGGACCTCGGTTATGCATTCCCTTGCGATGGTCCAGGTAGAGGCGGTACTTGTGATAGCTCTTCTTGGGATGCAATGTATCTAGCAATGTTCTGGGCACTTAACTTAATAGCCTGGGTTACTTTTTACTGGCATTGGAAACATTTAGCTATTTGGCAAGGTAATGTTGCACAATTCAATGAGTCAGGTACATATCTCATGGGTTGGTTTAGAGATTATTTGTGGCTAAACTCTGCACAATTAATCAATGGTTATAATCCTTTTGGAGTTAATGCTCTATCTGTATGGGCTTGGATGTTCTTATTCGGTCATCTCGTTTGGGCTACAGGATTTATGTTCCTAATCTCTTGGAGAGGATATTGGCAAGAACTTATAGAAACTTTAGTATGGGCACATCAAAGAACTCCAATAGCAAACCTTGTAGGTTGGAGAGATAAGCCAGTTGCTCTATCTATTGTTCAGGCAAGGCTTGTAGGTTTAGCACATTTCACAATTGGAAATATTCTAACTTTCGGAGCTTTTGTTATAGCTTCAACATCTGGGAAATTTGGTTAATATAAACTTTAATAAGAAAATCATCACCATTATGTGGTGATTTTTTTATGGTTATTATTAGATTATTCTGAGTTAAACTTAAAAAATAAATTACATATATTTTATGAATAAAATAAATAATTTAATTTCAATAGTAGTTCCTGTATATAACGAAAGTGAAAGTATCAAACTATTAATTAATGAAATATTTAGTATTATGGAAAGCCACAAAATACAGTTCGAGTTAATAATTGTTAATGATGGTTCCGTCGATAATACAATGAATGTTCTAGAAAAATTATCTGTAGAAATAAAACAATTAATAGTAGTTAATTTAAGAAAAAATTATGGACAAACAGCTGCTTTAGCGGCTGGATTTGATTATTCAAATGGAGAAATAATAGTTACTTTAGATGGTGACTTACAAAATGATCCGAGAGATATTCCTAAATTAATCACCAACTTAAATGAGGGATATGATTTAATTTGCGGTTGGCGTTTTCAGAGAAAAGATAAATTATTAAATAGACGTATTCCATCTAAAATTGCTAATCGATTAATAGGAAATGTAACAGGCATTCATCTTCATGATTATGGTTGCTCTTTAAAAGCTTTCAAAAGTGAAATTATTAATGACATAAAATTATATGGAGAGTTACACAGATTCCTTCCAGTTTTAGCAAATATAGAAGGAGCAAAAATTAAAGAAATTAAGGTAAATCATCGAAGTAGAAAATACGGTTATAGCAAATATGGAATTGATAGGACTTTTAGGGTATTGATGGATTTATTAACTGTTTGGTTTATGAATAAATTCTTAACTAGACCAATGTATATATTTGGTTTTATTGGCATTATAAGCATTATTAGTAGCTTTATAATTAGCTCTTATTTAATAGTTTTAAAATTTTTTGGAGAAAATATCGGTAATCGACCATTGCTTATTTTTGCTTTAATTTTAGGTATTGCAGGAGTTCAACTTTTCAGCTTTGGATTATTAAGTGAATTACTAATGCGAACCTATCATGAAAGTCAAAATAGACCAATTTATAGAGTAAGAGAAATTAAAAAAAATGCAAATAAATAATCGATCAATCATTTAAAATTATCTATCAGACCTGCAGAAATCTCAACAATATCTGAGTCCATATCCTTTAATCCCATCCTTATTATATGTAGAGTTGATTTATCAGACAAATCCTCAGCAATTTTTAATGCTTTTAATTTATCTTCTTTGGATCCCTTAAAAAGGGCTTCCATTTTTCTTTTTAAAATTATTCTTTCATTCTGCGAATATACTTTTAAAGCCTTTGCACGTGGAAACTTTTTCTTTAATGTGGATGAAAAAATTTTAGGCTGCGTTGCTTTGTCATTATTATGAAGTTCAACCTTTTTTTTATTAAAAAATCCTACAATCAATCTCCTTTTAAATATTAATAAGAAAATTAGAATAGCAAATATTAGTATTATTGAAAGTAGCTTAAACATAAAGAAAGTTAATAAATTTTATATCATATATTAATGAAAGTACCACAAAATCAATATATTCATTTAGAGTATTCAATATAAGTTATTTAAATTATGTCTACTGACATGGTCGCTAGCTGGTTACCTTCTGTATTTGTGCCACTTATTGGAATACTAGTACCTGCTGTTTTTATAATTTTGATTGGTAGATACATAACCGCAACTGAATAAAATTAAACCATTAAGATAACGAAAAATGAACTCTCAACAACCATCATCTGACTCTCTACAATCTGAAGATCTTCTAAAAGAAGAAAATGATTATGGTGCAGCCAAAGATTGGGCCATCAAAACAGTGAGTGACCCATGTGTAGGAAACTTAAAGACTCCTGTAAATAGTGGATACGTCACAAAAGCATTTATTAATAATTTACCTTTTTATAGAGAGGGGATTTCAAATAATTTTCGTGGCCTAGAAACTGGAGCAGCATTTGGTTATCTTTTATATGGACCTTTTACAATGACGGGTCCTCTCAGAAACTCTGATTTTGCACTAACAGTTGGACTTTTAGGAGCAATAGGAGCTGTACATATTCTTACAGCACTTTTGTTGTTATATAACTCTCCAGGTAAAGCACCTAATGTACAACCTGCTGATTGTACAGTAAATAAACCTCCCAAAGACTTATTTACTAAAAACGGATGGGCTGACTTCACAAGTGGGTTTTGGTTAGGCGGTTGCGGAGGTGCAGTATTTGCTTGGTTACTTTGTGGCACTTTACACTTAGATACTGTAATGCCAATGATTAGAAGTTTGAGTAATAGCTAATCTAAAGGTTAATTGTTTATCAAATTATCTCATAGTTTTATTCCATAAATAAGATTTGGTAATGCGACCTGCAGATATTAATTTTGAACGATAATAATTAGATACTACATCGCTATCTTTGCGATCTATTACACTATCAAGTGCTATTCCATTTCTTCCATACTCCTTACCAGAAGAATGAAAATATTTACCCTTGGAATAGTAAATCCCTACATGATTACACTTTTTACCTTCACCAAAAAATAAAATATCTCCCATCTTCAAAGCAGATATATCTCCCGGAAAGTTGAAGAGATGTTCACAAAAAATTTTCAATTGGAGAGAATCACGAGGTATAAAAATATTACTTTTCAAATAAGCTGTTTGAATTAATCCTGAACAATCGTAATTTGGTCCGGCTGTTCCTCCCCAGAGATAGAAATTAGATTTTCTAGATTGGATTTCAATCCAATCTAAAATCTTTGGTATTTGATTCTGTATGAATGAATTATCAATCAATCTTGATTTATTATTAATTATCTCATCTTTTTCAATTACTAAATTTTTAATATCAATCCAACAAATATAACCATCTTCAAAACATTGAATTAGTATTCTCGATTTATGAAGCCAATTTTTTTGCATTAAATTAGTTTCAATAATTCTAAAAAGTCTATTCTTTAGAATCTCCGTTACTAATTCATTACCTATTTCATTTTTATAACCCTTAATATTAATATTTACTTTCCACCAAATTGTATTAGAAAAATTAGTTTGTTTAAATAAGTTTAATGTCTCCATAATATGAATAAAAAATGTCCTTTTATTATCAAAAAGAAGAAATGGGTGTATTTTTAAAGGAAATTTTATACAAGATATCAAATAACAGAAAAAAATCTTTTATTGATAATATTGCTATTACCTGGATTAACTATAGTACAAATATTAATTTTAAAAAGGGCTTTGGATACGGTATAAATCAGAAAAAACAATACTATCCTGCGAGTATAGTTAAGTTAGTATATGGATTAGCAATTCATAGTTGGATTGAGAAAAAAAGAGTAATTTTAAACAAACAAATTGAAAATGCGGTTTTTAATATGCTTCAATACTCAAGTAATGACGCAACAAGTTTTTTAATAGATCTACTGACTGGAACAACTAGCGGCTTATCAATTGAAGGAGCGGTTTGGGATCAATGGAAATATCAGAGAGAGATAATAAATGATTGGTTAATAACTTTAAAATGGGATGAAGTTAAAGAATTTAATTGTTGTCAAAAAACATGGGAAGATGGTCCTTATGGGAGAGAAAAAGATTTCTATGATCAAAACAATCAAAATAGAAATTCTATGTCAACCCTTGGTACAGCCAAAGTCTTAGAGGAAATTATCTTACATAAAATTTATTATGAAAATAATCTTAAATTAAAAGACTATCTTTTCAGAAATCTGGAGAAAGATCAAATAACAGAAAAAGAAAATCAAGTTAAAGGTTTTCTAGGAGAAGGACTTCCCTCAAACACACCTTTTTGGAGTAAAGCTGGGTTAATGAGTCAAGCTAGGCATGATGCAGCATGGTGGTTAAATAATAAATCCAGCCAGACATTATTAGTTGTATTTGGAAATGGCAAGATTTTTGCAAATGATTCTTCATTCCTTCCTGAAATATCACAGGCTATATATAAATATAATCAACAAAATTTAGGCTTAAATTTATAGGTTATCATCATTAATTTCTGTTTCATGTATTTGCGTATAAGCTTCATAAGGCAGCATTAATATTCTTTCAAAATCAATATCACTAATTATCCATTCTTTATATTCAGCCAATAAACTTCTTCTGTCTTGATAGTTTAGATCGTATAGTCTAATAGCTATATCTTTAAAACTTTCTTTAATTAATTTTTCGACTTTATTGTCCATAAAATTACTCATTGAGATAACTCATATTCCACAAGAATTCTTCTAATAGTTGATAAAGCAATGCCAGTTTGAGCTCTAATTGATCTGTAAGAAAAGCCATCTTGTCGCAAACGAACCACAAGATCCTCTTTTAAAGGACTAATTTTCGGCCTACCCCCCAAATTTCCAGCTACGATTTTTCTATTTTGCAAAGCCTCAATTTTTTTTTCCTTTAATAAATCAAGTTCTAAATTATCTAACTCCAATAAAACTTTAAAAATTGTACGTAATAATTCATTTGAAATATTAGTTTCTAAAACACCAGATAAAGTTTTTAGATAAATTCCCTTTTCTAAAAAGTGATTAGTTATCCTAATACACTCATCTTTAGATTTAAATGCTCTATCTAATCTATATAAAACCAATTGATCACCTCTTGATAAAGATTCAAGAGCTTTTTTAAGTTGAGGTTTATCATCATTATTCACACTAACAATTTCAGAAAAAATGATCTTACATCCATAATTCTTCAAATGCTGAATTTGCGTGTTTAAATAATCAACTTTCCCATCTATTGCTCGAGCATAACCAATAGCCGTGCCGATTTTCTTTTTTTCCGAAATCAATAATTTATTTCGATGGAATTTCACTTAAATAATTTTTTCTTATACTTTTTACTGTATCAGTAAAAATGCAATAATACACTAATAATTACAAAAAATTATAATAATAATCATAAATTTATATTGTAATTAGTATTACAATAACCATATTTAAAACCTATATTAAAAACTGTTCTTATTATAGTTTACAGAACAGTATAATATTATTAATCTACTGATTAAATCTTTAGTTAGTTATCCTGAAAATCTTAGGTTATTAAATAAATAAAATTTCTTCTTAATTCTCATTTATTCGTAAAAAAATGTTTAAATCAATCTTTTTTCATAAAATAATAAGTGAACAATAAATCAAAAGCATTGAAACCCAAAGGATTAATTCTATTTGACATTGATGGCGTTATAAGAGATGTCTCAAAAAGTTATAGATTAGCTGTCAAGAAGACTGTACATTCTTTTTGCGGATGGGAACCCTCTTCTTTAGATATTGACAATTTAAAAAATGAAGGAATTTGGAATAACGATTGGGATCTTAGTTTAGAACTTATAAAAAGATTTAATAAAAAGAAAAGTTTATCAATTATTCCTCCAATGAGGGAGGAAATAATTAAAATTTTTGAAAAGCTATATTTTGGTTGTTCCCCAGATCAAGACTATAATAAGTGGTCTGGCTTTATTCAAAACGAAAAAATATTAGTAAATAAAGAACTTTTTAAAACTCTTACAAATAATAAAATCCTTTGGGGGTTCGTAAGTGGTGCAGAAGTTCCCTCTGCAAAATTTGTGTTAGAGGATAAGTTGAATTTAAAAAACCCCCCTTTAATTGCGATGGGAGATGCACCAGACAAACCTAATCCAGAAGGATTTATTTATTTAGCACAAAAGTTATTAACAAATAAGCTTGGAGCATCTTCCCCACCCATTGCATATGTTGGAGATACAATTGCTGATATTAATACTGTCATTAATGCAAGAAAGATAATACCTGAACAAGTATTCATAAGTATCGGAATTGCTCCTCCACATTTACATCCTGCTAGTTATGAGAAAGAAAGAATAAAATATGAATGCAATCTTGAGATGTCAGGAGCTGATTTAATTATTAAATCCATAAATGATTTATTTAAATTATCCTCAAGTTTATTTTTACAGTAAATTCTTAATTTAGGATTTTTTCACTATGAGAGTTTTCTTTAAATACGAACTGAATATATTTAATTATCTTCTTTATTTACTTGCTTAGAAAAATCTTGCGCAACTCTGAAGATCAAAGAAAGAGCCTCAATTAGAACTCTTGAGAAACCAACTAAAAACCAACAAACAAACCAATAACCTATATTTGGAAAAAAAGCACTTGTAAAAAGATGTCCTACAGCAAAAAAGATAAATCCAAATGAAGCTCCTGCCAAAGTCCCTTGAATAATTGCGTATAAAATCGAAAGGATTGATAATGATGCATAGTATGAGAGGCTATAGTCATTTAAAATAATATCTTTAAAAGATTTATCCTTTATTAATTCTCTAGACTTATTTCTTCGTGATAAAGCAACAAAAATGCCGATCAGCGAGAAAATAGAAACATAAACAACATTGGTGTAAGGCGCATATTCTGTATCAGTATTTAAAAAATATTGAATAAAAAATAATACTGCAAAAACTGCTAAAAATATCTTCTGTTTTGTTTTTAAACTTTTTAATTTGGTTAAAAATTTTTCAAGCATAATTTGTTTTTAGTTAATATTATTTTTTATAAGTTACATTATTTGGATAAAAGTATCAATAGGCAATGGAGTTAGACCAAACTTAAAAGGAAACTATTAAAAATATACCCTACATATTGATACATATCCCCTAAACATTTTCCCTATCTTTAAGAAGCTTTGTGATTCTATATGACACTTCCTAAGACAATTTTTTTGACCATTCTATTTTATTTCAATTGATCTCTGTCTTTTTGATACTTTATAAACCTTCTTTAAACTTCAATAATACGGAGAGAGAGGGATTCGAACCCTCGACAGAAGTTACCTCCTGTAACTCCTTAGCAGGGAGCCGCTTTCAACCA
>Ga0163110_10001726_pt1 | contig 11122 bp, 22 predicted proteins | sample CRUFie1St17metaG_FD_108703 | JGI IMG/M metagenome (GOLD analysis project Ga0163110, IMG submission 108703) | Marine microbial communities from the Costa Rica Dome - CRUD Field 142mm St17 metaG | ecosystem: Environmental > Aquatic > Marine > Oceanic > Photic zone | place: Costa Rica: the Eastern...
ATTTGGGGTCAGACAGAACTGATTCATGCTAACGGTGTTTTAGAATTTCATCGCATTGAATTCAAAAAAGGTTACAAGTGTTCAGAACATGAACACAAATTTAAATGGAACGGATTCTTTGTCGAGTCTGGCAAGATGATTGTTAGGGTTTGGCAAGAAGATCAAGAAGGTTTGGTAGACGAAACCATTCTTGAAGCAGGCGACTTCACGCAAGTGAAGCCAGGTAAGGTCCACCAATTTGAAGGTTTAGAAGACGGTGTCGCTTTTGAACTTTACTGGGCCGAGTTTAACCATGACGACATAGTGCGTCGAACAGTTGGCACCAAAATATAACGGAGAGAAATATGTTAGAAAAACTATTTGGCCTTTCAAAAGCCAAAACTACCGTTAGGACAGAAGTAATGGCAGGTATTGCTACATTTCTTACAATGGCTTACATTACTGTCGTTAATCCAGCTATCCTTTCAACAGAAGGAACAGGTATGGGATTTGGCGCTGTCTTTACGGCAACAATCATCGCCGCAGTTATCGGCACACTGATTATGGGACTATGGGCTAATTGGCCTGTGGCTCTAGCACCAGGTATGGGACTAAATGCGTTCTTTACGTTTGGTGTAATCTTTGGTATGGGATATACATTTCAACAAGCATTAGCGGCTGTGTTTGTAGCTGGTATTGTGTTTATCGGACTGAGTGTAACACCGGCTCGTAAGTACATAATCAATAGCATTCCAAAGTCAATGAAACTAGGAGTAGGCGCAGGTATTGGTTTATTTCTTGCTATCATTGGATTGAAGAACGCAGGTGTAGTTGTAGACAATCCAGCAACACTTGTTGGTTTGGGTGATGTATCAAGCTGGCCTGTATTGTTAACAGGACTTGGTTTTGTTATCATGGCAATGCTTGACAAACGTCAAGTACCTGGAGCAATCATCATTGGTATCTTAGCAGTATCTATTATTGCTTGGGTTTTTGGTATTGCTGATCTTAACGGATTCGCAGGTGCTATTCCTAGTCCAGAACATGCCTTTAGTTTAGACTTTAGCATGATTGCTACCGCAGGCTTTATTGGAACTGCTTTTGCTTTTCTATTTGTTGACTTTTTTGATACGGCAGGAACACTTACAAGTGTTGCTAACCTTACTGGAAAAGTAAACAAAAAAGGTGAAGTAGAAGGCATTGATAGAGCTCTACTAGCAGACTCCGTAGCAACTTCGGCAGGTGCCTTAGTTGGTACATCAAATACTACATCGTATATTGAAAGCGGTGCGGGAATCAAGGAAGGTGGAAAGACAGGACTGACAGCAGTTACAGTAGCGGTACTGTTTGCGGCATGTCTATTCTTTGCTCCATTGGCACAAAGCATTCCAGCTTTTGCTACAGCCCCAGCATTAATCTTTATTGCTACGTACTTCTTACGTAACATTGCTGACATCGATTGGAAGGATGTTACAGAGTATGCGCCAGCGGTATTGGCGGCTGTTCTTATGCCGTTAACATTCAGTATTGCTCATGGTATTGCTTTAGGTTTCATTGCCTACGCACTTATCAAAGCACTGAGTGGTAAGTATGACGAACTTAACGCAGGAAGTATTTCTATTGCGTTAGTAAGTGTAATTTACTTTGTAGCGGTGTAATGGGATCGTTGATTCCAAATCAACCTTTGATATACGAGCGTGCCAACGGTGTTGTGTACGCTCGTTATCGTGACCCGCCACACAATATGATAGAACGTTGGGTAGTAGGCGGAGACCCAAAAGGTGTAGCAGAAGCAATGGGCGTAATAGATTATGATGAATGGAAAGACATAATGATTGCTTCAGAGAAACACAAAATTTTACAAAAACATATTAAGAAATTAAAAGAAATTTATTACATAGTAAAAGATCATAACGAATGACAGAGTATCCAGAAACAATTATATATACAGATGAAGTGAGAGTTTGGTGTATGGGCGAAGCAATGGATCATCCTAAAGTTTATTACACAGTACCCGAAGAAGGTTTCGTAAAATGTAATTACTGTGATATTAAATTTATGAGAAAGAAGAAAGATACGGACGAATGAGAATTATAGCAGGACCTTGCCAACACGAAACATTTGAACAAAGTTTGTTGATCGCAGAAACATGTAAAAAGATTTGTGACAAATACGATATTGATTATTATTTTAAGGCTAGTTATGATAAAGCCAATAGAACAAGCATAGAAGGTAAACGTGGTGTTGGTTTAGATCAAACCATGAAAGATTTTTTAAAATTAAAACTTGCGTTAGATGTCAAAACTTTGACAGATGTACATACACAAAATGAAATATTAAAAATTTGTTCTTATCATGATGAAGCAGTTGATGTGCTACAGATTCCTGCTTTTCTATGTAGACAAACTGATCTAATCAAATCAGCATGTAGAACAAATAAAATTGTAAATATTAAAAAAGGACAGTTCCTTGCTCCCTGGGACGTAGAAGGCATAATAGGTAAAACTATAGGAGCCAAAGAAGTATGGATCACAGAAAGGGGAACTAGTTTTGGGTATAATACCTTGGTTGTTGATTTTACCGGCATTGATTACATGCTTAATAATTACGATGTGCCTGTTGTACTGGATGCCACACACGGAGTACAAAAACCAGGCGGTCTCGGAGGCAGTAGCGGTGGCAATAGGGATTATGTGCCTGGCCTATGTAGGGCAGGTAGTGCTTTGGGTGTTTCAAACTTCTTTTTAGAAGTTCATGAAGATCCAGACAATGCTCCGTCAGATGGTCCTAATATGGTAAGACTAGATGACTTTGAAAATTTAGTAAGAGAAATACATGCGTACAGCTATTCTAATTCCAGCAAGACTTGAAAGTGAAAGATATCCTAACAAGCCATTAGTTGAACTTAATGGTGTGTCTATGATCAAAAGGATATTTGATATATGTAATCAAACAGATTATGATACCTACGTTGTTACAGACAGTGAAGAAATAGCATCTCAGGTACCTAATTATGTAATGACAGGTAAGGCAAGTAACGGCACAGAAAGGTGTGCTTTGGCGGCAAAGCAACTTAATTACGGTAATTATGTAAATGTACAAGGGGACATGCCTGACATAACACCCAACATGATTGATGATGTTGTAAAGTATTTGAGTTACTATCCAATAGCTACATTGTTCGCTGACATGCCTAAAATACAGCAGTATGAACCAAGCACGGTAAAGATGATAAGGGCAGGAGATCAAGCCCTGTGGTTTGGTAGAGGTATGACAGGTTATGGCGATTGGCATCTTGGTATATACGCATATCGCAGTAGTGCGTTAAACTTGTATCCTAATTTAGAAATCACAGAAGAGGAAAAAATAGAGAAATTGGAACAATTACGTTGGCTTAAATCTGGCTGGCAAATTGGTTGTACTAGAGTTGACTTCAACGGTATAGAAATCAATACTCCCGAAGATTTAGCAAAATGGAAACAAGCTAATGAGCAAGTTTCTGGTTGACTTTCCTAACATTCTATATTATAATTAACACATGAGTAAGTTACCACTAAAAGACATACTGGCCGCCGTTGATATGGGAGCCAAAGAAATTTGGAAAGAACTTTCCGAAGAAGAGAGAAAACAAGTATCGTTTTATCTATTGAATAGATATGTAAGCTCACAGAAAGGTAACAGAGATACTCAAGAACTTGCTGTATTCAAAACAAATGAATACTATAACAAACACTTTTTTACTTTACAAAAGCACAAACAACTGTTATGGCAGTTACTTTGTTTGGCAGGAAATACCAAAAAGATTCAATATCATGAATGGATAGGACACAAGAAAAAAGGTGTGTCAAACAGTAAGGCGGTTAAATTTTTACAAAAGATTTATCCTAATATGAAACAAGACGAGGTTGAATTACTTGCTAGAATATCTACAAAAAAAGAACTCTTTGCCCTTGGAGAGGCATACGGGATGGATAAGAAAAGTGTCGACATCTAAACCATACAAGTGTGAATACTGTGGTGCTAGTTTTACTAGAGAGAAAACATTATCAGTTCACATGTGTGAAAAGAAACGTAGACACTTACAGAAAAAAGAGAAACATGTACAACTAGGTTATTATGCTTTTACAAGATTCTATAAGTTGAGTGCTGGTACAAAAACAGAAAAGACTTATGAACAATTCTGTGATAGTCCCTACTACAATGCCTTTGTTAAGTTTGGTAGTTGGCTTAATAACGTAAAGCCTTTGTATATGGAAAACTATATTGATTGGGTAGTTACAAGCGGAGTAAAACTTGACCATTGGTGTAGAGATGAACTGTATGAAAAGTATGTCAACGAGTTTGTACTTAAAGAAAGCATGGAAACAGCAGTTGAAAGATCAATTGATACAATGATGTCTTGGGGTGAAGAGAAAGAAGCACCTTGGAATGATTACTTTAGATATGCTAGTTTGAACAGGGTTACAAGAGATATCAAAGACGGTAAGATTAGTCCTTGGCTTATGTTAAACTGTGCTTCGGGTAAACAAATGCTTGGACAATTTAATGACGAACAACTTGAATTTGTGTACACAGTAATAGATCCAAAACATTGGGCAATGAAATTTAAAAAGAAACAAGCTGATGTTGAAGTTGTCAAAGAAGTAGCAAAGGAATCTAAATTATGAAAACACATTTACTAGGAAACGAACATCAATGGATAATAGAATCTCATTATGAAGACAAAGAAGAATTTGACTTTCATTGGGACAAAAAAGTTTTTCCTAGTGAAACTAGAGAAGATGTAAGCAATCAAACAAGCACATATAGAGGCAAACAATTTAACATTCATCCAGACGCCTATGTTAATGAATGGAAGTTTAAGCCACACGTACAATCTATAATCGACGAAGCAGGATTACCTATCGAACTTACAGATCTTTGTGCCTTATGGATAATAGAGTATAAAAAAGGTGGCTGGCAAAAAGCTCATAGGCATTCTGATCCAAGTGTTAAAAAATTAAGTGTGGTTGTTTATTTGACAGATAGTGATCCTGATGAAACTGCCTTTCATGGAGCCACATTTGCGTTTTTATATGACGGGCAAGGTAACACACATGATTTGTGTTACAAGCCTAATAGAGGAGATATGTTGATTTTCAAAAGCACAGTGTTACACGGATGTTACCCTGTAAGACAGAACAAACGTGTTTTTGTGGTTGACTATTTCTATAAGGATAAGTAATGATAACAAAAGTTAAGAATTTTGTAAAAGAAAGTTACCAACAAAGCAAGGTAGCATTCTTTTGTGAAATGGCAGAAGCTACATTTTTGATTAGTGCTAGTGCGATTCTAACGTATACGGTACTGGCTCCTGCTACAAAGATCTTTATTCCATTATATTTTATTGGAAGTATTTTAGGAATAATTAGTGCAATAATTAGAAAAGCGGCATTCGTTATTGTACTATGCGGTTGGTTTACAGTAATGAATGCCATAGCATTATGGAGGTTATTTCTATGAATTTAGAATTGGTTAAAGCACCAAATGATTGGCTACAGAAAAAATTAGAGCCAATGGATATAGCAAACTTACCTGATAATCTCAAAGAGATAAAAGATGAGATGAACAGGATCATGGTAGAAAATAAAGGCATAGGACTTAGTGCCAATCAAGTTGGCTTGGACATGCGTTTGTTTATTTTCCACGCAGAAGGATTACAAGCCTTGAGTGCCCAAAGGGTAAACTTGTGTATCAATCCGGAAGTGGTTGAGTACATCGAACCTGAAGTTGAAATGTGGGAAGGTTGTTTAAGTTTTCCAGGAGTAAACTTATACATTAAAAGACATCACAAGATAAAAGCAAAATGGTATAACGAATTGGGTAAGGAAGTGAATGAGCTCCTATATGGATATGATGCCAGATGCTTTTTACATGAACTAGATCATCTCAATGGCATCACATATGACATGCATGTTACGCCTATGGAATTACAAAAAGCAAAAGAAAAAGCAGAGGCACAATGACAATAACTGTTGTATCTAATCATATGGGACCTAATGGCACTTCTATTGATAGGCTGTATGGCTCTCCAGCAAGTGGCGGTACTTTAAGATTAATTCAAAAAGATTATTCCACATATAAAGGTTCAATATCAAAAAAAGCAACAACAATAAAAGGGGTTGACGGAAACAACTTTAGAAGTTATTGTTATGTTACAGATGATAATAGATGGTTTGATAGATCTGGATTACCAATTGATAAACCAAAAAATTTAGTAAGCGAGAAAGATGCCTGATATTGATATAGATTTTGCTGATCGAAACGAAGTGCTAGGAAGACTAAAGCACAGAGTAGCAAAACTTGATAATGGTAAAAAACATAACACAGGCGTATATGTTACTGAGATACCACATAATCCTGTTGACGCTATTGCTACAATAGATTATGACACAGCAGAAGAAAGAGGATACTTTAAATTAGATTTTCTAAACGTAAGTATCTACGAAAAAATCAAAGATGAAGATCATCTTAAAGAGTTAATGAAAAGAGAACCTACATGGGAACTGTTAGAAGAAAAGGACTTTTGCGATCTGGTGTTTCATGTATCAGGACATCACGCACTAATAAAAAAACTAAAACCAAGAAACATCCAACAACTGGCGGCCGTATTAGCAATCATAAGACCAGCAAAGAGACACTTACAGGATTCGGACTGGGATACTATCTTTAACGAAGTTTGGATTAAACCTGAAGAAGGTTACTTCTTCAAGAAAGCACATGCTGTTGCTTATGCTCATGCTATTGTCGTCCACATGAACTTAATTTGTGAAGGACTACATGAACTACGAGTTTGAAGATTATAGACCGCGTGACCCAAAAGATCCAGGACCTTGGTCAACATGGATTGTTCCAAGAGAATTTGTTTGGACATATATTACAAGATTGTTGTTTTGGTGCGTACTACTTCCGATACTGTTGTTCGGTGTAATACTTTCACCCTTAGGATTCTTTTTACAAATAATTGTTATTGATTATTTCAGTTGGTTAAAATTAAGGCAGACCGGATCAATCTGAAGCCATACCTAGAAGTTTTTCTCTTAAAATATCAGCACTAGATTTAATTTGTTTTACCTCTGGCTTAGGAGGTTCTTTGATAGGTCCGCCTGTGGGAGAATATCCTATTTTCACATAAAGTTCAGCTAACCTAGCTTTTAGTTGTCTTACTCTTTCTTCCGAATCTATCATCTTGGTTTCTTAAGTAGTTGTACAGATTTCCTCTTCACTCTCTTTACTGTTAGCTTGTTTAAGTTTACTGTTGGTCCATGTGCTATCTTGACATCTTTTGTATTCATTGTAGTTTGTACATACTTAAAACGTTCCATCTCTCTTCTAAGAAAAATATTAATAGGAATCATTCTATTTGATTCCCACCACCATATTTCACCTAACTCTACAAACTTTGAACGATCTTCATCGGCTAAATCTGTATAGATATACATGGTTGTAGTAAGGTTATCTTGGTTATTGATAATGCCTACATATTCAACACCACCGTAGGTTACTACGGATAAAAACGGGAACTTTTCTTCTATTTCTTTTCTCAACATATTACAATAAATACACTAGCAGGGAAATAAACATGCAACTAGTGTCAAGATATTTAGTATCAAATTCAACCGTTGTCGTCTTAGATGGCACAGGCAACCTAACGGAGTATAGAAAAGTGTATCAGCGAAATATAAAAATAGCAAAGGGCATAGACAATGTCATAAACTTTGAAATAAAAAACCACGATCAAAAACCAGTATCAATACTAAACACGTATACACCATACGTAGAAGTATTCACAGAAGATAACGTGCTTTTAAAACGTTATACGGGTACAATTAGAGAAACAACTACACCTAGCTACAAAGGACAGTTTACGATAAACATTGCGGATGGCGATACACTCAACCTAGATGCTCAGTACCTGTCTTACACTGTATACTTGACTGATACTAATCAAGCTAACACTTTGACCTATGCTGATTCACAGTATGGTATTACAGGCACTATTGAACTTACTAACGAAGCATTTCCTGGAGCAATAGACAGTAAATCTATCACAACATTTGTAGATAAAATTAGCACAGTGATAGACGGTGAGCCACAAATCAACAGTAACACAGCATTACACACAGCAGTGATATATTCAACAGGATTTGACGGTACTGTAACTGTTCAAGGCACACTTGATGCCAATAATACAAATAGCTGGTTTGATATCTCAACCGAAACACTAACCAGCCCAACACAACCACACTATGTAAACTTCAACGGAATCTTCAGTAACATCAGATTCAAATATGATAACACAAGTGGTAATTCTGGTACAATTGATAAAATTTTAGTCAGAAACTAGTTGACATCTACACCTTTTGATACTATAATACAAGTATGAATCTTGTATATGAAACCCTGATATCTCACCTCCCGCACAAGCGTAAACAAACGCCTTCTGGTTGGATGTCATTTAATGCTCCGTGTTGTGTACATAATGGCACATCAGCTGACACAAGACAACGAGGTGGAATAAAATCAGGTGAAGGTGGTGGCGTAAGTTATCATTGTTTTAATTGCGGATACACAGCGTCATGGATGCCTGGTAGACGTATTTCATATAAGATGAAAAGATTATTACAATGGATGAACGTTCCTGATGATACAATTACAAAAATAAGTTTGGCAGTTTTAGAAACTGAAGGTCAAGAATTAAAAAGTCAAATCGTTCTGCCAAAGTTTTTAACAAAACAATTACCCGAAGGAGCAAAACCTTTACAAGAATGGGCAGACTATTGTGCGTTAGAGCCAACAGGTGTTGATGAAAATTTATTTAAGGTGTTTGAATATCTACAATCAAGACAACTATATTTTGATGATTATAACTTTCATTGGTCGCCGTTGCCTCAGTATAGAGATAGGTTGATAGTTCCTTTCTACAACGATAAACAAATTGTAGGTTACACTGCGAGAAAGATCAAGGAAGGTAATCCTAAATACATAAGCGATCAACAACCAGGATACGTATTTAATATAGACAATCAAAAATATGGTAGGGTATATACTATTGTAGTTGAAGGTCCTTTTGATGCCATTGCTGTAGAAGGCGTTGCCTTGTTAGGTAGTGAGATCAAGGATCAGCAGGCCATGTTGATCAATAACTTAAATACAAGAGTAATTGTTGTGCCTGATAAGGACGATGCTGGACAAAAGATTGTTGAACAGGCATTAGAACTAGGATGGGGAGTAAGTATGCCTCCTTGGGAGGATAACATCAAAGATGTAAACGAAGCCGTTCAAAAGTATGGAAAGATTTATACACTACATACCATAATAGGGTATGCTGAATTTAGTGAACTTAAAATTAAACTAGGAGCAAAAAAATGGTTCAATTCTTAAAAGACTTATGGAACATGATAACATTTCCAATTAAGTTCTATATTGAATATTTTAAAGAAAAGAAACGCGAGAAGGAACTTAAGAAAAAGATAAAAGAACTTCAAAAGAGAGATCCTTTTATCTACAAATAAGAAAGGTAGGTGATTCAATTGATGACTGAAATTACCAAAGGTATAGTAAACGCTGTAAAAGATAGGATGGACGAAAGCATAGCATTAGCTATCATATTTTTTGTTGGACATATTATAATTGCTATGATTGTTGTCAGTGTTATCACAGGTGCAAGTATATGGGAAGCAGGAGCAGTTGCTCTAATTGAACCTGCTATTAATTCTGTATGGTTTTATGTGTTACACAAACTATGGACAAAATATGCAAGATGAATTATTGCTTTTGATATTGAGCTTTACTTTATTAGGTGTTGTAGGTTTTTATGCCTATGAAACCGAAACATACAAGCCAAAAACAAAAGTAGTTAAAGAATATTATCATATTAATTTTTAAGGAGAAGATATGATTACATGGGGCATGGTTGGCAATAGCCACGACGCAAGCCTAGCTTGTTTTATAGATGATAGACCTGTATGGGCTTCATTAGCAAAAGACTTTTCCGATGTCACTAATGATCCTGATTTTAATTGGACACAAATAAGTGTAGCCATACAAGCATACGGAATACCAGACAAAATTGTATGGTATGAAAAACCATTTTGGAAAACTACAAGACAATGGTGGGCAGGCCAAGGTTGGTTAGCACATGAAAATAATATCAAGAACTATTTGAGTCAATGGGATCTTTCTCCAAGCAGAACTCCAATAGAATATGCTTGGCATCATCATGCTCATGCTTCATATGGTTATTACACAAGCGGATTTGATAATGCTACAATTTTGTGTATGGACAGCATTGGTGAATGGGAAAGCCTTACAATATGGACTGGAGAAGGAAACAAGCTCAAGAAAGTTTACAGTCAAAAGTATCCTCATAGTGTAGGATTATTCTATAGTGCGATGACACAACGTTGTGGTTTGATTCCAAATGAGGAAGAATATAAAGTAGCTCATATGGCAAAAAAAGGATCTGACAAATATGTAGGACTTGTCAAACAAGCTCTTATTAATGATGACTTGAATGGATATATGCCAGGAGTACATTTCAAACACAATCTACACAAAGGTGCTAAATGGTTATTACCTGAATGTGAAGATTTGAACAGCATGGCATTTGCTACCCAATCTATATATGAAGATATACTAGAGAGCAATTCAAATTGGTGTTTGAAAAATTTTACAAGCAGAAACCTAATTATTACAGGTGGGTGTGCTTTGAACAAACAAGCAAACAATAAAATTGAATCTGATTGGGATAATCTTTACGTACCAAAAAATCCAGGAGACCCAGGCAGTTGTATTGGAGCAGTTGCTTCAAAATTAAAAAAACATCTTGACTATTCTGAGAAAGTATGGTATAATAAAGTATGACTGAAGCGGAAGTAAACAAAAGATTGAATAGTGAATATCCAAAACTTTTACATGCTACAAGGGTAGGATCAGATCTGCCAGAAGCAACTAAGAAGGCCGCGGTATATAAGTTTATAGAAACACTAGAAGATTTAGTAAAGGCATTAGATGAAACAAAACACTGATTATGGATATGATATACAAAAGGTATATCTAGAAATGATGTTGAGTGATGCTGAGAGCTTTGTTAGATGCCAAG
>Ga0163110_10001727_pt1 | contig 11121 bp, 9 predicted proteins | sample CRUFie1St17metaG_FD_108703 | JGI IMG/M metagenome (GOLD analysis project Ga0163110, IMG submission 108703) | Marine microbial communities from the Costa Rica Dome - CRUD Field 142mm St17 metaG | ecosystem: Environmental > Aquatic > Marine > Oceanic > Photic zone | place: Costa Rica: the Eastern...
AATCACAGAATTTTTACATAATTATATAAATAAAGCTCTTAAAGAACTAATAAATGAGAGAAATATTTCGCATGAAGATTTACCTAAATTTATTATTGAAAAACCAAAAAATAAAGATCATGGGGATTATGCAACAAGTTTGCCTCTACAATTAGTTAAAATATTAAAGGGGAATCCTATCGATATAGCTAATAATCTTATAAACATTATTGGAAAAAATGATACTTTTGAAGAAATATCTATTGCTCATCCAGGCTTTATAAATTTCAAACTATCAACAGATTGGATCGGGAAAGAAATAGCAAAATGTATCTCCGATTCGAAAAATTTTGGAAAATCAAAAAATATTAAGCAGAATATACAAGTTGAATTTGTGAGTGTTAATCCAACAGGAAAATTACATCTTGGGCATATAAGAGGGGCTGTAATTGGAAGCACAATTTCTAATGTTCTTGAAACACAAAACTATAATGTAATAAAAGAATATTATGTAAATGATGCAGGAAATCAAATAGAAAATTTTTGTAATTCTGTAATTGAAAGAGTTAAAGAAATTCAAGGGATTGAATTTAATATTACTGATGAAATGTATAGTGGGCCTGATGTTATTGATATTGCCAAAAAGATCCAATCTAATTACATGCATTTTGATTTTACTAGATTATCCGATGATGAATTTGAGCAAATAAAGGAATCATCAACGGAGTTATGCATTAATGAAATAAAAAAAGATCTTAACTCTTTGAAAATAACACATGACAAATGGTTTTATGAATCAAGCCTTATTAAATCTCAGTATTTAGATGAAACTATTAAAAAATTAAATAATTTGGATTTAATTTATGAAAAAGATGGAGCAGTTTGGATTAAAACAGAAGAATTAGGTGATGACAGAGACAATGTATTGTTTAAAAGTGGTGATAAAAAACCAACATATTTTGCTACAGACATTGCTTACCATAGGGACAAATTTTTAAAAAGATCATTCGATAAGGTAATAAATGTTTGGGGATCAGATCATCATGGTCACATTAATAGAATGAAATTAATTTTGGAAAAATTAGGAATTAACCCAGAAAATTTGATGGTCATTTTAAACCAAATCGTATCTTTAAAGAGAAACGATAAATCAGTAAAATTTAGTAAAAGGGGTGGAAACTCAATTTTTCTAAGTGAAATTGTTGAAGATATTGGCCCTGATGCATGCAGGTTCAGTTTTTTAAGTCGATCTTCTGAAAGTCAGATGGAAATAGACTTAGATTTATTTAAAAATAAATCAAGTGAAAATCCCGTTTATTATATTCAATACGCTCATGCTAGGCTTTGTTCTATTTTAAAAAATGCAGAAGAAAAAAATATAAAATTTACATTGAAAAATAATATTTTAATTTTTACACCTGAAGAAATAAATTTAACTAAGAAAATTATAGAATATCCTGAAATGCTTAGTAGAGTTTCAAAAAACTATAACGTGCATGAGCTTACTTTTTTTGCATTGGAATTATCTCAACTTATACAAAAATTTTATGAAAATAATAGAGTTTTTGATACTGAATCAAATAGTGATGAAATAACAAAAAGTAGATTAATGATAACAAAAGCATCTAAAATAACCTTATCAAATTTACTTGACTTAATGGGTATGGATGCTCCGGAGGAAATGTAATGAAAAACTTTATTAATTTTGATGATTTTGACAGAGAAATTATCGAAGAAGCTATTAAAATTGGAATTAAAGAAAAAAATAGATTTTATTCTGAAGATTTTGAAATTAATTTTGGGAAAAAATTTGGAATTTTATTATTTGAAAAACCTTCACTTAGAACTAAGTTAAGCTTCGCAAAAGCTTTAAATTTAAATGGTATCAACCATATTTATTTTTCACCTGATGAAGTTGGTTTAGGTAAAAGAGAGAAAGTTTCAGATGTTGCAAAAGTGATATCGAAAATGGGAGAAGTTGCAATATTGAGAACTTTTAAACACTCTACCATTGAGGAGTTTTCGGAATATTCAACAATTCCTGTTATTAATGCTTTAAGTGATTCTGAGCATCCTTGCCAGGCACTTAGTGACTTATTAACAATTACTGAAAAAATTGGAGATAACTTCAAAGATATAAATTTGACATTTGTTGGTGATGGAAACAATGTTGCAACAAGTCTTGCAAAAGGAATTGTAATGATGGGTGGAACTTTTATACATTCATGTCCAAAAGGATACGAAATACCTCAGACTAACTTAAACGAAATTATGAATATAAGTAAGAAATATAATGGAAAATTTATTATTGAGAATGACATTAATATATCAATTTCTAATTCTGATTTTATTTATACTGACGTATGGGCAAGTATGGGACAAGAAAGTCAACAAGATCAAAGAATTATTGATTTTAAAAATTACCAAGTTAAATCAACTCACGTTGAGAAAAATAATGCTTTTTTTATGCATGATTTACCTGCACATCACGGTGAAGAAATATCAGAAGGTTTAGTTGATCATAAGAATTCAATTGTTTTTGAGCAGTCTGAAAATAGGATATGGGGACAGCTAGGAATAATAAAAAAGATAGTTTAAGAGGATCTTTTGATAACTCCCATTATAACAATTTGCGGAAGACCGAACGTTGGTAAGTCAACATTATTCAACAGAATAGTTGGAAAAAGGAAATCCATTGTAAGTGAAATACCAGGAACTACAAGAGATACTTTACAAAGTAATTGTAATTGGAAAGATAAATCTTTTATATTGGTAGATTCAGGTGGAATTGAATTGGATTCTGTAAACCAGCTAACAAAGAAAGTTCAGTTAAAAAGTTATGATTCAATAAAAGAGTCAAATCAAATTTTATTTTTAGTGGATGCTCACGAAGGTATAACTAATATTGATCAAGAAATTTTAAGAGAGATTAGAAAATTCGATAAAAATATTATTTTAGTTATAAATAAAGTAGATAATGAAAATCTTTCAAATTCAAACGATTTTTATTCTTTGGGTCTTGGAGAGGGAATAAAAATCAGTGCTTACCATGATCTAGGGATTTATGAACTAATGGAATCAATGGATTATTTATTTTCTGAAAAGAAATTTGATGATGACTCTATTAAGTTTTCAATTGTTGGGAGACCAAATGTTGGAAAGTCTACTATATTTAACTCTTTGATTGGAGAATCAAAATCAATTGTGGATTCAACACCCGGGACAACAAGAGACTCTGTTGATTCAAAATTAAGTTATAGTGATGATTTATTTACAATAGTAGATACAGCTGGAATAAGAAAAAGAGGGAAGGTAGGAAAAGAAATTGAATATTTTAGTGTCATAAGAACAATTAGTTCTGTTTCAGAAAGCAACATTTCTTTATTAGTTATTGACTCTACTGAGCAGATAACGCTTCAAGATCAACATATTGCAGGCCTTATAATTCAGAGCGGAAATGGTTGTGTTGTTGCAATGAACAAAGTAGATTTAATAAATAAAAAGATTGATGAAAAAAAGCTGATTGAAAAATTAAAGTTTTTACCTGGAGTGCCAATTATTTATACATCAGGCTTGAAAAATAATGGGATTGATAAAATTTTAGAGAATATAAAAACTGTAAATTCAAGATATGAATTAGAAATTGATGAAAGCAGCGTATGGAAAAATTTAGTAAATATTGTCAGTGCTAATTTGCCACCTTCAAAAGGTAAAAGGACTCCTTATCTTACATCTGCAAAACAAATAGGAAGTAAACCCCCAAAAATATTAATCAAGTTTAAAAATGTAGATTTTATTCACTTTTCATATAAGAGGTATATTGAAAATGAATTAAGAAAAATATTTGATTTAAAAGGTGTGCCATTACAATTAGAATTTAGAGAAAATGATTGAAATAATATCTTTTTTAGTTTTATCACTTTGCTGCTATTTGATTGGGTCAATTTCATTTGGTCGAATTTTGAGTAAATATACTTCTGGAATTGATTTAACTAAAGTTGGAAGCGGAAATACTGGAGCTACAAATGTGTTGAGAAGCTCAGGCCCATTATTAGGTTTTACGGTTTTATTTTTAGATATGTTTAAATCAATATTGCCTGTACTAATATTAAGTCAATTTAATTTCATTAATTATGAATGGAGTTTGCAGTTTTTTGCATTATTATTTGTGATTGGTCATTGTTACCCAATTTATAGTAAATTTAAGGGCGGAAAAGGTGTTGCTACTGGAATTGGACCATTAGCCATTATTTTTTTTCCTTCATCATTAGTTGCATTGATAGTATTTTTAACATTAATAATAATGACAAGATATGTTTCGGCAGGATCAATAATTGGTTGCTTATCTGCACTAATATCTATGTTAATTTTTAATATGATGGATTTGTACAATTCAACATACTATGACTTAATTTATCTTGTTCCAGCAATATCAATAATAATATTTAAACATTCTGAAAATATTTCAAGATTAATAAATAATAACGAAAATAAGCTATCATTCAGTAAGAAATGATTATAAACATATTAGGAAATACAACTTGGGGTACTACTCTATCGAAGGTCTTATCAAGTGATAGGAACCAAGTTAATTTAATATATGTTGATGACAAAAAATTATTAAATGTAAATAAAGTTTCATCCATAAAAATAAAAGAATTTGAAATAAAAAAATCTAAAAATATAAAGCACATGCATATTGATGAACTTGTTTTAAACAATGATGATATTTTACTTTTAGCTGTACCAAGCCCAACATTAGAAAAAAATTTAGAATTAGTTAAAGATAAAATTATTGACTCTACCCAAATAATTTCTGCCTCAAAGGGATTTGATAAAAAAGGAAATACATTATCCACATTAATTAAAAATAAGTTAAGCGTTTCTAATGAGAATATTGGTGTTTTATCAGGACCAAATTTATCAAGTGAAATTTTGATGGGAAAGCCGGCAACTTCTCTTTTATCTTTTGAAGATATTAATAAAGCAAATTATTACAGAGATATAATTTCAAATGAAATTTTCAGAATCTACAGCGGGAATGATGTTATTGGTTCAGAAATTGGAGGGGCATTAAAAAATATTATTGCTATTGGCTGCGGAATAATTGATAGGATGCAATTAGGAGATAATGCTAAATCGGCATTTATTTCAAGAGGTATGAGAGAAATTGTAAGGTTTGGAACTTCTTATAATGCTAAAGAGTATACATTTTACGGGCTTTCAGGGATTGGAGATCTTATAGCGACATGTGTTAGTAATTTAAGTAGAAATTGGCAATTTGGTTATGCACTAGCATCTGGAAAAACATTAGAAGAATTTATAAGTGAAAATAAAGTTACTATAGAAGGTGCAAATGCCTCAAAAATAGTCAATAAAGTTGCAATAGACAAAAATCTAGAAATGCCAATCACTATGATGACAAATAAAGTGATACACGAAAATTATAATCCCGTAGACGCAATAAAAGAATTTATGGGAAGAAATCCATCAAAAGAGAGAAATTAATTAAGATTTCCTACAACTAAATACTTAAGAAGTGAGACGCTTATAATAGCTGCTGTATCGGACTTAAAAATTGTATTGCCTAAATTAACTATAAGACTATTTTGATTTTTTAAATAATTTATTTCATCAATCGAAAATCCGCCAACAGGACCGATAAAAACAGATATACTTTTTTTATTAAAGTCACTTTTTTTAATTTTATTTATGTTTATTGCACCTTCAGTATTTTCGTAGAAAACAACATTCATATTATCCGAATTAACTGGTTCTAATTTAAGAATATTAATTACATTATTGACTAATGGAATATGTAATTTTCCTGATTGTTCAGAAGACTCAATTGATATCTTTTTTAATCTTTCTATTTTATTTGCAGATAATGAATCTATATCTTTTTTTTGAGTTCTTTCAGTTATTATAGGAGTGAATGAATTAATGCCAATTTCAGTTAATTTTTCAATGATTAATTCCATTTTGGAAGTTTTTAAAATCGATTGAAAAATATTTATTTCAATATCTTGGTTTTCAATTATTTCTTCATCAAAAATTTTACATTTAACTTTTTTATTTTCCACAAAAATTATTTTGGCTATAAAGCATTTACCAGTATTGTTGAATAATTGAAATTTATCATCTATTTTCATTCTTAATACATTTAATATTTGATGAGACATTGCATTATCTAAATATATTTCGTCATTTATATTTATAACGTTTGGTATAAAAAACCTATGCATTTTCATTTCCTAGGACAATTGCTGACCAATCTCCATTTTCCATTTTTTTTATTTCAGTTAAGTTATGATTAATAAAGATATTTTTAATTTCATCATAATTTTCAATTAAAATACCTGAAGCTATCATTATGGTTTCTTTCTTCATGCATTTGATAATATTTTTTATCCCAGCCTTAAATAAGTATGAATTTAAATTTGCAATAATTATGTCTGGTTTAAAATTTAAATCTAATGAATTGGTTAAATCTTGTTTTTCAGAAATTATTCCATTTACTTGAGAATCAATAGAATTTTTAAGAGTTGCTTTTACAGATTCCTCTTCAATATCTAAACTTAGACAATTCTTAGCACCAAGCTTAACAGCTACAATACCCAAAATTCCTGAGCCACAACCTAAGTCTAAAATTTTAGAATCTTCTTTTACATGTTCCTTTATCAATGAAATGCACATCTTTGTGGTTGGGTGATGACCAGTACCAAAAGCCATAGAAGGTTCAATTACAATTCCAATAAATCCTTTTTTTAATTTATTATTAATACTTGGCAGAATTTGAATATTTTCTATTTCAATTGGTTCAAATTTTTGTTTTTCCCAAATATCAGAATTAATTTCTTCTGTATTTATTTCTGAAATATTAAACACCCCACTAAATAAAGACAGTCCAGATATTAAGTTTGATTTAAGGATATTACTATCGTCTTTTTTTAAAATGAACCCAGAAACTAAGGTATCTAAATCAACCGAACTATCATCTGGATCGCCTATTTGCTCGACATATACATTATTTGTTAGAAATTTAGAGAACATTCTTACAACTGGCTCAACAAATTCTGCTGGCACTTTCACGCTATATTTAATCCAAATAGAAGAATTTCTTTTCAAAATATTACATACCGCTTATAAATTTTCTAAAAATACTTTGAGGTTTATCTTTTCTATTATTCATTATTTCTTTAATCTCTTTGAGCTTATCCTTTTCGTCTTGTGTTAAGTCTTTTGGAATCTTTACCTGGATAATATTAATCTGATTACCTCTTACAGAACCACCAACATCAGTAAATCCTTTACCTTTTATAATTATCTTATCTCCATTTTGAGTTCCAGCAGGAATGGATAACATCGTTTCGTCATCAAGTGTTGGGATTTCTAATTTATCTCCTAGAATTGCTTGGAAAATATCAAGCTCAATATTAAGAATTACATCTCTACTTCTTCTAGCAAAAAATTCATGGTCAGAGACATTTATTTTTAAATATATATCACCGTCAATTGAATTTATACCGGCATATTCTCCTTCACCTGATAACTTTATCGTGTCACCACTAGAAACTCCTTGAGGAATTTTCACTGAAATGGTCTTTTTTTCTAAATTCGAACCTTTTCCATTACAATTTGAACATTTTTCAGTAATTTTTTTTCCACTTCCAGTGCAATCCTGACATACAGATGCTTGAGCAAATTGACCAAATATTGTTTTCTGGACTCTCTTTACTTGCCCGCTCCCATTGCAATTCATGCATTTGCTAAAACTTGAACTATCCTTAGCACCACTTCCGTCACAATTATTGCATCTGCCTACCCTTTCAACTGAAATGTCATTTTCAATTCCAAAAGCTGATTCTTTGAAAGAAATATTTATTGTTTTATGTAAATCTCTACCTTTTCTTCTATTAGGCCTTGATGATGTTTGTGAACCACCAAAAAAAGCATCAAATATATCTCCAAAGCCACCAAAATTTTGAAAATCAAAATCCTGAAAATTTGCTTTAATGCCATCATGACCGAACTGGTCATATGATTTTCTTTTTTCGGGATCACTTAAAACTTGGTATGCCTCGTTTATTTCTTTAAATTTATCTTCAGCACCTTTGCTTTTATTCCTATCAGGGTGGAATTCTAATGCAAGCTTACGAAAAGCTTTTTTTATCTCTTCGTCTGTAGCATTTTTCCCAACACCCAGTATTTCGTAATAATCTCTTTTGGAACTCATTATTTTTTGGTTTTTAATATATTAGATTAACTAGTTTAGATTAAGTATTATTATAAAGTAAAAATAAAAAAAATAACTTAATTCAGAATTAAAGGAGCCAAATGAAGATTTCATGGATAAATGACGCAGGCATAAGAGCTGAAACCTCTCAAGGTTTAATTCTGTTCAATCATGATGAAAAAACCCTAACTGAATCATCTCAAAAAGATGACAATACAATTGCTATATTTCTTAATGAAGATTTAAAAAGAAATTCTGAAAAAAAATTACTTAAAACTACTAAAGCAATTTTTGAACCAGGTGAATACGAAGTAAATAACATACCCATCCAGAGTCATGCAATTAAATTAAACACAGAGAACCTTGATGAAAGCACCAACATATATTCTGTTATATCAGAAGGACTTACAATTTGTTATCTTAATGAAATATCTAAAATATCTATTCCAGCTGGGGTTACAGAATCAATAGGTAAAATTGATATTTTAATTTGTATAAGCAATGATTCAAGCGACCAATCAGTTGAATCAATTAATGCATTACTAAGTAGCCTTGATCCAAAAATTTTAATTATTGCTGAAAAGGATTCTAAACAAGATACTACAGAAATATATGAAAAACTCATTAAAGGTTTAGGTCAATCTTCTGAAGATTCAATATCAAACGCAAATATTACAAAATCAGGCATTTCTGAGGCTTTAAAGGTACTAAACCTTAGAAAATCTTAAAAAGGGCGTTATACAGTACTTTTTCTTAACTTTCTAGACTTTCTAAAAGTAAATAAGAGGAAAATTGATGTAAGTACGCTAAAAATTGAGATTTTTGAACTTCCGCCACCTGAACATCCGCCACCCTCTTGGTTTTCCGTCATAATAGTTTCATCAGAACTTAAAGAGTTATTCTGAACTTCAGTTGTTGGTGTTGGTGTTGCAACAATAATTATTTTTTCAGGTTCTGGTGTTGGGATAGGTTTAGTTTCATCTTCAGATGAAGGAATTTCTATTTCAAAATCTGGAAATAAAAAGTTGGCATCACTAATAAACTCATCCGGAGAAAATTTAATTGACGTCAAGCTCTGATTGCCTTGAATTACTAAATAAATATCTTGACCAACATAATTTAAGGTTTTTGGGTTCACTGAAAGGGTATACCTACCATCTACAGTTTGAACTATTTCAGAAATATAATCATTTATTTTTGCAAATACTTGTATTCCTTCTGGAACAGGTGATGATCCGATAATGATTTGGCCTGAATAAAAACTAGGATTTACAGTAGGAATAGGTGTTGGTGTTGGCGGAATAGGTGTTGGTGTTGGTGTTGGAATAGTATCTATATTTAAATCAAATGTTCTGTTGAAACAATTAGAAACAGGACAGCCGCCTTCAGGAGTAGGGTCAAATTTAATTGTTTCTTTAGCCTTTACACCAGCTACATACACATCAAATATAGTAGTTTCTGGAACACCTGGACCAACATCAATATGGTATTTAGCTTCTATAGGGTCACCATAGTAGGTGGTAAAAGAAAATTGACCCTCATCTATCTCAACTTGTTTTCCGTCAAGTGAGACAAATTGTTTTTGATTAATGAATTTAACTTCAATGAAATCAATACCAGTCTGTAATTCAGAAAGTGATTTGCCGTTTACATTTATAGCACCTTGGTAGTGAACAAATTTAGGTAAAAAATTGAAATTTAAATTAGGAACATGACTGTCTGCATTTATTGTAAATGGATTTACAACAAGAGCTATAAAAAAAAGGAATAAAGAAAATTTTTTTATAAAACTATTCATGAATTTATTATATCAGATAAAAATATTAAATATTTTATTAACAAAATAAGAAAGAGCCCTCAAATGAGGGCTCTTTCTGTAATAGTCTTCCTATATCTTCCTATGGAGCAGGCGGAACAATCGGCAAGATTGATCCATCTGATTCTGGAACGATGTAGATCCACAATCCTTCACCAGTTGATACGTTTGTTCCACTAGCAACTTCTACGAACTTAAGGTTAGTAGTATCGTACTTGTAAACAATGTCGTGTCCACCAGCTGTACTGTCAGTTAAGTCACCGAAGTACAAGGTTTGTGTAGTAATAGCTGTACCATCACTACCTTCAGTATTAGCTCTAGTTACATCACTAACACCAACGAAGTTCCAACCAGCTACTGTTGGGATAGTTACTACTGCTGGAGGGGAACCTGCAGATGGAGCAACTGGCCCTTGTAGAGCAACAGATTGACTTTCGAAGTTGTTATTGTGTACCCAGTAACCATGTCCTGAGTGTATTTCTGATAATGATCCAACGAATTTACCAGAACCAGCGTCTTTAGTTGCGCTAGACCAAGTGTGGTCAGAGTACGATAGTACCATGTCAACACCTGAGTTACTAAACACGTTATCTATAGCTGGGTTAACTGGGTCAGATGGTACTGACTTAGCATTCCAACCAGCTAGCAATGACATTTTAAAGTCTTTTCTAGCAGCAACGCTGAATTTTCTAGTAAGTATGCTACTTACGTTACCAGCATAGTCTGTTGCTTTAGACACAATAGTGTGTGATCCAGCAGCAAGATCAGTTGTTGGTACGTAGTAGAATTTCTTGTTATCAGTTGTGCTCAAATCGCCTGATATGTCAACTCCGTCCAAAGTAGCAGTGTTAAGGGTTACCTTAGTTGCTTCTTCAGAACTGTAGTCAAGCACAATGTAAGGCTTAGTCTGAGTCGTTGTAGATCCTGATGCAGGAGTAATAGTCAACGATGGAGCTGTATCATCCAACATGAATCTCAAGTAACTTGAAGTAGATGAGATTGAACCATGTATAGTGATGTTTCCTTGTGTTGCTTTATCCGTAGCAGTAACTACAACTGTTTTCTGTCCGTCAGTTCCTGGAGTACCAGA
>Ga0163110_10001728_pt1 | contig 11119 bp, 5 predicted proteins | sample CRUFie1St17metaG_FD_108703 | JGI IMG/M metagenome (GOLD analysis project Ga0163110, IMG submission 108703) | Marine microbial communities from the Costa Rica Dome - CRUD Field 142mm St17 metaG | ecosystem: Environmental > Aquatic > Marine > Oceanic > Photic zone | place: Costa Rica: the Eastern...
ATGTGGTCTGGATCCTCGCTTTAGGTTACAATCTAGTTTGGTTTGGTCACGTTGAATTGGCTTGGATTGCAGCAATGCTGACTATGTTTGGTTCATATTTAGGAACTCAAGCACAGGCCGTAGCGGGCAGTAGAAATTATGGTGGATTTAGTCGTGCTGACAGAATGGTACTAACCTTTGCAGCACTGATTAGTGCAGCGATTATGGCTTATTTGGACGCTGCATCTTGGGGCGAGTGGAATAATATTGAGATTAACCCAATTTCATTGATTATTGCAATTTCCGGGCTTGGCGGAATTTACACATTTATCATCAGATTTTACAAAGCGCGTGAGGATTTACAGTCTCTAGACAAAACCAAACCTCTATCAACTCCGAAAGGTAAAGAGAGTAATGATGACTGAATCTTCTTTTACCAATCCGGAAGAAATGCTCAAACTAAGCGTGATTTACACCGCCTACGGCGGTAATCTCATAACCGAATCACGGAAAGCGTGGAAGTGATGGGTGTTAGCATGCTGAACGGCGGGAATCGCAGGACGACCTATTTTGTCCTCTCGATATTGCTTTTATCATCACTTCCGATGTTGAATACAGTCAGTGCGGATATTGGTATTCCGAGCGAATTACAGGCACAGGATATATCAGCTTCTTTCGATAATGTGAGTGAGACCACTACGATTACTTGGAGAAATATCGAGGATGTTGGAGGCGACGTCAATTTGTATTCAGAACTATGGGATGCAACATACCATGTATATCGACATGATTCACCTATCACCTCCGCAAATATCGATTCGTTAACTCCGTGGAAGTCTGTTCCTGCATGTGACAGGATATCAATTTCGCAAAGTGTAGATTGTAGAGGACAAGCTGCTGGGACTCATGAAGTAACATATCAGGTTGGAGCAGGCACCAATAATTCATTTTATTATGCAATAACAACCGAATTAGCAGATGGTAATGTCACAAAAACACTTGATTTCAATGCAAGTTCTTTGTATGAACCTGTTATCGAAATAACAACACCAGTTCGCTCACCTTTCAACGTTCAAGCATCTTTCAACACCATGACAAGCCAGACTACTATTCAATGGGTAAATTACAATGCATTATATCCGATTTTGCCTGAATCAGGCCCAGATGCTTTGCAGATTAACCTATGGCAAACAACGTTTAGGGTGCAACGCTCAAACGGTGATATACTGCTACAACAAGGAAATCCTGATGTAACAAAAATCGCAACATTACCACCTACAGATTCTAGTTATGTCTTAGACGTCCCTCAAGAGACAAGTAGGGAAGTATTCTACTCAGTAACATATCTTCTTCCAAATTGGACAGATGAAGGGAATGACTACCAAGATCTAAGGTTCTTGTCTGATAACGCAATGTCAGAAGCGTTACTTGAAGATAATATGCCACCTAATCCAGTAGATACAGTCGCCGCATTCTTTACTCCTTTAGAGGACGGAACGGGTCAGACAACAATTGTTTGGGATGGCCTATTTTCTGAAGAAAATGAGGTTTACAAGATATACAGGCACGGCCAATATTTCAACTCTACAGATGACCCATACGCCCAACTTATCGCCACAGTTGCTGAAAGTGTGGACGAAGATTCCGATGGTTCGTTTGAATTCATTTACAGTGTTCCTTACAACACATATGGCAACTTCGTTTATTGTGTGGTAGTTGTCGACCAGTTTGGAGCATATAACAGCGACATATCATTACAATCATGTGCAGATGTGGACGAAGATTCCGATGAAAATTGGGTAAAAGAGCCGACCAATGTCAATGCTACTTTCCTCGGTAACCGTACTACAAGAGTCACTTGGACCGACCAAGCTGGAGTTGAAGGCGAGCGTTATCATATCTGGAGAGGTAGCTTCAGAGTTCAAGGCCCTGAATTTAAGTCAAATCCAGAACTTTTGACTTGGGTTGGTAGCGTTCCAGATGGAGTTGAACAGTTTGATGTCATTCTTGATGAAGGCTTAGAAGATATCGGCACACACTATTTCGTAACCTCAGAGGCTCTCTATAATTGCCTTGGATGTAATAGCACTGTGATGTATAAAGAACTCGTGCAGAATTGGGATGGTCCAATCGTTGAGGATACTTTAGCTCCGGAAGAAGCAGGAATCAGTAACTTGATGATGCTAGGTGAGTTACAAGTTGTTGATTTTGAATGGAAGAACTCCAATGAAGAGGGGGAGAGTTACTACATCTATCGACACTTCGGAGACCCGTTCGGAGATTCTGAATTCGCAGTTTCAAACTACACGGACCCAGGTTGGGAATTAATTGAAGGCCCAATTCCTGAGAATAATTTCGCCACAATGATTAGGCAAATTCCAGTGCCTGATGATGCTCAAAGAGATGTTTGGTATTCTGTAATTATCGCAGATGCATTTGGAAATATCAATCCATTGATCCTACCAGGTATCGGTGGCAATTCACTACAGGTGACAGAGGATACACAAGCTCCTAGAATTTCATACTACATCGCAGATGAAGATGGAATTCCAGTGACTGACAATTCCTTGGTTAGAGGAGAGTATACACTTAGAATTGAAACAACTGAAACGTTGAATGAGAACCCAATGATCAACATGACAACATCTGCAGGAGGTTCCTTAACAGGAGGAAGTGAAACTGCAATGATTTTGCTTTCACAAAATACAAACAATCCCGAAAAGGGGCCTGAATATTTCCAAACCTTTTCAATTTCATCAACTACTACAGCAGGTGATGTTACAATAACCATTAATCTAACAGATCTGGTATTCAATACTGCAGATAGAGTGATTGATGAGTTTTCAATTGATGCCAAATCACCAGTGGTAACAATCTTTTCACCAACTTCAGAAGATGATGGTTCATTATACATGGTTGGAGATGACATCAGTATTGTTGCAGGTGCTAGTGACGATGTAGGTATTGTTACTATGCAAATGCGATTTGTGCAGAATTACGGCAATTCAGATTCAATGGTTACAGAGCCTTGGAGAAATGCTACAGGCATAACAATCAGTGAGGAAGGAGATTGGACAATGCAAATGGTTTTCCCTTCTGGAAATTTCTTACCAGGCATCCACGAGGTATCGGTGAAAGCAATAGATTCAGCAGGCAATGAAAGGACCTCAAAGGTCAAGTTCGCAGTAGATTGGTGTATACATAGAGTCTCAGATGGAACAACCATTTGTGAACATTCAAATCCAGTGGCTGAAGAACCTGAAACTATCTATCCAGAACTGAACGCAACAGACCCACCATACATGATTGCGTGGGTTACAGCAGGAGTATCTCTTCTTGCAGTCCTTGTTTCACTAGTTGTGATTGTTACTGCTATGTCAGGTCCAAAGAAAAAGAAGGATGAGGATGATGTGGGAGATGATTGGATGAATGAGTTCATCGGAACATCGGCAGAGCCAGATATGGCAGAGATCACAGGAACTGCTCCCAGAGAAGAGAAGATTTCTGCACCGGAAGATGACGACGAAGATCCATTTGCAGTCAACGTATCTCAACCAAAGAGGCGTCGCAAAAAGCAGGTTGTCGAAGATGACGATGATGACGATGATGACGATGATGATAGGCCTCGAAGAAAACCTCGAAAGCGCCGTTCAGCGCCACGAAGAAGGCCTCCAAAGCGTAAGAGGAGTTGATTGATATTCAAGAGTCAGAAACTCCCAAAATTGGGGTTTTGCAATCATTTAGTCCGTTTGAAAATAAACTAAATTGGTTACTAATTGCAGTACCAATAACCGTATATTTCTCAATGATTGCTAATGATGCAGGAATGAGTTTCTTCTTCTCAATGATTGCAATAATGCCCCTCGCGTTATTGATGGGGCATGCAACCGAAGAGATTGCACTTAGAACAAGTGAATCCCTTGGCGGCCTGCTGAATGCTACTTTTGGTAACGCTGTTGAAATAATAATTGCAAGTTTAGCAATTTACACTGCAGCAACCAATGCAGACCAGGCAGAGACAATGATTACCGTTGTTCAAGCAAGCTTAGTTGGAAGTATACTTGGTAACTTGTTACTAGTACTTGGATTGTCTTTACTTTGGGGTGGGATCAACCACAGGAAGCAAGAGTTCAATCAAAAAGCTCAGAGTATGAGTGGTTCATTATTGCTGATTGCAGTACTTGCAATGATGATACCTGCAGCTGTTAACATTGGCGGGGGAGGATTCGACAGTATAGTACAGTTGTCCAGATACGCTGCAATAGTTCTCTTGATCATCTACGCTCTAGCCCTGTTCTTCCAATTGAAGACACATGCACACATCTTTGCTTCTGATGAATCCGCTCACCATGAAGAGCCCAAAATGACAAACAAAGATGCTTGGACTCTGCTAATTCTTGCCACGATTTTAGTCGGTTGGATGGCTGAAATTTTGGTCCATTCAATCGATTCTGCTGCGACTGAATTGAAGTTGCCCACTCTTTTCATCGGTGTTATTCTACTACCTTTCTTTGGTAATGCAGCAGAGCATTTCACTGCAGTTATTGTTGCAGGTAAAGACAAGATGGACCTATCTCTTGCAATTGCAATCGGCTCAAGTGTGCAAATCGCAGTATTCGTTGCTCCATTGATGGTTGTACTCGCCTGGGCAATGGGTGTTGACCTATCGCTAGAGTTCGGCCCACTTGAGACTGCGGCAACTTTCCTCTCTGTTCTAGTAGCCAACTCTATTCTAAGGGATGGAACAACGAATTGGCTAGAAGGTGCAATGCTTCTAGCATGTTATGTGATTCTCGGATTGAGTTTCTGGATGATGTGAAAATAATCACAAGATTCCAAAAGCAACAAAAACGATTGTAACCTATTTCTTACTGGGATAATTATGGATGTCAGTGGCGAATTCTGGAATCGCTTTGACACTTGGGCAGGGCCAACATTTGGCGTAATCCTGTTGTGCATAGGCGCATTTTTAATGTTCAAAGGCGCTACTAAAATCAAAATTCTTTCATTCCTGACAGGTTGTGCGATAGGGCAACTGAGTGCTGCTTTTCTATGGGATGAAATCGGCTCTTTGACAACCCTCTCAGAGGGAGATTTCACTCTAGCAGCAACCGCTGGCTGTGGTATACTGATGTTTATGGCGGTAGGATTGATGTCTTTGGCTGTAACAGGCTACATTTCCTTGCAAACCATGCTTTGGATTGTTTCCATGCTTGAAGCAAATGGGTATGATGTCGGAACAGAATTAATCGGTGGAATCTTAGTTGGAGTCTCTTTCATTATTAACCGATATATGCGTAAGAATCTGTATTTGTTTGGTTCAGCCGCTTTGGGGTCATTGATGGCAATTTACGGATATCTTGTGATGAATGGCGAGATACCTTCTGAGATTAGCATAATGGAGCCAAGCTTCCAATTAATTGGCTTAGCATTATTCCTTAATTCAGTAATGATTCAAAGAAGAATGATCAAAGAGCAAGAAGCTAGAAAGCAGGATATGGAGTTGCAAAAAGAGATTGACAAGCAGCAAAGAATCGCCGATGATAAGTATGGCAGAGGCCGCTATATGGAGCCAGATATTCTAACTCAGGCTGCCATCGAAGAGCGGCAATATTACCACAGAGAATCATTCAACTTCAACTACAAACGCTGAATCGGTTTTTTCTTCCTAACTATCTTCAGGTTCGAGACGAGTCCATTCTTCTTCTTCACGCGAACGCCACCAATGTGTACCATCATCTTCGATGTACCATCTTCGGCCTTCATCATCAATCATGGTTTCTTTAGTGTCGATTGGGATTGAGCGCTCAGGCTCAGTTTCTTCTTCGTCCACCATACCAGCGGCCTGCTCAACAAGTGGCGTTTGGTCAATTTGGTCATAGAACTGGGCTTTATCTTCAGTGATTTCAGGAATCTCCTTTTCTTCCTCATCTTCTAATTTGTACCTGAATCTTCTCTCGTTTTCTTCAAGCATATCATCGGCTTCAGCTCTTATTCTCTCAAGCCTCATTCCTTGATGAGGGCCGATTAATCTGAACATAAGTGCTCTTTCATAGCCTTCAGCGACTTCTGAAATCTCTTCTCTAGTGCTTGCAGATTCGAGTCTTTCCTTGAATCTAGCAGTCCTCTTATTCCTAGTCAGTAAGCTGAAACTCAGGAAAATAATCAAAGGAATTCCTGTACTAATTCCGATTAAATCCCATGCTCCTAGACTGATTTCAGTATTTGGAATTATGATTTCAAATCCTTCTACAGGCACAGACGTTTCGTCGAATGGATCGCTATCCTTGTTTTCCTCTTCTTTGTCGGAGTAACCATCATTATCATCATCATCATCTAATTCGTCTGGAATAGTATCTCCGTCAAAATCAGGCAAAACTCTCATTGTAAACGTGAGGTTATATGATCCACCATCGTTTAATGCAGTAATTGTGATCTGAGTTATTGGTGAAACCTTAGTTGGTCTTCCAATAATTGAACCTGTAGTACTATCGAAATCAACCCGCTTGGCAACTCTTCGTTTTCCTCGAATTCTAGAGACCATGAATCAACGACGAAATCCGTTGATATGAATGGTGCAAACTTATCCATCTCTACTTTCTCAGTGAGGGAAATCGATTCGTATGGTAGTGTGAATACAGGTGCCTGATTAAGGATTTCAATTGTTATCTGGTCGCTGTAAGAGCCACCACTGTTTTGCGCGGTGATAGTGTATTCAATGGAAGGCGAGACGATCAACGGAACACCTTGGATGATACCGCGCTTCTCATCAAAGAACATTCCAGAAGGCAGAGCAGGTGTTATGCTAAATGCTTCAATTTCTCCCCCAATAGAGTTCAATTTGATTGAATCGAATGGGACGTCTTTATTGAATAGGTAATCCGTTGAATCAATTGAGAATATTGGTAGTGGTTCGAGTACTTCCAAGGTAAATGAGAACTGTGACAAACCACCTTCACTGATTGCGGTTATGATGAATAGTTCTGATGTTGAGTTAACTAATGGCGTCCCTGTGATAATACCGTCTTCAAAGTAAATTCCTTCGGGTAATTCTGGAATAATTGTCCAATTGCTTGCCATTCCTCCAGAGTTGTCGATAACAAATCTGTCAATAGTTTGGTTTCTAGTAGCAGTTATTGAATTAATGTTGCTAGATATAACAGGTGCAGGCTCAAGCACTGTAATACTGAAATCAACCTCATAATATCCACCGGTGTTTTCTCCTCTTATTGTGAATATTATTGCTGACATATTGACTGTAGGTGTTCCTGATATTGTTCCATCATTAAATTCGAGTCCTTCGGGTAATTCTGGGGTGATTGTCCAGGTTGAAACATAACCTCCAATATTGCTTACTACAATATCTGTTAGAACTTGCCCTCTTTCAACAAAGTACTGTGATTGAAGTGGAATAAATTCTGGTGCCGGCTCTAGCACAGTAATGCTCAAGTCAACGAATGAAACACCTCCAGAGTTATTTCCGTATATTCTGTAAGTGGTCAGTGTCTGATTGTTACTGGCTTGGCCGGAGATGACTCCATCTACAAAGGAGAGACCATCTGGCAAAGGAGGATGTATCGACCATTCTGAAACAACGCCGTTAGAGACTGTAGGAGTATATTCAGCAAATCCACTAGACCTTGTGAGTATTATCTCGGAAACGGGGTATGTTATGTCAGCTGCCGGTTCATACACAATCATTTGCACGTTAACCGATACAGCACCGTAGTGATTAGAATAAGTGATTGTGTAATTTGTTAGGGTATTATTTTCGGCAGGAGTTCCGCTGATTACTCCACTCAAAGTATTGAAATTGACACCCAAAGGAAGATCAGGCTCAATGCTAAATGAAGCATTGTATAGTCCACTTGAAATCGGTGTTACTGGAGAAAGCGGTTGATTCCTTATCCCTTCGACAAATGTGAGTGGATAAGAGTAAGAATCACCTACGACAATTGTATGTTGGATATAATCAACACCAATTGAATTCGAGGCTCTAATCTCGAGAGAGATGTTACCAATTCCAGACTCAGGAGTTCCATACAGAGTTCCCGCAAAGGCATCGTGAACATGCAACATCATCGAGGTATTTCCATCATACTCAACAAGTTCATGACTCAATGTAGAATCAATCCAAGGGATCTGATTTGCTTGGTTGTCACCAGTGCACATAACAGACCATCTATTTGTGCTGATACACAGGTGTTGTTCACCAATTACAACCCTTGATGCTCCTATATCATATTGATTTACAACTATGACAGGGTAGGTATACACAGTGTTTCCACTAGAAAACATTCCAGCACGGGATTGTCCCCAACACCAGACCCGGTCTTCAACTGTAATCGCACAGGTTTGTTCACTTCCTGCGGTTACTGAAGCAACTCCACTTCCAACCGAAATTAGCCTAGGCTCGAGTTTACCTAATAGGGTCCCATCTCCAAGTTGGCCTACTGCATTTCTTCCCCAGCAAGCAAGTTTTGAGCCGTTTAGAATAGCGCAGGTGTGTTCGCTTCCCGAACTAACGGATTCTGCTTGGTATCCTATTGGAAGATTGACCAAATTAGGACTCTGTTTGTTATTGATGGTTCCATCACCGAGTTGTCCGAAGGAGTTTCTTCCCCAACAGTATAGCCCGCCCATATCATTGGTTGCGCAAGAATGTGCTTTTCCAACATCAATGTTGGTAAACACCATCCCATTTGCAGAGTTTATGTGAACAGGAATGTAGGAATCTATCGTAGTTCCATCACCCAATTGTCCATCAGAATTAGCACCCCAGCACATTACCTTGCCATTTGCTAATAGTCCACAAGTGTGAGTATCTCCAACGCTTACCTGAATAAAGCCAAAGTGTCCACTGTAATTTACAACCCCTGGAAGAGTTACCGCGAAATTACCGTTACATCCTCTTTCATAGGAACCGTAAGCGCACTTGAAATCTCGACCAAGTTGGCCGAAGTCGTTTTGACCCCAACACTCAATCTTTCCTTGTGAGGTAACAATGCAAGTATGGTGCTCACCTACTGCAACGTCAACCGGTTCTTCAAGGGATGAAAGTGTGACGTTTACCATGCGGCTAATTTGACCGGTGCCACCTTGACCAAGTTGCCCCATGTCATTTGCACCCCAGCATACTAATCGATAGTCTGCTGTGATTGAACATGTGTTGGAGCCAGAACTTGAGATGACCTTCGACGAATTATATCTTGAAAGGTAGATTCCAGGGGTAGAACTTCCATTCCAATCCCAAACTTCTGGATATCCGGCATCGCCAATTGGGTTGAATGCTTCAAAGCCAAACCCAATATATGCTGTAGAGTTAGTTGCGTTGTAATACACATTGGGTGCAATTTCTTCAACAGTTATCGTAATGTTGAGCCAATCTTCTCCACTAGAATTCCATAGACGAATATGGTAGTCTCTAGGTGGAATTGGGATTAGGCTAGTGCCACTTATTGTTGCTGAATTGTAATCAAAGGTCAAACCAGGAGGTAAATCAGGGCTAATACTCAAATTTCTCTCGACTATGTTGATGACTGGATTGTAAGGAGACATTGTGAGGTTTCTGATTAGATCGATAGTTGCGTTTGGATTGTATATTCCAGGTAAGACCTCGATATTGATAGTCCAATTCGAAGAACCGAAACTGTTGTTTGCCCAAATAGTGTGAGTTGTTGCGTTGTGTGTTTCACTTGGAACACCTGACAATATTCCTGTTAGAGAATCCATGCTAATACCTGTAGGTAGTGCTGGACTAATTTCGAACCCTGCGACAGCTCCTCCTGTCAAAATTGGGAGGGGGTGAGTCTTCGCAAAACCTCTGCGGTAGGAAATTTCACTGAGGTCATACTCGAGGATTGGTGGAATTTCAGCGATTCCAATTGAAATTGTAGTTGAGTCCGATCCATATTGATTCGAAGAGTTAATTGTATACTGAGTAGCAGGCTGGTCAAAAATTGGAGTGCCCCAAATAGAACCATTTGAGGGTTCAAAGAATAATCCAACAGGCAAAGTTGGGCTTATTGAAACCGAGGAATATGGACCGCCTGTAATGATTGGAGACCGTGTAGACATAGTCTCATTACGAATTAAACTCAAGGAGTTATTTCCATAATCATATGCAGGAACCACTCGCATGGAGATGATATTGGAATATGAACCAAAACTATTGTTGGTCCAAATTGTGTAATCAATCCACGAGGAGGCAGATGTCGGAGTTCCATTGATTGCTCCATCAGTCTGCGATAAGAATTCTAATCCCTGTGGAAGAGCAGGGTCAGATTCTACATTGCCAACATGTCCACCGGTTTGAGTATGATTTATTCTAGTGATGTTAAAACCTCTAACTAGAGTTTCATTGCTTGTATCATATGTTGTTATTGGAGCGATTTCTCCAACTGTTATTGTGATTACTATGGTATCTTTTCCACTACTATTTGACACATTGATGAAGTAAGATTGTATTGATTGGTCATTGCTTGGGGTTCCCCAAACAGTACCATTTGTTGGGTCAAAATTCAATCCTTGTGGAAGCGCTGGAGAAATTGACACATTGTATGGCCCTCCAGTAATTACAGGGGAGCGAGTCATTGTTTGATTTCTTGTTAAAACCAGAGTTTCGTTTCCATAATCATAAGCAGGAACTACTTCAATATACACAGTATCATTACCTGAGCCATAAGAATTGTTAACTGTAAATGTGTAATTAAGACCGTGAGTAGTAGTTTTCGGCGTTCCAAGTATTTCACCTTTGAACTGTTCCGGCCCTATTAATGAATCAACTGTTTGCGGGGTATTTTGGTCTGTATTTGACCCTATTCCAAGTTCACCGTATAAATTGCGCCCCCAGCATTTTGCAGTTCCATTATCTAGCGCTGCACAGCTGTGATAATATCCCAAACTTACTGAAGAAGCCTTTTTTCCAACTCCTAGGTCAATAACTCCAGTAAGGCCATCCGAGTAAAAGTCCCGGCCAAAGCATTTCAAACCCCCGTCATCAAAAATCACACAAGTTCTGTACGTACCCAAACCGAATGAAACTGCAGTTTTTCCCAATTCACCATGAACGAATACCTGAGGAGTAATTTGTTGACTTGTTGAGTTTAAACCAAGTTCACCGTATAAATTGCGGCCCCAG
>Ga0163110_10001729_pt1 | contig 11116 bp, 5 predicted proteins | sample CRUFie1St17metaG_FD_108703 | JGI IMG/M metagenome (GOLD analysis project Ga0163110, IMG submission 108703) | Marine microbial communities from the Costa Rica Dome - CRUD Field 142mm St17 metaG | ecosystem: Environmental > Aquatic > Marine > Oceanic > Photic zone | place: Costa Rica: the Eastern...
GAACCATCTGAGCAAGATTACTACAGGAAGAGAGTTCACGATATCATACTAAAGCACGGTGTAGGTTCAACAGAATTTTCAAAGATCATTAAGGAAATCGAGAAGAAAACATCCGAAGCTAGAAGGACAATTTGTATGCACTGTAATGCACAGCAGGGTAAGATAGTTCTGGACAAGCCAACAACTTTCAAAGAACACATAATTGCTCAAGGTGGAGCGAAGGCAACCGAAAGAAAACTGAATGCGCGTGACATCAGAGAATGGCTGCAAGGCATTCCTAAGGAGCATTTGATTTTCCTTGGAATGCACAAAGAAAACAGACCAGAATGGATTGTTCTGAAAGTGTTGCCAGTTCCCCCGATAACTGTTAGACCTTCAATTACCCTAGATTCCGGTGACCGTTCTGAAGATGACTTAACACACAAGTTAGTTGACGTTCTAAGAATTAACCAAAGATTGAGAGAAAATCGTGACGCAGGTGCGCCTCAACTTATTGTTGAAGACCTTTGGGAACTGCTACAGTATCACGTAACTACATATTTCGATAACCAAACTAGCGGTATTCCGCCTGCAAGACATCGTTCAGGTAGAACTTTGAAGACATTGACTCAGCGTTTGAAGGGTAAAGAAGGACGTTTCCGTTCCAACCTGTCTGGAAAGCGTGTAAACTTCTGTGCTAGATCAGTTATTTCGCCAGATCCATATCTTGGTGTCAATGAGGTTGGTGTGCCAACTAAGATTGCAAAAGAATTGACTGTACCAATCAGAGTTACAACACGTAACAGAGAACAAATGCGTCAAATGATTCTTCGAGGACCTGATGTACACCCCGGTGTAAACTACGTTATTCGTGGAGACAAGCGCCGTGTAAGAATTAACGAAAGAAGTCGACTAATCAATGCTGGATTCCGTTGTCACAACCCAGAGTGCATGGAAGAAACAACCCAGAGATTCGACCTTCACCAAGTAATGCCTGCTCCTAACTTCCTACCCGGATTGGTGGTCAAGAAATTCGTATCTCGAGAAGAAGCAGTTGCTGGAGGAGAAGAAATGGTCTCATATGCTATTGATGAATCTGCAACTCTCGCTAATCTGAGGGGAGAGGATATCGATGGCAACCCACTTGCTGAAGACGATCCAAGAGCAGTTCTCCATCACAGGTGGAAATACGAACTTGCAAATCCAGATACCCAATTCCCTGAACATTTAGAAGTGACATGTCCACACTGTGGCAGTCCCGATAATGAATGGGGAGAGAGAACAAGAGTTGAGGATCGTTTGTCAACAGTTGATATTAACGGCAATCCAAAACCAGGTCTTCAAGTTGAACGCCACCTAATAGACGGAGATGTTGTTATTTTCAATCGTCAACCTTCACTGCACAGGATGTCAATGATGGTTCACGAAGTGAGAGTAATGGAAGGACATACTTTCAGATTTAATCTTGCGGTTTGTACGCCATATAACGCTGATTTTGACGGAGACGAGATGAACTTGCACGTCATTCAAGGTGAAGAAGCTCGGGCAGAAGCAAAGATTCTGATGCGTGTTCAAGAACACATCCTAACACCGAGGTATGGTGGAGCGGTAATTGGTGGTATTCACGACCACATCTCAGGTGCCTACTTACTATCTAGACCAGATACTAAGATATCAAAACGTCATGGATTAGAAATGCTGGGTAATATTGGCTACACCGGTAAACTACCTAAGGTTCACAAGGGTCCAGAAGGAGAGTACTTCAACGGAGAGGATCTCGTTTCCGTAATTATACCAGAGAATATTCACCTAAGATTCAGAAGTCGTTCTAATGATGATGTTGTTGTGAAGAACGGTATGGTTTCTGGAACTCTGGACAAGCGTGCAATTGGTGCAGAAGATGGTCGCCTTCTCGACGCTATCGTTCAAACCAATGGCCCCACCAAAGGTGCTAAGTTCCTAGACGAATTCACACGCCTGTCCATTGGAGCTTGTACTTCTCTTGGATTTACGACTGGAATCGATGACGAGGATTTGTCATCTGAGGCACTGAGCGAAATCGAGAGGCACAATGCAGATGCTCGTGCTGAAGTCAGAGCTGAACTTGAGAAGTTTGGAAAGGATGGTAGAGGATACGAGACTAGACCTGGTAGAACTCCAAAGGAAACACTGGAAGAAAACATCATGGTAATACTAGACAAAGGAAAGCAAGCAGCAGGAGACGTAGCAAAAGAGGAATTAAACCACTCTGGGAATTCAAATGCGGCTGTTGGAATGGCGATTTCGGGCGCAAGAGGTTCGATGGATAACCTAACAATGATGGCAGGAAGTATCGGACAAGCTAAGGTTCGTGGTGCACGTCTAGAACGTGGATATCACCAACGTGTACTACCCCACTTCAAGAGAGGCGGACTTGGTGCAACTGAGAAGGGCTTTATCTCCTCTTCATTCAAGCGTGGACTTGAGCCAACAGAATTCTTTATGTTGTCAGTATCTGGAAGAGAATCCTTGGTTGATACAGCTGTACGAACCAGTAAGTCTGGTTACATGCAGCGAAGATTAATCAACGCAATGGACGATCTGAAGGTTTTCGATGACGAAAATCTGTCTGTTAGAAACACAGCAGATCGTATCATCCAATTCTCTTATGGAGAAGACGGAATCGACCCGAGTCGAGGTGTGCATGGTAAACCATTCAACATCGATGTCGTTGTTGACGAAGCACTAGGTACAGATGGTCCGACTAAAATCAAAGATGAAGACTATGTTGACAAGGGCGACAAAGAATTCGACCTTGGATATGACGAAGGTGATTCTGAAGCAGCTGCAGGAGGTGATTTGTGATGGTAGTAAAGAGCGCAACCAAGAAGAAGCTCATGGATATGTTAGTCCCTGAGGAATTTGCTCACAAGTTGGCAGATGATAGAAAGTGGGATGACGTTAAGATTCTCACAGCACAAGAAATCGCTCAGTTTTGCGAAACAGATTCGGATACAGCAGCAAGAATTCATGGAATTATTTCTGGTGCTGCTGCTCCAAGCAGAGATGCGACTAGTGACAACTCTGCGACTACGTCTGTACGTCTAAGAAGGGGTACAAGAAGACGCAGAACTGCTAAGACTGTACAGGAGCTTGAACCTTACAATCCTGAAATGAACCCGGATGGAATTCCTACAATTTACAACGATGAATTAGCTGATGATCCGGTATTCAAATCTATCAAGGCAGCAGCTGACGATGCTGGAGTAAAGTTCTCACAACAAACAATCCATGACCTCACAGAAGCCGTTCACAATAGAGACAAAGCCAAGCTGACCAAGAAACAGGCTGAAGCATTGGTCTCAGAAGCAAACAAAGCTCAAGAAATGGCTTTGATTGATCCATATGAAGCAGCCGGTATCATCACCGCTCAATCAATTGGTGAACCAGGTACTCAGATGACAATGCGTACTTTCCACTACGCGGGTGTTGCAACAGTCAACGTAACTCAAGGTCTACCAAGAATTATTGAAATTGTAGATGCAAGGAAAGTCCCAAACACACCTACGATGACAATTCGCCTACAGAGTGGAAAGAGTGACTCAGCAGACGCTGCAAAGAAATTAGCAGCAGCAATTGAAATTACAACAACTGTAAACATTGCAGACATCGATACAGACGTTGCACAACGTCGTTTAGTTTTGAAGTTGAAGAAAGGAAATTTGAAGCAAAAAGGAATGACTCCTGCTGAAGTAAAAGACAAACTAGAGCGTGCTCTTAGGTTATATGTCGAAGCAGATAAGGAGAAGAACCCTTCAACTCTAACCTTAATTCCGGGAATTCAAACTGAGGAAGATATGAAAACATTGGCAGAGAACCCTCCGTCATATACTGAACTTTTGCAGTTAGAAGATAAGATTCGTGATATGCGTCTAAAAGGTGTTCCAAACATTGAACGTGCAAACGTTCAGTTGGATGACAAAACAGGTGAATATTACCTGTCAACCATTGGAAGTAACCTTGCAAGAATCTCTGACATGGAAGGAATTGATAGGTCTAGAACCTACACCAACAATATCATAGAAATTTACGAGTACCTAGGGATTGAAGCTGCTAGACAAGCGATTGTAAATGAACTACAAGCAACACTTGATGGTGCTCGTTTAGAAGTTGATGTACGCCACTTACTGATGGTTGCTGATGTCATGACAAGCGAAGGAGAAGTTCGTGCTATTGGAAGGCACGGTGTGTCTGGAACCAAGCACTCGATTCTCGCTCGTGCAGCGTTCGAAGTTACTGTTAACCACCTCTTGAAGGCAGGTATAATTGGAGAAAGAGACAACCTCACTGGTGTTGCTGAAAATATTATTGTCGGTCAACCAATTAGTCTAGGAACTGGTTCAGTGGAATTATATTACATTCCAGAGTGAAAATCAACATTGAGAAGCAAAATTGTGGAGGAATGAAAAAATGGATATAAGTAGACAATTGAAAATTGCAAGTACAACAGGTAAGCTATTGTTCGGCCAACGTCAAGCGATTGACGCATGTGCTAGAGGAGATGCGAAGTGTGTTATTCTAGCAGCCAACTGCCCCCAGGAGTATATTGACGAACTCGCTGCAAAGCACCCTGAAGTTACTATGCACCGTACCTTAATGGTGAACAGAGATCTTGGGGTTGCATCTGGAAAACCATTCAGCATATCGACCATCACAGTGATGGACGCTGGTGATTCGGACCTGCTAACCTTAAGCAGCAACTTAGAGTGAAACTAAAGACGGGATTAACCTACAGGGTTCATGGCCCTTGATTTGGTAGCGGTCTTAACACGACTGGGCGTCAGCATTGACTCCAAATCACCTCCTATTACTGCACCCGGTGTTATCTCTTGGTTGGGGAGAATATTCGATGTTTCACCAGAGATTTCTAAACTTGGAATGAAAGAAGGTATGGAGATTTGGACTTCAGGTAGGGGTTTTGCTCCTCTGGACATAGCAAGCGTGGAAACTTGGCTGTTTGATGCACCAAGAGGAGATCATCTCCTAATTGCCGAGAGAAAAATTAGCTTCGATATTGATAGTACTCCTTCAAGAGAAGGACGAGAATTAAAAATCTGGACGCTAGACGAATTTGCAGCTTTCATCGGACATGCTGTAATTGACGGAAGACTGGAAATATTCGAGGAAGAGGTTGTAGAAAATATTGAAACCGAGGCAGACATATTTTCTGGCGACGGACCTTTTGTTCTAAAGCCAAAAAATGATTTTACAGAATTAGAATCCAAGGGTTTGGATATTTCGATGGCGAAGCCTGTACTAATTCCTGCTAATCTGCATAGAGTTACAGGAATTCTGAAAGGACCGGGGGAGGATAAAATCTGCAAATGGGTACTAAATTGTGGCGGACTTCACGTTTTAGACACGTTTGAATTGTTAGAAAATTCTCCAATGATTCGTCATGATTCGTTGGAGATACAACAAGATCCTGATTTTTCAGATATACTTTCTGAGAGACGTTCCCATACAGATGGTATGGGAGACTTACTCCGATGGTGGCATTTTGATAACCAAAGTGCAGAAATTCAAACTTACAATGTACTAATTCCAGCTCATAGAGGCGTGGATGCATTTGGTGGAAATTGGTTACTAAATGGAGTTTCAAACAAATTGCATGTAAACTATTGAGCAAAGGATTCATCAGCCTTAGTCACGACCCTTGGCCATGCGCACTCGTGGAATGGTGAGCTTAGCAATTATCGTAATTTTGTTAACCAGTCTTATTCCAGTCGAATTCAATTCAGAATTAGAACCTCAAAAAACTAAATCCTTTGCTAATTCCGAACCAGAGTTTCTAATTCAAGCTGGTACTTCTACAGCTCATGTTAACGGTACATCAATCGGAGCTTTACCTGATGGTTGGGTTGTCTCTGGTAATACTAAATCCTCACTAAATTTTGGTTCATCTATACAAGCACAAGCGACTTCTCAGTACAATAGTATTCTAGAAGCTGACACTTATGTGGCAGCGATGGATGAGCAAGGAAACTGGTTATGGGCAGTTATGCCAGATGCTTCACAAGGTTTGACATTATTACAAACAATGGAAGTTTCAGATACGGGGGATATCTACATCGGTGGGCTAATTTTCGGAACAGTTGCATTTGGTTCTTCGCCCTCATCTTCGATCTTAACCGCACAAAATAGCGGAGGAGATGGATTCGTTGCGAAGCTAGATCCATCAGGTCAATGGCTCTGGGCTACTTCCTTCAATACAGTAAACGGTTCGGGTAATTTCAGTACTGTTTCTGGACTTGCAGAAACTCTCTCAGGAAGTGTAATTGTATCTGGTTCTCATAAAGGTGAGACAGATTTTGGTGGAATAGTTGAAGTCAGTGCAGATAATGAAATGTTTCTTGTTGATCTTGACTTGCATTCAGGAACCACCAATTGGGCTTCAACCGCAGGTGGGATAGGTAATGATGATGGGGCAGGTGTAGCCGTAGATTCCATGGGTAATATCTGGCAAGCAGGTACAACCTCTGGTACTTTTACAGAAAATGGTTTGAGCCATCAGGCAGTAAGTAATGGAGATACTATCATAGTAAAATGGAACCAACAAGGGGTTGCACAGAGTGTGATTGGGCTATCAAGTGGTGCTTCGGAAGTTAATATTCCAGAGGATATAATCGTTACAGCAAATGACGATGTTGTTGTATCAGGAGTATTCCTTGGGTCCCTTAACGCAGGGAACCAGAAGACTTTGTCTGACAAAGGTAGCGGAGATGCCTATATCGTCAAGATTTCTAAGACTGGCACAACCGCTTGGGCTACTAGCGCGGGTAGTAACAGTGCTACAGAAAGAGCTTACTCAATAGCAGAAACTTCGTCTGGGGATTTCATAGTTGGAGGTCTAATCTCTACATCAACAGACTTCGGAATTCATGTGGCAACTAGCAACGGGGGCCTAGACATTTACATGGCAATGTTAGATTCTAACGGTGATTGGGATTGGGTTGAAACTCTCGGTGGCTCTTCAGATGAATTGTTTGGAGGAGTAGCAGTCAATATCTCAGATATACCAGCTGCATTCGGATCGTTCCAAGCTTCAATTAACAAAGGAACTCAATCGGTGGCTAGCAGCGGAGGGTTAGATCTAGTTGTTTGGTCACTCGATCCAGTAAATAATGCAGATAAGGATAATGATGGAGTCAACGATTTAGTCGATAATTGTCCTAATAAAAACAATCCACTGCAAATAGACTCAGATTTAGACGGAGACGGAGACGAGTGTGATTATGATGACGACAATGATGGAATAACTGATAATTCCGGAGATGATTGTCCAAGAGGTGGTGCTTGGAACTGGACTAGTGATTCTACAACTGATTTCGATAATGATGGCTGTAAGGATTCCAGTGAAGACAACGATGATGACAATGATGGAGTTGAAGACCAAGACGATAGTTGCCTTAGTTCATATTCTCCTCCTAGAAACTGGTGGACATCAGACTCCTCAAATGACTTGGATGGAGATGGTTGTCGAGATGCAGACGAAGATTCTGATGATGACGGAGACGGATTTGACGACTCATCTGACGATTGCAACAAGGTTGCAGGAACATCAACCCTTGGAACATATACTGGTTGCGTAGATTCTGATAATGACGGATGGGCAGACATCGAAGATTCTTGCCCACAAGAGGCAGGTAATTCTACCATGAGTGGATTACTCGCTTGTCCAGATACAGATGGTGATGGATGGGCTGATAGTATTGATGACCTACCAGAAGACTCGACTCAATGGATTGATCAAGACGGAGATGGATATGGAGACAACCAAGATGGCAACAATCCGGATAGTTGCGTTTCTACTTCTGGGACCTCAGTATTAGATCGCTATGGGTGTCCGGATCCAGATATGGATGGGTATTCCTCTGCTGACACAACTTGGACCGTTGAAGATGGCGCTGACGCATTCCCTAGTGATAATACACAATGGTCAGATTGGGATGAAGATGGATTTGGCGATAATTATGGAAATCTATCTTGGACAGATCGTAGTGTAAATTGGCCCGGTGAGTACTATCAATATGCTAGAGACCAAGATGCATGCCCAACGTTATCTGGAAATTCATGGCAAGATGATATTCTAGGTTGCCCTGATGGTGACGGTGATGGTTGGGCAGATTTCATGGATGCATTCCCCGCAGATGCCAATGAATATCTTGACAGTGACAAAGACGGAATCGCAGACGGATTAGACGCCTGTCCAGAAGTATCCGGTAATTCCACTGAGGATGTAATTGGATGCCCAGATTTCGACGGTGATGGTTGGGCAGATCCAGAGATTGGCTCAGATTGGAAACCACTTGATTCTACTCAATGGTCGGATAGCGACGGTGATGGATATGGGGATAATCCACTAGGAACAAGCCCAGATCATTGTCCACAAGAAACTGGTGACTCATTCAAAGGCGACATCCTCGGATGTATAGATACAGATAACGATGGCTGGGCCGACATTATAGATTCATTTCCAGATGAAAGAACTCAATGGAATGACACAGACGGGGATGGGTTCGGAGATAATCCAAATGGAAACGATGCAGATGAGTGCCCTGACGTTGTGGGAATCGCTGAGGAAAATGGATGTGAAAAAGTAGTTGAGGAATCAAGCGGTAGCATCCTCAAGTATGGTGGAATCTCAGTTGGAATTATTCTAGCATTAATATTTGCAGGCTTACTTGTAATGAAATTAAGACAGGAGGATGGTGCAGAAAAGGATTGGAATGATGGCGTTGTCATGCCAGATATGATGGCGCAACCCTCAATTCCAAACATGTATGCACAACCAGAAATGCCCAACATGAATGCTCAACCTTCCTATACTCAATATCAACAACCAGCCGTACCTAATATGTCTGCTCAGTCAACAGCATATTCACCTACGACCCCATCATCACTCTCGTACATTAGCTCAAATAGCCAGGTACAGCAAGCTGCGTCTCCAAATCTTTCTGCACTGCCTGGGAACCAGTCTGTAACGCCTCAGTCCATTGCTGCCCCATCAGGTCCAACAATGTACGATGTTGGTACTATTCGTAGTGATGGTAATGAATGGTTGGAGTACCCTGTTGCAAGTGGTGCTTGGTATATGCGAGATGGGACCACACGTCAGTGGATTCGCAAGATTTGAGGTTTGGTCGATGGTTGAAGTCGTCCTATTAGGTTCGGCTCAAGACGGAGGCGTGCCACAGGTCGGATGTGATTGCTGTTTAGATCTAGTACGGCGATATCCAGTTTCTATTGGACTGACTGACGCTGAGGGAGGTAAGCATCTTTTTGAAGCAACCCGACATTTAGGGGACCAGTTAAGACTCTGGGGCTGTAATTCTGTAGACTCCGTTTTTCTTACCCATGCACACATTGGTCATGTCGATGGTCTTGGATTGTTTGGTAAAGAAACAATGGCTGCTAAAGGTGTCAATCTATATTGTTCGAAGATGATGTTAGAGTTAATTGAGAGAACTCCACATTGGTCGACATTACTTTCAGATGGCGTATTTATTCCCAGAGTTGCGAGTGTTTACCAACTACCTGGGGTTGTAGTTGAGGCGATTGAAGTTCCTCACAGGAATGAGCTATCAGATATGCATGCTTATCTAATCAAGGCAGAGAAAACTCTGCTATTCTTGCCAGACCATGATACTTGGCAGGAAACCTTGCGTGAGCATGATTTGCGTGCATGGTTGAATCATCTCGAAGTTGATTTTGCTCTACTAGATGGGACGTTCTACAGTTCTAATGAACTCAAACATCGTGATCAAAGCAAAATTCCACATCCTCCGGTAGAGCAAACCCTTCAGATGCTAGGTGAACGAAAAGAGGGTGATGGAGAAGTAGTATTCATACACCTGAACCACACTAATCCACTGTGTAGAGATGAGACTCCAGTAATCGAATTAGGCTGGAAGGTTGGCAAAGAAGGAATGTCATTCAGCCTCGATTAAATTGTAATCGGTAACAGTAGTATAGGTTACTGAAATAGTAATTTCTTCGCCTTCATCACCATTCAAGAAACTGCCAGTGTTTGCTTCTACGCTTACAGTAAACGAGATTTGACCATCTTTCTTCTCGACAGTTAATGCGTTTATAGCAGTGGTCTGATTTTCATAGGAATCTGTTTGCGAGAAACCACTCCAAGTACTGAATCCTCCAAGGCTATTACTACCACATTCTTGTCCGGAGAAATTCACAAGATTGGATTCAGTAAATTCAGCTGGTACATTCGATGCGTCATAAACTGAATCTACACTATCACACTGCTGGGTGGTGGGGACCCCACCTTCATTAGATTCTGTGTAATTAAGCACGAAAATAGCTTGAACAACATTAGCAGGAATTTCGAAAGTGAAAGTATCAGAGGATTCATCATCGATTTCTATTGTTGTTTCAGCGTATGAATAATCAAAATCAACGCTTAGGTTCCACATTGAATCAGGGTCTGGTGTTGAAGAAGATGAAGATGATTCTGGGCCTTTTGCGAGGTAGGTTGCTTCAAGTCCAGCGATTGGAATCAAAATTATAGCTGCAAAAGTAACAATTTTGTCTTGACTTGGCAAACTAAATCTTCCTAACGATGAAACATCGGGTGATCTAATCTTGTTCATAATAAAGTGCGCTGCGAAAGCAGCACCCATTCCCGGAATCGATGGGAAAATTCCGTCTGGTCCAGCAACTGCTTTCAAACCTAAAATTGTTGGAAGCATAGACCAAATTATAACTCCAGCAAATGCTGAACACATCATTACAATACTATGGGTTGAATCAGGTTTGTAACCCATCCACCGTATTATCAGTAAAGGAACAAACACACTACCTAGTCCGTAAACAGCTAGTACTACTAGTAAGAACACCGAATCTCCACCAGGAATGTAAAGTCCGCCTACTGAAATGGCAGTTGCTAAGGCTGCTACCACTAAAGTGACCTTCTTTGTAGTCTTGTGATTTTCTCTCCATTCAGGTTTAATGTCATCTGTAATTGCTGCTGTACATGCCAGAACTTGACTGTCTGCAGTCGACATAGTGGCTGCGAAAATCGATGCAAGAATCATACCTACTCCAATTGCAGGCATTGTATCCATGGCTAACATTGGTA
>Ga0163110_10001730_pt1 | contig 11115 bp, 12 predicted proteins | sample CRUFie1St17metaG_FD_108703 | JGI IMG/M metagenome (GOLD analysis project Ga0163110, IMG submission 108703) | Marine microbial communities from the Costa Rica Dome - CRUD Field 142mm St17 metaG | ecosystem: Environmental > Aquatic > Marine > Oceanic > Photic zone | place: Costa Rica: the Eastern...
CATGTTGTCCAAAGATTTGATTCGACTTTAGCAGATCTTTTTTCGAATAAAGATTTAATTTTAGGTTTGATAAATTTTGTTATCCAATTCATAAAATTTTTTTTTTAAGACTGTATACAACTTTATCTAATTTTGTGACAGGATTTTGTCCCATTTTGAGTGAATTTGTTATTATTTTACACAGCATACTACCCACAACCAGCCCATTAGCTGATTTTAGAGAAGAAATAGTTTTATCTGTAATTCCAAAACCAATAACTAAGTTTTTTTTAGGGTTGATTCTTTTAATCTTATTATAGTTCTCAAGTATTTTCTTTGGAGATACTTTTAATTTTCCACCCGTTGTGGAAAGCATCGATATATAGTAAATCATTTCATGTGAATCCTTAATAATTTTTTTCATCCTATCTTTTGATGTAGTAGGTGATAAAAGCTGAATAAAAGTAATACCTTTTTTCTTACATTTATCTGAAAAATTTTTGTTTTCGGGATAAGGTAGATCAACAATAATGAGACCATCAACGCCTGATTTTTTACAATTTTTTAAAAATTTATTTTCTCCACATTGATAAATAAGATTGAAATAACCCATAAGAATTAATGGTTTGTTAGGGTTTATTTTTTTAAATTTTTTTACGATTTGAAAAACATCTTTAAGCTTTACACCATTTTTTAAAGCTCGATGAGAACTTCCTTGTATCTGACCTCCATCAGCAATTGGAGTATTATGAGGAAAGCCACATTCAAGAATATCCGCGTATTTTGATATTCTATTAAGAATTTTTAGTGAATTATCTTTAGTATTATCACCAGCTACAGTATATGTAATTAGTGCAGGTCTCTTCTCTTTTTTACAATTTTCAAAAGCTAAAGCAATTTTTGACTTCATCTTTTATAAGAACCTAGTCTTTGTTTTATAATATCTTTATCTTTAATGCTATCACCGCAAGAGTTTACAATAAGAACGTCAGATGATTTTAATCTAGGCGCCAATTTAATTGCCTCGGCAAAAGCATGAGAAGGCTCAAGTGATGGAGAAATATTTTCAAATTTTGAAACTAGCTGATAAGCTTTAAGAGCTTCTTCATCGCTTGCAGAAGTATACTTAGCTCTTTTTGTATCTTTAAGAAAACAATGTAAACTTGAAATCCCTGGGTAGTCGAGCCCTGCTGAAATTGACTCTGTTCTCCCAATTTGCCCTTCGCTGTCTTGGATTACATACTGAGCTGATCCATGAAGTATCCCAATTTTTGATCCATTAGTCAGCGGAGCTGCATGTAATTTACTATTTTTTGGTCCGCCAGCTTCAATTCCAATAAACTCTGCATCAGAGTCCATAAATTCACTCCAAAATCCCATAGCGGAGCTTCCTCCGCCAACACAATTTAGCAGTTTTATTTTCTTTGGAATTTTTCCAAATTCTTCTTTCACTTGTATATATAATTCTCTTGAAATTTGGGCTGTGCTCCAAGCACAGATTTTAACAAATATATTGGGACCAACTGTTGATCCAACACACATATGTGTTGAGTCACAATTAGCAACCCAAAAACGCATGCACTCACTTACAGCATCAACAAGTGTTTGACTTCCAGTAGTTACAGGTACTATTTCTGCTCCATATTTTCTTATGGCTTCAACATTAGGCCTTTGTCTTTTAATATCTTTAGCACCCATGAAAATTTTACAACTAAGACCAAATTTTTTAGCAGCCATTGAAAGCATTTTTCCTGCATAACCAGCTCCTGTATCACCAACAATGAATTTTTTACCTGCTTTTTTTGCAATTAAACAATGTACTGTTGCATTATAAATCTTGTGAGCTCCACCATTAGCTTCAGATACAACTTTTGCATAAATTTGAGCTCCACCAAGATGATTTGTCAAATTTTCAAGTTTTATAAATGGAGTTGGAGCCCCAACATAATTTTTAAAATAGTAATCCCGTTCTTTCAGGAACTTTTTATCTTTTCTTAGTTTTGAGAAAAGTTTTGTTAAATCATCTATAGGTTTTTTTAGAGTTTCTGGTATGAAGTTTCCTCCAAATTTTCCTCCATACATGAAGTTTTTATCATGTTGATCAATTAAAGGTACACCTTTTTTAATTTTAAATTTCATTTATTTTGTTTATAAATTTTTTTATTTTTTGATGATCTTTGTATCCTATTTCAGCATCTGTTTCCAAGTTACTCGATAGATCACAAAAGGTAACTCCTAATTTCTTTAAATTTTCAATATTATTTTGAGAAATTGAGCCTGCTAGAGCAAACCTTTCTCCTCTAGGGAGTTTTGTGATTAGGTCTTTTGGAAATTCAAAAGATTTTTCCATACCAGGTGTATCAAATAAAATTATATCAGCATTTGTATATTTTTTATAATCATCTATATCGTTCTCATTTCTAATCTTGATAGCTTTAATAATTTTCACTCCCATAGATTTAATTTCTTGAACTCTTTCTTTTGTCTCTGATCCATGTAGTTGAATATAGTCAAAATTTTCTAAAACGAAGTTTTTAATAAACTCATCGGTTGGGTTTACTGTTACTGCAACGAATTTAGAATTTAATTTATTGAATTTATTTAATTTTTCTATTTCTTTTAAATCAATATTTCTTGGAGATTTTTTATAAAATACAAAACCTAAAAAATTTACTCCCAGATCAATACAAAGCTGAACATCTCTAGCAGGGTGTAAGCCGCAAATTTTTACTTTCATTTTATTTTAATTCTTCAATAATTTTCTTAATATTTTTTTTTATGTTTCCCCTAGTAATGCTTCTACCCATTACTAATGAAGTTGCCCCATTTTGAATAGCTTCTTTTGGAGTCATCACTCTTTTTTGATCATCTTTTTTATCATTAAAGAACCTAATTCCTGGTGTAATAATTTCCTTTTTAAAAACTTTTTTTACTATTTTTATTTCTTGTGGACTGCATACTATTGCATCTAACCCAGCTTTTGTGGCTAATTTAGCTTGATAATGAACTATTTTTTTTACATTTTTATCGAATCCAATTTCTTTTAATGATCTATTATCTAATGAAGTAAGCACTGTAACACCTATTAATTTTATTGACCCAGAAACTTTTTTAGCAGCCCTAATAGCTTTTAAGCCTGAACTAATATGAATTGTGATATAGTTTAATTTTAAATCTTTAACAGCTTTAATTGCAGAAGAACACGTGTTAGGTATATCCGCTAGTTTATAATCCCCGAATGTTATTTCATTATTTAAATTAGATAAAAACTTTCTACCATGTTTAGAATTTAAAAATTCTAAACCAAATTTATAACCAAATTTAATTTTTGATGTTTGTGAATTTTTAATTATCTTTTTTATCTTTTTTATATTTGTTGTATCACAGGCAATAAAAATTTTTGGTTTTTTCATTCGTTAATTATTTTTTTAAGTTTTTTACTTGCTTTAAATCTTACCTTATTTTTTTCTGGAACGTAAATAAGTTGACCAGTTTTAGGGTTTCTTGCTGAGAATTTTTCTCTTATTTTCTTTATAGAAAAAGTTCCAAAATCTCTTATTTCAACTGATCTACCATTCTTTAAAGCCTTTTCAATTTCATTGCAAAAAATATTAATGATTTCTTCAATTTCTGATTTAGTGAGTTTAGGATTTGTAACTTTTAGTTGATTAATTAACTGGTTTCTTGACAATTATTTTTCTTTTTTCCCTTTTTTACCAATAGCTTTTTCAAATATTCCTTTTAGAGTTGCTCCAGATTTTGTCGCCCCTTCCCCAAATTTTGCGATTAAAGACTTTTCTTCATCTAGTTGTGCTGCTTTTACACTTAGCTTAATTTTTCTTTGTTTTAATTCTAATTCAGTTATTTTTGCATCTAGAACGTTTCCAGGAGAAAATACTTCAGGTCTTGCGTCAGCAGCATCTTTTGCTAGATCTGCTTTCCGAATAGTGACTATTATTTTTTTATCTTTATCAATTGATACTTTGACTCCCGTTTTCAAAACTTCATGGACCCTAGTTGTGATTACATCTCCAACTTTTTTCCTATTATCTTTGAACCAATCAAGCGGATCTTTTTCGAGTGCTCTCTTTGAAAACCTTATTTTATCATCATTAATTTCAATAATCTTTACATTGACTATGTCATTTTTCTTAAACTTTTTTAGATCCTCTATTTTTTCCTCATAGGAAATTTCCTTGTAATGCAACATACCTGTTAACTTTGCTTCAGTTAATTCACCGAATATTGCTTTGTCAGTTATATTGATTATTTTAATCTTTACTTCTTGGCCGACCTTATCCTTAATTTTATTCCAAGGATTTTCCAATGTAGCTTTGTAGGACAACGAAACTCTTTTTGTTTCTTTATCAATGTTTACAATTTTAAATTTAATTTTTTGTGAAACCGATAATATCTTACTAGGCTTTATATTTCTATTTGTCCAATCTAATTCCGAGTTATGAATTAGACCTTCTATGCCATCTTCAATTTTTACAAAACAACCATAGTCCATTATTTTTGTTACCTCACCCCCGTATACTTCTCCAATTTTATACTTAATTTCAATATTTTCGTATGGATCTTCGGTTAGAGCTTTGACAGACGCTGAAACTCGATTTGTTTTTTCTTCAATCTTAATTATTTTAACTCTTAATTTTTGTCCTATTGTTACTAAGTCAGATGGTTTTTTTACTCTTCCATGACTAAGGTCGGAAACATGTAAAAGCGCGTCAATACCGTTGATGTCTAAAAAAATTCCCCAATCGGTGGTAGCTTTAACAATTGCATTATCAATGATATCACCCTCTTTTATATTTTTTAAAGCTTCAGAAATTTCAGCATTTTTATTTTTCTCAAGAACTGCTCTTCTAGAAACACAAACATTACCTCGATTTTTATCTATTCTTGTAGCTATAACTTTTATTGGAGTATTCATTAAGTGATCAATTTTTTTAATTGGTCTTACGTCGATCTGAGAAGATGGCATAAAACATGGCAGACCTTCAACGGTTGCAATAAAACCACCTTTAACTTTTCCTGTTATAAAACCGGTCATCTCTTCTTGAGTTTCAAAAACCTTTTCCATTTTTTTCCAAGCTTTCATTTTCCTTGCTTTGTCTCTTGAAATAATTATTTCTCCTTTAAAACTCTCTATTCTCTCTAAATAAACATCAATTTGAGAACCAACCTTTAATTTTGAAAATTCATCGTCATGTTTGAATTCTTCAATGGGTATCATACCCTCCATTTTTGCCTTACAATCTACAACTATGAAATTTTTTGTGATTTCTGTTACAGTAGCTTTTATTATCTCGTTTTCTTTTAGTTTACGATCCTTGAAGTCTTTATCTAAAAGATTTTGGAATTCTTGATGTAAATTACTATCTTTCTTTAATTCTTGTTCAGCTGCCATATTTTATTTTTATTACTTTCTCCACATATTTGGACATCTTAGATAACATAGCTTTTTTATCTAATTTTCCGGTGTCGATTTCTATCGAATCTCTATGTTTAAGTAAAGGGGAGTTTTTTCTTCGAGTATCTAAAATATTCCTTGTGCTTATTGCTTTTTTTACATCTTTTAAATTTATATTAAATTTATTTTTTTTTAGATCATTGTATCTTCTTTGAGAAGCAATATTTAGATTGCATTTAAAAAAAAATTTAACGTCAGATTTAGGTAAAATCTTTGTAGAGATATCTCTACCCTCAATACATACACTGGAAAACTTTTTAGCAAATTTTTTTTGGTAATTTTTTAAAATTGTTCTAATTTTATTTTTTTTTGCAATTAAAGAACTATGTTCAGATATTTTCTGTGAGTGTAAGCTAATTTTTTCGAGAGATTTATAATTTAATTTATGAAATTTTTTTTTTAAAAATATAATCTCATTTCTTGGCTTATGTTTCAATATCAAGTAACTAGCATATCTATATAACAAACCTGAGGATAAAAATTTTAATTTAAACTTCTTTGAGATCATTTTTGCGCCTGTTGATTTTCCTGTAGCAGCACCACCATCGCAAGATATTTGGAATTTTCTATTTCTTAACTTCAAATTTAGCTCCTAAAGATTTCATAATTTTTAAAAAAGACGGAGAAGAAGTATAAACTGTTTCAAAATTTTTAATTCGTGTTTTTGCTCCGATTAAAATACTTAAAATAAATGATGACATACAGACTCTGTGATCTCCGAGTTTTGGCACAGTAATTTTTTTCTTCTCTTTAAAAACCATTCCTTTACCAAATATTTTTAAACCGTCTTTTATCTTAGAACTTTTAACTCCAATTTGTTGTAAAATATTTTGCATTTCTTTTATTCTATTGCTTTCTTTATTAGCAAGATCTTCAATCCCCTTAAAAACAGAAGTGCCTTTAATTAATGATGCGATTACAAAAAGAATTGGATATTCATCTGTCGAATTTACGTAATACTTCTTTTCTGCATGTAAAGGTTTTATTTTACTACTTTTCACAATAATATCTCCGATAATCTCATTATTTTTTTTTTTAAGATTTTTAAATTTTATTTTTGCTCCGTATTTTTTTAAAAGCATGTAAAAACCTGTCCTAGTTGGATTTAAGCCTACATTTTTAATTCTTAAAGTTGAGCTAGGATTCATAAGAGCTAAAGCGCTAAAAAAGGCAGCTGAAGAAGGATCACCAGGCACTGTTATATTTAGTGGATCTAAGCTTTTTTTACCTAATATATTTATTACTTTGTATTTTGAATTTTTAATTTGAAAAGTTTTTTTGTTTTTCTTTAACATCATCTCAGTATGATCTCTACTTTTCTCTCGTTCAATAATTTTCGTATTTCCAAAAGAATTTAAACCTGCAAGAATAACTGCACTTTTAAGTTGAGCAGAAACATCTGCTTCATATCGTATCCCTAAAGGTAAATCAGTTGAAGTTATTTTTAATGGAAAATAGTATTTATTCTTTGGGGTAAAATTTGCACCAAAACGAGACATTAATTCTATCAATTTTTTCATATTTCTTTTGTTTAAAGAATTATCTCCTTTAACTTTTAATAAAAGACCAGGAGTTGTGCTAATTATACCTATTAATAATCTAGCTAATGTTCCTGAATTTCCAAAATTCAGTTCTGTATTTTTTTTTGCAAATAATGATCCAAGTCCTTTTCCATGAATCTTGTACCTTTTTGGACCTATCTTTTGAATTTTTATACCTAACTTTTTTAAACATTTTATAGTTGACAATACATCCTCAGACTCCAAAACATTTTGAGTGAAAGAAATATCTTGACTGATAGCTCCAATTAAAAAACTTCTTATTGATATGGATTTATCAGAGTCAACCTGTATAATTTTTTTAAAAGGTTTAATTTTATTATTTAACTTTAGAGAAAAGCTATTAGATGACATTTTTTAAGAAAATTGAGAACCAAAATAATGCTCAATTGCTTTAGACGATTTTAACAACTCTCTTGAGGTACCTTCAGCAATGACTGTATTTTCTCCTAAGACATAACTTCTATCTGTAATCTCAAATAAATTTTTTATATTATGGTCAGTGACTAGTATCGCAGTTCCAGATGATTGAATCTTTAAAATGTATTTCTGAATATCTTGTATTACCAATGGATCTAAAGCTGCTAATGGTTCATCTAATAGAACAATTTTGGGTTTATTAATCATTAATCTCGCCATCATAAGTCTTCTAATTTCACCCCCGGATAAAACTGAAGCATTTAAAGATCTTAAATGTTGTAAATTAAATTCATCAAGAAGTTTCTCCGTAATAGATTTTTGATTTTCAGCGCCTTTTATGGAGATCTGTGCAATCCCAAGAATATTATCGTACACCGACATATTAAAGACACTTCTTTGTTGAGGAAGATATCCTAATCCCTCTTTTGATCTTAAATGAATAGGAATTTGCTCAATCGATTTATTATTAAGATAAATATTTCCTCCTTCAACATTTTGTTCACCTATACACATAGAAAATAAAGTAGTTTTTCCACAACCATTAGGACCTAGAATTCCAACGCATTCACCTGGAAAAACTTTTAAAGAAAGTTTTTTTAAAATAGGTCTTCCATCAAAAGATTTACTTACATCCTTTACCTCAAAAATAGGTTTGTCTTTTTTAAATTTAAGTATTCTAAAACCCTTTTTCATTTTAAATTTACGTTAGTATCAATTATTCCATCTTCAAATGAAGATATATTTAACGTTTTTTTTTTTATATCAAATAAAAGTTTATCTGCAAGCATCGAACCTCTAGTATCATTAATTTTTACTTTATCAGAAATAGATAGAAAACTTTGAGAATTAGAATATTCAGCTTTTTCAGCAAAAAGGACACTTTTTTCGTAATTTGCAGTGACATTACCTTTAAAATTCATATCTAAAGTTTTATTGTTGTATATACCGGTGTCAGATAAAATTTTTAGAACAGTATCATCCTTGAAGTAAAAATATGCTTCAACATTTTTCATATTAACCATTTCTTGATTTTGCTTACTATTTGATGCTTCTTTAGATTTTAAAACAAATCTATTTCCCGAAAGATCTAAACCAGAGTATTCAATATTATAAAATACATCACTTTCATTTGTTTTGTTCTCAGCTCGTTTCTGTATTTTTTCTTGCGTTTCTTTTGAAATTAAACTTTGATCAGGTGTTTTTTTTTCTGAATAAGTAAAAATAATAATTAAAATACCAAAAACTAATAAGTTTAACTGAATTAATCTTAATTTTTGTTTTCTATCCATTAATTAATACCATTTTGTAAAAGAAAATGGATATGTATAATTCCTCTTAAAATTTTCTTTTTTTTTATATAATCTTTATCAGATACTACTAATAAACTTGTAATTTTTTTCTCATTCATCACAGCTAATGCTTTTGCAGCTAACATATTTTCATTCACTACTAAGGGCTTTCTTGTCATAAACTTATTAAGATTTCCGCCATGCGAATAATTTTTTAATTCTCTTCTTAAGTCACCGTCAGTTACTAATCCTTCAATAAATTTGTTCCTCAACACAACTACTACTCCAAGTTTTTTTTGACTCATGATTTTGATAGCTTGTTTTAGATTCTTTTTATAACTAATTATTGGCATTTTTTTTCCTGTTACCATTATATCCTTAGCTAGCATAAGGGAATTACCTATGTTTCCACCGGGATGAAAAATTTTAAACTTATCCTTAGAAAATTTTTTCTTATACATAACCGTCGTCGCTAAACAATCTCCCAGCAACATTGTAATTGAAGTGCTAGTAGTCGGCACTATCCCCGTTAAATCTGCCTCTTTTACTTTGGGTAAAACTAATTTTATATCACTAGCTTTTAACAAAATACTATCTAGTTTAGATGCAACACCAATAATCTTAATATTATATCTGTTTGCATACCTAAGCATATTTGAAAGTTCCGATGTATTTCCTGAGTATGAAAAAATAATGAGAATATCCTTTTTTTCTATCTGTCCCATATCACCATGAAGTGCCTGTGCAGGGTCACAAAAAAAACTTGGAACCCCAACACTTGAAAATGTTGCAGAAATTTTTCTTGCGATAATTCCGGATTTTCCTATCCCAGCAAAAATAACTTTTCCTTTACAATTAGCTATGAGTTCCACTGCTTGAATAAATGACTTATTAAGAACCTTTTTAATTTTTTTTAACTCATTGATCTGAGTATTTGCCGATTTATTCGCTAAATTTATGAAATTATTATTTTTCATTAGTGTTCGAAAATATCTTCCTTAAAACCTTTTTGATCTAATTCTACCCTTGTATTTAAAAAAGACACGCAACTTTTAAACAATTCCATTCTTTTTTCCCTTATAAGCATTTTTTCAAGCTCAGTTTTTATTTTATGAAGATATATGACATCATTTGCAGCATACTCTAATTGTTTGTCGGTTAATTCCTCAAGATCCCTATTCCAATCACTACTACCATGTCTTTTGTCTAATGACTTATTACAAAATTCTTGAACAAGATTTTTTAAGCCATGCATGTCTGTATATGTTCTTACAATCTTTGATGCTATTTTAGTATCAAAAATATTTTTTATTTTGCACTTTAAAAAATATTCAAGAGCGTTTTTGTCAAATCTTAAAAAATGGCCAATCTTTAATATTTTCTCATTTTCTAAGATTGATACTAAGTTAGGTGCTTTGTAACTATTTTTATCTGGCTGAATAATAAATACATTATCTTTTTCGTCACAAATTTGAATAAGGCTTAATTTATCTCTTTCAGGTATTTGAAGTCCTGTAGCTTCAGTATCTATCGCAATACTATTTTTTAAAGAATTAACTACTTCAGAAGTTATGTCCCCTTTAATCTTAATTATTTTCATATATAAGTTTAAATACCATGAAAAATCAAATTTGCACAATCTTAGGTGGTGGTGGATTTATAGGTAGATATATTGTTCGAAATTTGACCAAGAAAAACTTTAGGTGCATTATTACGACTAGAAAAGCCTTTCAAAAAGGGTTTTTAAAGACTCAAGCAACACCAGGTGCAATTGAACTTTTAGACTGGAATCCAAATAATTTTTCAGATTTGAAAGAAGCTATTAAAAATTCAGATGTAGTTGTAAATTTAATTGGTATCCTCTTTGAAAATAGAAAACAAAAATTTTATAATATCCACTCAAAAATTCCTGAAACTATAGCCAAGATTTGTTCTGAGTCAGATGTAAAAAAATTTATTCATATTAGTGCTATTGGAGCAAATGATAAATCAAAATCTCTATATCAAAAATCAAAATTTCTAGGAGAACAAAAAGCAATCGAAAATTTTGAAAAAACAGTAATCATAAGACCAAGTGTAGTTTGCGGTCCTGAAGATAATTTCACAAATCTTTTTTCAAAACTAAGTATTCTTCCCATTATTCCTTTGGTAGGGATAAATTATAAGTTTCAGCCAATTCTAGTATCAGATGTTGCAGACGCAATTGTCAGAGCAGTTGAAACAAAAAACAATGTGGGAAAAATTTATGAAATAGGAGGACCAAAAATTATTAGCTTTGGTGATATGGTTAAATCCATTTTAAGTACAATAAATAAAAAAAGATTTGTTGTAGAGATGCCAATGCCTTTAGCAAAAATACAAAGCACAATTACAGACTTTCTTCCTATTCCAC
>Ga0163110_10001731_pt1 | contig 11106 bp, 19 predicted proteins | sample CRUFie1St17metaG_FD_108703 | JGI IMG/M metagenome (GOLD analysis project Ga0163110, IMG submission 108703) | Marine microbial communities from the Costa Rica Dome - CRUD Field 142mm St17 metaG | ecosystem: Environmental > Aquatic > Marine > Oceanic > Photic zone | place: Costa Rica: the Eastern...
AAGAAATAAAAAAATATATTGAAGAAAAAGATAGCTTAATAAAAACTAATTCAACAAATAACAATAATTTAAAAATTTGGGATAAAGAACTAAAAGAAAAAAATATCTCCAGAGATAATTTAATAAGTCAAAAAATAAGTGACATAGATGTTGAAGTACAAAACGTTAACCCAAGACTGGTTGAAAATACTATAGAACAAGAAGAAAAAGAATTAAAAGATTTAAACGCAAAATTAAATGTTTATGGTGATAAAGAAGTACCAGAAGAAATAGATTTAGAATTTTTAAGAAAACAAACAAAAAGTAGAGAAGAAACTAACATACAAAATATAAAAAATAAAACCAATTTAAAAAATTTAACTAATACCTTAAAAAATTTAAGAGAATCAGAAATATGTCCTATGTGTAAACAAGCACTAAAAGATGTGGACCATAGTGAAGAAATATCTAATTTAGAAGAAGAAACAAAAAGTTTAAATTTAATTATTGAAGACAAAGATTTAGAAATAAAAAAATTAGATAATAAAATAGATGAGTTAACAACCAAAAAAATTGTTTTTGATGAATATGAAAAAGAACTTCTTAAAAAAGAAAGATTAATTTTAGAGGTTGGACAAAAAGAATTAGGGTTGGAAAAATTAAAAAATAAACTTATTAAATGGAAAGAAAATAAAGAAAGATTAGAAAATAATACAAAATTAGAAAAACAAATTTTAACTATAAATTCAGAAATAGACGTATTAAAAAATAAAAAAGAAAATATATTTAGGGAAGTTGAGTATAACAATAATAGAGTAGAGACAATAGAAAACTCAATAAATGAAAATCAAAACAAAATAGAAAAAATAAAAAAAGAAAATAATGTAGAAAAAGTTTTTAGAGCTTACTTAACAGTATTTGGTAAAAATGGTATAATAAAAACAATTGTTAAAAGTGTTGTACCTAAATTAAATAATGAGTTAATGAGACTACTATCAGATGTTACAAATTTTATGGTAGAAATCAGAGTTAATGATAAAAATGAAGTTGAATTTTGGATGGTAGATAATCAAACTAATATTGAAAAATTATTATCTACTGGTAGTGGGTTTGAAAAAACTCTATCTTCGTTAGCGATAAGAACTGTTTTAACAAAAGTTTCCTGTTTACCAAGACCTAATATTACTGTATTTGATGAGGTATTAGGTAAAGTTAGTAATGAAAATTTAGACCAAGTAGGGGTATTTTTCAGTAGGATTAAGGATTATTTTGAAAACGTTTTTTTAATTACCCACAACCCACTAGTTAGAGAATGGGCAGACAATAACATAACAATTAAAAAAGAAAATAATATTTCAAAACTTATTTAAATATTTATAATTATGAAACCTAGAGTAAAAAAGTATCTATTATTTATGTTTGGAAATTGGGAAACAATAGAAAGAAATGCCCCAATAATGAATAACATCAGAGATATTATGGAAACAATAGTTACCACACAAGAATTTACTTTTGTAACAGGAGACAAAGTTATTATAATGTGTATAAAATCCGAATTAACGTTTGAAGACATAAATCAAATACTAGAAGAATTTTTAGAACCACACATTTCTACTTATTTTTTAATGCCTAAACCTAGAAAATTAGGGTATAGATTAGATGAAAATTTAGAAAATCATTTATTTGGTAAAGCACCTTTTCACCCACAATTAAATGTAGACCCTAGAGTCGCACAGGCTTTAGCAGACCAACTAAAGAATTTAATGAGTAACAAAATTAATAGATTAAAAGAGACTTTACTAAACCCTATAGAAAAAACAAAAACCCACCAACTAAGACCTCTAAATGTGGATAATGTACTGGATAAGATAATCGATGAGGGTATGGAAAGTCTAACACAAGAAGAACTTGATTTCTTAAAAAAATATAATAATATTTAATAACATAAGTTTAAAAAAATATTGTTATATGAAATTTAATACAGCAGAATACAAATTATCATTATTCACAGAAGATGTGTGTGAAGACTGTCAAACCCTAAAAGAAATACTTAAACAAAATAACATCCCATTCACTAATCTAAGCATAACCACTAGAGTAGAATCAGAAAAACAAAAAAAAATTAATTCTGCTAATAGATGGGACTTTATAGATGCGGAAAGAGATAGTAACGATGGACTTAACTGGTTTACACCAGTTATGATTGTAGAAGGTAGTGACGGGAAGATATCATATATACCATCAGTCCAAGACGAAATAAATTGTGATGGAGGAAATTGTATCAATACTATGACATCAGAAAATGTAAACAAGGTTTTAACACCATATCTAATTTAAAATTTTATCGTAAAATACATAATAATTAAAATTTATTTATTATATTTGTACAATATTTAGTATGAACTGACAAAAAGTCAGTACTAAATTAGTGGTACACTATTTGTAATAAAATAGCTATATAAACGTTTAATAAATAAAAAGTAATTATATGTCAAAAAATACATTCATAAATCAAACAGAAATATCCCAATACCTAAAAGACGTTAGAAAAAGAAAAGTTTTAACACCGGATAGAGAAAAAGAATTAGCTAAAATGATGTTAAATAATGAACTATCTATAGAAGAGAAAGAAAAGATACACCTAGAATTATTAGAAGGTAATCTAAGATTTGTTATTAGTGTAGCTAAAGACTATCAGGGACAAGGTATGGATTTACCGGATTTGATAGCTGAGGGTAATTACGGACTTTTAAAAGCAATCAATAACTTTAAATGGGAAAAAGGTTTTAGATTTATATCATACGCGGTATGGTGGGTAAAACAATCAATACTACAGTCTTTAAATGAACATGCACGTACTATAAGACTACCAGTAAATATTATACAAGAGTTACATAGAGAAAGAAAAAAAGTTAGTGAAGAAATAACTAAATTGAATAGTAAATTAGCTATGTTACCAACAACAATTAACTATGATAGACCAATAAATGAAGAAGGTGATACTTTGATAGATGTCCTTATAAATAAAGATGCTGATAATCCAGAAGATGCTTTTGCTGATGAAGTAAATTTAAAAGATGAACTAACTAAGTTAATGTCAGTTTTAGACGAAAGGGAAAAAAATATAATAATAGATTATTATGGTTTACATAATACCCCTATGACTCTACAAGAGATAGGAGATGGATTATCACTAACAAAAGAAAGAGTTAGACAGATAAAAGAAAAAGCCTTACGTAAACTTAGAAATGATAGCTACCAACTATTAGAATACCTAACAGATTAATATTTATCAATAAAAGGATAAATGAAAAAAAGATTATTTCCGTTATTAATAGCCTTATCTGCACTAGCGGTATCCGGTTCAGCCGCATTCTATTCTGTATTTGGGTTAAGTAAACTATTTGCCGGAGCCTCCACCCAGGTAATAATAATGGCTGGTTCACTAGAATTTGCAAAACTTGTAGTGGCTTCACTATTGTACCAATACTGGGATACAATTAATAGAGCTTTAAAAATATATCTTTCATTAGCGTGTTTTATACTCATATTAATCACAAGTGGGGGTATATACGGATTTTTATCGGGAGCTTATCAAGAGACAGCAACTAAATCTGAGTTGTTAGACAAATCTTTAGCAATACTAAATCAAAAACAAATAAGGTTTGAAGAACAAAAAACAGATTTAACTATTGAAAAAACTCAACTAAATAAATCAATTTCTGAATTAAGAGTATCCCTCTCAAACCCAAGTTCAGTATCATATTATGATAAAGAAGCCGAACAGGTAATAACAACCACATCTAGTTCTACGAGACGAGCTTTACAAAAAGAATTAGAAAACACAATAAAAGATAGAGATGACGTTAACATAAAATTAGAAGCAGTTCTTGATTCTATAAATTCAACCGATGTATTATTATTAGATAAAGAAGTTAGTAACGAAGCTGAAAGAGAACTAGGACCTTTAAAGTATTTAGCTGAAACTACCGGTAAACCAATGAATGAGGTTGTTAATTGGTTTTTATTATTAATTATATTTGTATTTGACCCATTGGCAATTGCACTAGTTGTAGCGGCCAATTTTGCATTTGCACAAATAAAATCAAAAAAAGAAGAATTCATAATTCAAACTAATGGAGTTAAGCCTGAAGATGTGAAAATGTCAAAACCAGACGGTTTAGAATTTAACACACCATATACCATGGAAGAACTAAGTCAAAAAGAAATATCTAGAGAGTTAGACAAAAATGATGAGGAACCCAAAGAAGAGTTATATACAGAAGAAGATGAAAAAAGAATGGACGTTATAGGTCAAAATGGAAACGATGGAATACATTATGATAGAGAATATAATTATAAAAATTTAATTACAACAACAAAAAATTTAACAGAGGAAGAAGTTGAAAACTTAAGTAAAGAAATAGCAAAAACCGAAAATAAAATAGAGGAAAATCCAATAAATCCCACCAAAAAAGAACTTGAAAAATTAGCCGAAGCACTTAATATTAATTATAGTGATGAAAACGTAGATTTAGACAGACTAACAGATACGACACAGACATTAATAAATAAAGTTGTAAACTCTAAAGATGAAGAAAACAAAAATACACTCAAATACGAAGGTAGAAAGTAAACAAATTCTTTTATGTAATACAAATAGAAATAGTCAAGATTTCTTAAATTCATTAAAATTTAGATTAAATGGTAATTACAAAAAAATACCTAATTACTTAATAGAAAAATCTGGAAAAATACATAATTTAAATAACCAAGATGTGACATCTCACTATTTAGATGGTTACACCCATAAAGGTGTGGTTATTATTTGTTTAGAAAATTTAGGTTGGTTAAAAAGAAGAAGTCAAGACGGAAAGTTTGTTGATTGGTTAGGTGATATTTATACTAATAAAGTCCATGAGAAAAAATGGAGAGGTAAATATTTTTGGGATATTTATAGTAATAAACAGATGGAGAGTACATTAAAACTAGTTAAAGATATTTGTAAAAAACAAAACATACCACAAGATTTTATAGGGCATAATGTTTTAGTAGATGGGATAGAAAATTTTAAAGGTATTGTTTCTAGAAGTAACTATAACGAATATTGGACCGACATAAACCCATCTTTTAATTTTGAATTATTATGAAAAAAACTATTATTAAAAATTACACAGAGTACAGAAACGATAAGTATGATGAAATGAAGTCTCTTTTAAATAAATCTAAAAGATTATTTGAACAAGTAGAGGACGAACAAAAAATGCAAAGAGACGAAGAAAAAACAAAAGAATATGAAGTTTCTAGTGGTAAGATAGTTGTACATGGTTATACTACTACAGATATTACATTGACTGATGAGGAAAAAAATACCTACCAAGAGACAATGGATGACTTTATAGAACAAGTTTCTGATTTAGTAGATTATAATTCTTTGAATATATACGATAATAATGTAGAATGGTCTGGCCAATTAGTAAAATTTGATACAGAATTTTTCTACACAGTAGGTGAGAGAAACGGTGTTTATATTAGTGGTAGTATGATTAAAGTAGACGAAGAAGCTCTTGAAATGTTAAATAATCTAAAAGATTATTACCAAATATTTTCAGCGAAGTGGGCAAAAGTATTGGCTGATAGAAAGTCAACTAAAAAAATGGAAAACGAAAATAAATAATATGGAATTTTTAAAAAAATCATGGAAATGGGTAGTTGGGATTATAGGGTTTTTTATAGGCTTTGTATGGTTTATGAATAACAACTCAACTAAAAAGGTTAAAAAAATAAAAAAGAATATTAAAAACAACCAAAAGAAAACAAAAGAGGTTGATAAAAAAATAGAAAACATAAAAAATAAAAAGAAAGTTACAAAGAAAAAAATTGCTGATGTAGATAAGGAATTAAAAGAACTTAAAACAAAAAAACCTAAAGTAAAAAAGAAAACAGGAAAACAATCCACAAAGGCATTAAAAGATAGACTTAAAAAAAGTAATTAACAATGAAAAATTGGACAGAAAAATCATGGGGGTTATTAGTTATGACAATTGTATCACTAGTTATTATGATGCACGTTTCCTGTGGTACTACTAAAACAGTAGACAAGTGTGACAAAGAAAAAAAAGAATGTTGTTCTACTAAAAAAGAATCGAAATGAAAAAACTAATACTAATATTATTATTGCTTACTCCAGTATGGACCTTTGCTCAAACACATACATTCACAGAAAAAGAGGTGATTGAAATGGACTCCCTATTCCAAGTCTATGAACAAAATGATAGTTTACAAAAACTAGAAATTAATTTACTTAAAACACAATTAACAAATTATAAAACTCTACACACCCAAGATAGTCTACATATAGCCTTTATGTTAGAGAAAACAAACTTATTAAATCAAAGGATAGATTTATACATAGACCTAACAAAAGAATTACAACCCAAATGGTACAATAAACCAGTAGTTCACTTCTTCTTAGGTGCAGCAACAATTGTTACAGCTTCTTGGGTCGTATCTAATGTTAAGTAATATTTATAAGTAATGGCACTAACAAAAACAGATAAAGACGAAATTGCTAGAATAGCAAGAAAAGAGATTAGAGATTTTATGTCTAAACCTCAGTTTAGGAATGAAATTCAAAAACTTGTTGTAGATGAAATCAAAAAAGGTAGAAATACCAGAAATGAAATTGTGGATATAGTTAGTAAAGTTATGTTAGAGTTATATAAAACTTTTTGGTTTAGACGTAGTATGTGGCAATCAGAAATAAAAAGAGTAAGATAAATGGGGATAAAAGATAATTTCCAAAAAAGTTTAAATAAGGCTATAGAAGGTAAGGATAAAATGTTTTACAAATCTTTATTAAAAAATGCTAAGGATTTAGAAGAAAAAGAAAATATGAAAAAACATAAAGGAAAAACTTGTGAAGAAATTCACCCAGAAATAACTCACGAAGACTGGGAAAAAAATGAACAAAAAGAAATGGAAGAAGCTACAACTTCAGCAAGTGCAGGAGCTTTTATGGCTCCTATGGGGATGGACCCAAGATTTGCAGGTAAAAAGAAAAAGAAGAAAAAAGAAGAAGTTGGTGAAGCTACAACAGCTGCTAGTTCTGGGCAATATGCGACACCAAGGTTCTTAGCAAAAAATGAAAAAAATTGGAGAGGAGCATCAAAAACACAGTGGCCTGGTGGAAAATTTGTAAAAGTAAAAGATAAATGTAAAAAATTTCCTTACTGTAACCAAGGAGATATAAATGCTTTGGATTTATATGAAAATAAAAAAATCACAAAGGCAATTGATGAGGTCGCTAAAAAAACTGGAAAAGATAAAAATTATATAAAAGAATTAGTAAAAAAGGATTTAGAGGAGATTATAAGACGTAGTATTTATAAATCACCCATAACCTCTATATTGGGTCCAAAAACTAAAATGAATACACCAATAGGTAAAATTTTTACAATGGGGTCCAATGTGGGTGGAAAATACGAATAAATAGATATTTATAATAAAAAGAAATTATGTCAATCAAAGATACAGTATTAGCTTCAAGTCCTGATTTGGACAAAATTATAGAAAAATCAGTTAAAAGAATTGGTGAAAATCATTCATTAGCTAGAGATAATAAAGGTGTGGAGATGCGTCCAGCCGAAATAGAAGAAGACAGAAAAGAGTGGAAAGAGACCACTGCAGTAATAGAGGAGTCTTTAAAAGCTGTTGCTGATGAAATGGCAGAAAAAATGGTATTAGAGAATACAATAGATAATATGGTAAAAGACGTTTTAAAAAACGAAAAAGATAATTCAACCAAAGAAGTAAAAATAGAAGAAGGAACTAAAAACACTATAAAAAAATTAGTTAAGAAAAAATTAGAAAAAACAAAAAATATTTCTGAAGGTAGTAAAGTACCAGGATATGATGCTTATGAAAAAGCTGTTAAAAAATCCAAAACTCAGAATGACGCAGCTATGAAAGAAACAGAAAAGAAATTTAAAGAATATTCAGACTTTGAAGGTAATTCTAACCCAGAATTCCCTAACCAACAAAATTCTACAACTGACACACATTCACCTATGTATAGAAACACTACTGAAGATGAAGAATTTGTTGAAGATTTTGCCTATCCAGGATTACAGGATTTCGATGTACATAACCAAAACATGGAAAGATTAGCTGATTATCTAGAAGGTAGTTCAGAAACTGGTAATGCACAAACAGATGAAGACGGCAAAGCTGTAGGTAATGTAGTACCTAGTGATTTAGGAGAAAAAATGCTTAAAAATAAAAAACGTAGAAAAGAAAAAATAGATGCACAAAAAGCGTCAATGACTAATTTAAGAGGGATAACACCTGATGTACAAAAAGTAAAACAAGTTAAAGAAGGTGTAGATTCAGATATAGAAGAAATGAAAAAATTGTGGTCCTATAACAAAAAGACACAATAAATCTATTTACCACCCAATCTCTATACCTATCTTTATAATGATAAAAGATATGGAAAGAAAAAGATTATTACCGGAAGAATTTTTAAATTATGTAACTAAAAGAATTAGTTATGAAGAAATGCGCATGTGGGTTAAGGTCAATAATATTAATGTTGAAAAAACAGAATTATTTTTTGATTTAGTAATATCTTTATTTTATCTTATAGAAGAGACATATTTGGGTAAAGATGTTATAAAAACTGAGGAAGACAAAAAAGGTCATTTTGATTGGTGTTGGAAAATAACACTTGATAATTTTGATAAAGAAAATATAAAATTTAATTATAAAGGAGAACATTATAATTATTTTTATCATTTTTTTTATGAAGGGTTTTACAATAATGAAATAGATGATAAAATAAGTAAACTAAAAAAATTTTTAGTAGAATTGTTTCAGTTATATAAATTAAAAACAGAATCAGAATTAGATGTATTATCAGAAATTTACAAGATATTAGAAAATAACTTGACTGTTAATAAATAATTCTTTAAAATTAAATCATGAGAATATTAAATATAATTAGTAATGAAATAATCATTGAAAAACAAAAGCTAGAAAATGAGTTGGAAAGGGTTTTAAATAGCCCCGAACTCTCAACAGAAAAAATGGTTAAAGAATCATTAAAATTATTAAATAAACTGACACAAGTTAGTAATACAATGTTAACTTGGGAGTCATACATAACTAAATATAAAAAAGAAGAAGAAAAATAATATGGAAACATTAACACAATTAGAAACATTAGTAACATCTATAAAAGTAGATGCTGAGAAATTTTTTGATAAAAAAAATAAAAGTGCTGGAATTAGAGCTAGAAAATCAGCACAAGAACTTAAACAAGTGCTGCAAGAATTAAGAAAAGAAATACTAGAAGAAAGTAAAAAATAAATGAATAGTTGGATTTACACTTTAATGTTTATATTTTCCCTACTGGTAATTGGGAGAAATATTTTTTTAGTTTTAACTAAATTATTTTCAGCTGAACCGTCACCCTATAAACTAAACTATAGAGAACTACTGTTATTGGGTATTTCTTTATCTTATTCATTAACATTTATTATACATTAAATGGGATTATACGAAGAAATATCAAAATTGAGTGGGTATTTTAATAGCCTTAGAATACACGAAGGTTTATTAGTAATAGACTTAAAACTACCTATAGATTGGAAAGTAAAAGAAATAGTGGGCAGTAGAGGAAATAAAATCCAATTACAAGAAGGTAGTAAAAGTAAAACACAAAAAATAGTTTCATTTTTTTCTTCTTTTGAGGAAAAAGAAAGTGTAATACTAGAAGAAGAAGTTTTAGCTGTAATAAAATGGAATATAGAAACGGAAGAAAAACAATTACTACTACAACAAAAAATGATTGAGTTGGAAAAAGTATTTAATGAAAATGATATAAATTCTTTAAGAAATTTAGATATAAATTTTAAAACAAATCTTTTAAATTTAAATGGAGAAACAAAAATTGAGCCGTTGGTTAGAGAAGGAGATGGAGAAAGACCAGAACGAGATACTACAACATAAAAAAAAGTTAATAAATCAAATAAAAAAAGAAGGGGTAACAGGAATTATGTCTAAACCTAAACCTAAAAAACAAAAAGGGGTATGGAAGAAAATCAAAAAGTTTTTAGGTATTTAGGTGAATGTGCAGAAATAGCTGAAAAACTAGAAAAAGAAAATCTATTCACCAACACAACAGTTACTCTAAACACAAATCCCAAAAATTACCTAGAAATAATCCAAGAAATAGAAGAATTTGTTAAGAGTCCAGTAAATAGAAATCAATCAACAATATCATTAACTATAGGAAAAACAGAATTTATATTTAATAGAGACTAATAAGTAAATTGTTTTCTTAAAAATTCTCGTTTATAACCAACACCAACCAACAAATCGTAAAGTTGTTTACGTTGTACAGTATTAGTATCAGACACAAACAAACAATCATATCTACCATTATCTAAAAAGTCTAACTCAATAATTTTTAATAATCTAGTTGCGTCAGAAATTGTTTTCAAACTAAAAAGATTAAATATTTCATCTTTTTGAATTACTAGTTTATTATTTAAAGTAAAAACTTGTTTAAAATCTTTAGAATTCAGATATGTTTGTATTAAGTCATTAAAATTTATTTTATTTTTAGTATGATGGTCATAAATCATTTCCTCCTTCCAGTAAGGTAGTAACTTAATTATATTATAGTTAGATTCTCCTAGAGTAATTTTTTTATTTCTACCCATCTCATCTTTAACAAAAATGCTTTCTTTTGATGTTTCAGTGGTTATAATAGATAACTCAAACATAACCCTCTTACGAGAAATATATTCTGTTATGAATTTAGGCTTTTTTTCTCCGATAAGTTTATTATATTTGTTTAAAATACTTTTTTTATTATTTGAAGAAAAAAATACTTTATTTCTTTCTCCATTTTTAAACAAAACTATTTTATATTTATTACGATTATAACTCATATGAATAAAGATTACTATAAAACTCTAAATATAAATAGAAATGCAACTCAAGATGAGATAAAAAAGTCATTTCGTCAATTATCTAAACAACATCACCCAGATAAGGGAGGTGATGAAAATGTATTTAAAGAAATTTCAGAAGCTTATGATACATTAGGTGACCCAAACA
>Ga0163110_10001732_pt1 | contig 11105 bp, 12 predicted proteins | sample CRUFie1St17metaG_FD_108703 | JGI IMG/M metagenome (GOLD analysis project Ga0163110, IMG submission 108703) | Marine microbial communities from the Costa Rica Dome - CRUD Field 142mm St17 metaG | ecosystem: Environmental > Aquatic > Marine > Oceanic > Photic zone | place: Costa Rica: the Eastern...
ATTTGTTTTTTTGCCTCTTCTCCAATTACAGATTGAAAATCTCGAACTAATTGTGGATAAGGATGAGGACCAGCTGCTGTTCCAATAATATAAAAAGTATTATCTACATTAGAAACCCAATCTCTTAATGCTTCATTCATTGCATCTTTAAGAGTACCATTACCTGAGGATACAGGAACGACTTCACCTCCCAATAATTTTATTTTAAAAACGTTAGGTTTTTGCCTTTCAATGTCCGTTTGACCCATATAGATGACACATGGTAATCCAAATCTTGCGCAAACTGTTGCTACCGCAACTCCATGTTGACCGGCTCCAGTTTCAGCAATTATACGAGTTTTTCCCATCTTTTTTGCTAAAAGTATCTGACCGAGGCAGTTATTTATTTTGTGACTTCCTGTATGGTTTAACTCATCACGTTTGAAATAAATTTTTGCACCATTAGCATAATCTGTAAGTCTTTCGGCAAAATATAAAGGGCTTTCTCTTCCAATATAGTCCTTTGCAAAACTTTCCCTCTCCTCAATAAAGGAGGTATCATTTTTTGCATCATTGTAAGCCTTTTCAAGATCCAAAATCAAAGGCATAAGGGTTTCCGCTACATAACGCCCTCCAAAATCGCCAAAATTCCCTGAAGCATCTGGTTTATCTTTATAAGTATTTTTAGTCATTTTTTCTTTCATAAGCCATTCTAGTTAATTTAACAAAATTCTTAATTTTTTCTTTATCTTTTGACCCTGGTTCATTTTCAACACCTGAAGAAACATCAATTACAGATGCGCGAGAAAATTTAATTGCATCATTGATATTATCCTCATTTAATCCGCCTGATAAATAATATTCTCCACCCTTCCAATTCTCTAAAATTGACCAATCGAATGTCTTATTAAGTCCGCCTCTTTGTTTATTAGAACCAATATCAGGTTTTGCATCAAAGAGGAAATAATCTACTACATCACAATATCTTTCTGATGAAGCCAAATCTAATTCACTTGATATTCCAAAAGCTTTAATGATTGGCAACCCAAAAGAATTTTTTATTTCTTCACATCTGTCAATTGTTTCATCACCATGTAATTGAATTAGATTTGCGTTTACTGAAGCAATACAACGTTCAATATAATTACTATCAGCATCAACAAAAACTGCAACTCTCTGAATATCACTCGCCGCTTTAGAGAAAAAATTTCTCTCAGCATATTCTGGTTCAATTCTCCTAGGGCTAGGGTCTGCAAATATAAAACCACATATTTCAGCTCCGGAGACCCTAACCATCTCTATTTGCTCTTGAGACGATAAACCACATATTTTTATCTTTATTGTCATTGTTTTATATTTTTTAGAATTTCATTAATAGTTTTTACTGGGTCTATTGACTCAGTTATTGGTCTGCCAATAACTAATAGGTCAGCCCCTGCATCAATAGCTTTTTTTGGGCTCATTACTCTTTTTTGATCATTTTTATTATCTTCTTCTAATCTAATACCAGGGACAACTAGAATAAAATTTTTTCCAAGTTTATTTTTTATTAATGAAATTTCTTTTGCTGAACAAACAACCCCATCTAAACCAGAATCTTTGACTAAGCGGGCAAGTCGAAGAACAAGATCTTCACTATTATCTTTATAACCAATTTCTTTTATATCCTCATTGTCTAAGCTTGTCAGAACAGTTACTGCAATTAGTTTTGTTGATTTATCTTTAAACTCATTTCTAGCCTTTGCAGCTGCTTCTAACATTTCCCTTCCTCCAGATGAATGAACATTAATTATTGCAATATCTAGCTCCATTAATGTCTTTACAGTTTTGTAAACCGTCATAGGAATATCATGGAGTTTTAAATCTAAAAAAATTGGGATATCAAACTTTGAAATCTCTCTAACACCATCAGGTCCAAAAGAATTAAAAAATTCCATACCAAGTTTTACACCTCCAATATGATTTTTTAAATCTGATACAATTGATTGAGCTTTAGTTAGTGAGTTAACATCTAATGCGAGGATAATTGGATTTTTAAATATCTTATTCATTTCTTCTCCTAGCAGTTTAATTTTATAAACTAATTAGAGTGAATTAAGATTTATAGTTAAGTCTATCTCTTACACCTTTGCCAGGTTTAAACATTGGAACATTTTTCGCTGGAACTACAACTTTTTCACCGGTTCTTGGGTTCCTTCCACTTCGAGCATTCCTATGTCTTACTGAAAAAGTTCCAAAACCTCTAATCTCAACTCTACCGTTGCTTGATAAAGTTTCACCAATATTTTCAAGAACAGTATCAACAATTATCTCAACATCTTTTTGAATTAGGTGAGGGTTATTCTTTAAAAGTTTTTTTATTAAAGAAGATTTAATCATTATTATCCTCATCACTATTATTTTCTGATGAATTTTTGTCAAGGGCTTCTCCAAGAATATCTCCCAGAGATGCACCAGAATCCTTAGATCCGTATTGCTCAATAGCTTCCTTCTCATCAGATATTTCCAAGGCCCTAATTGATAGTGATATTTTTCGAGACTTAGGATCATAATTTGTTACTTTGGCATCTACCTTTTGACCTGATTCAAATCTTTCAGGAATTTGTTCGGATTTATCTTTTGAAAGATCAGATCTTTTAATAAAAGCTGGTACTTTATCACCTATTTCAACATCAATCCCTGCCGCTTGAGATGCTACTACTGTACAAGTTACAACACTTCCTTTTTTAATTTGATCAAGAGATTCCATAGGATCATCACTAAGTTGTTTAATTCCAAGGGATATTCTCTCTTTTGATGGCTCAATATCAATAATAATAGTTTCAATTTCTTGATTGACCTCGAAATCCTTAATTGCATCAGGACCAGACTTTCTCCAGTCAATATCAGACATATGAACAAGACCATCAAGCTCATCATTGACTTTAACAAAAAGACCAAAATCAGTAATATTCTGAATTTTACCCTTTAGCTTTGTGCCAATAGGATTATTTTGAGCAAAATCTTCCCAAGGATTATCTAAGCATTGCTTTAAACCAAGAGACAAACGTTTTTTATCAGGGTCTATTTCAAGAACCATTACTTCAACTTCTTGATTTTGTTCAACATATTTATTGGGATTTTGCATTTTTGAAACCCAACTCATTTCTGAAACATGAACCAGTCCCTCAATGCCGCCATCAAGCTCTACAAAAGCTCCATAGTCAGCTATGTTTGTTACTCTGCCTTTATAGCGCTCTCCAACATTATAATTCGTTTGAGCTTCAATCCAAGGATCATTTTGTAATTGTTTCATACCCAGAGAAATACGCATATTTTCTCCAGAAACTTTAGTAATTAAGACCTTAATCTTTTCGCCTACAGATATAACCTCTTCAGGGCTGTTAATCCTTTTCCAAGAGATATCAGTTACATGCAAAAGGCCATCAATTCCTCCTAAATCTACAAAAGCTCCATAGTCAGTTATATTCTTTACTATACCTTCTACTATTTCACCTTCTTTAATCTTCTCTAATAATTCAGACTTATCAACAGATAAGCTTTCAGAGAGTACTGATTTTCTTGAAACAACAATATTTCCTCTTCTACGATCCATTTTAAGTATATGGAATGTTTGCAAGGTATGCATTAAAGGTTTCATATCTCTGATCGGCCTAACATCAACTTGACTTCCAGGAAGGAAAGCTTGAGCACCATCTAAATCAACTGTAAAACCACCTTTAACTTTACCATTGATAACACCTTCAACAATTGTATTTTCTTTTTGAGAAACTAATAAATTTGTCCAAATTTCCTCTCGTCTTGCTTTTTCTCTTGAAAGTACAGCATCACCTAGAGCATTCTCTATTCTTTCAAGATATACATCAACTTCGTCGCCAATTTCTAGATTATGATCTTTTCCTGAAGCAGAGAATTCCTCAGAAGGAATTCTACCTTCAGTTTTCATACCTACATCTACTACTATTGTATCGGACTCTATTCCTACAACTGTACCTTTAATAACCTGACCTTCTTCACAAGCATTTGAAACAAAGCTCTCTTCAAGAAGTTTTGAAAATTCTTCTTGAGAACTTTCTGGAACTGAATCAACTAAATTTGACAAATATTAATCTCCCTAAATTATAAAATATTACAATAGTCATCAAACTTTTTAATGACTAAAGATGAAACTATATCTAATGTATCTTCTATATTAATACCAGTAGTATCAATAATATGAGCATCTTTTGCCGCAACTAATGGTGCAACGCTTCTTTCCTTATCTCTTTGATCCCTTTTTTGCAATTGTTTTATTACATCATTATAAGAAATTTTCTTATTATTTTCCAAAAAGTCTGAAAATCTGCGTTTTGCACGTACCTCTAGAGATGCAGTAATGAATAATTTAAGATTAGCGTTTGGAAAAATAATCGTACCAATATCTCTTCCATCAACAACAATTCCTCTATGATCCTTTGACTGTTCCTTAAAATTTCTTTGAATACTAACTACAGTTCTTCTGACATCTGGTATAGATGCTATAATAGAGGAGTATTTATCAATTAATGGATTTCGAATTTCACTCTCATTAACAGAATTAATATCAAAAATGTTAGCTTCTGATACTGCATTAAAATCTGAAAAATCCTCACCATATTTGTGTATGGTGTTTAGGGCCAAACCTCTGTAAATTATTCCAGTATCAAAGTAAGAAAAGTTAAATTTCTTTGAAATACCTCTTGCTATTGTTCCTTTTCCTGAACCAGCACCACCATCGATTGCAATAATAAAAGTCATGTTTTTATGCCGATAATTTAGCCCCTAGTTTTTTCATTACTTCTATAAAATCTGGAAAGCTAGTCTTTATTGTTTCAGTATCATCTATTCCTATTGGTTCATCTGAAACCATACCCAATATGATTGACGACATTGCAATACGATGATCTAGCTTGGTTTCAATTAAAGCACCTCCTTTTGGCCCTTTGGAATTTCCTCTGATAATAAGATTATCATCCTCGATATTTGCATCAATTCCATTTTTAGACAAAATATTATAAATTCCCAATAATCTATCACTTTCTTTAACTTTTAATTCTGATAATCCACGGAATATAGAAGTACCATTAGCCATGGAAGCTGCTATAGCAAGTATCGGATAGTCATCAATCATGCTTGGTGCTCTTTTAGCAGGAACATCAATTGGATTCAGAGTACTCGATGAAACTTCTATGTCATAAGTTATTTCTCCAGCTTCACTCTTTTTATTAGAATATCTTATATTTGCCCCCATCTCATCTAAACATTTATATATACCGTTGCGGGTTGAATTTGATAAAACACTCTTAATTTTAATATTTGAGTTCTTACAAATTAGACCTGCAACCAAAGGATAAGCTGCAGATGATGGATCACCAGGAATTTTTATATTAACTGGATTTAAGGCTTTCTGTCCTTCAAAGCTTATAAAATTCTTACCATCTTTTTCCTCTGTATTAATTTCATAACCATAGTATTTAAAAAGAGTTTCAGTATGATCCCTCGTTTTTTCCTTTTCTATTATAGTAGTTATACCTGGTGTATTTAAACCAGCTAACATTATTGCAGATTTAACTTGTGCAGAAGCTACCTTCATTTCATGTGTAATAGGAATAGGAAATTCAGTACCCTTAACCTTTATCGGAAGAAACTCTGAATTTCTCAAATTAAAGTTTGCTCCAAAATCAACAAGTGGTTCTGTCACTCTTTTCATTGGCCTTTGAGATAATGAGTCATCACCAATGAAAAGAGTTTCAATAGGGTAGGTAGAAACAAGCCCTAATATAAGCCTTGCAGCAGTTCCAGAATTTCCAAAATCAATAGGTCTTTCGGACTGTTTTAGACTGCCAATGCCTATACCGTTTATAATACATTCATCATGTACATTAAAATCAATGCTTGAACCAAGAGATTTCATACAATTTATTGTGCAGAAAACATCGGAGCTATTAAGCAAACCAGTTATTTTACTTTCACCTATTGCCAAAGAGGACAATATAATACACCTATGAGAAATAGACTTATCGCCTGGTATAATGATTTCTCCACTTAAGTCAGAACTTTTACTTGAAAAAAGACTTAAGCTTGACATATTATTTTTTTGATCTTGATTCATTGTTAATTAAGGTTTAGCAGACATATTGTAAGAAAAAAACTTTTTTTGGTTTTGACACTATTGTTTCTTCATGGCAATGGAGATAAATAATTTATAAGGATAAAAATGAATAAAGACAAATTAGGTAAGAAAAGAGTTTGCCCTACAACAGGAAAAAAATTCTATGACTTAAATAAGGATCCGGTAGTTAGTCCTTATACTGGTGAAATATTAAATGAAATGAACATTGAGGATTTAGAAAAAGAAAAAATAGAAGTAAGTGCTCTTGAAGCTGAAGTAAGTGAAAATCAAGTAGAGAGTACAGATGAAAATATCAAAGAAATTGATGATGTAATTGAATCTGATGATGAAGACATAATCCCAGAAATTGATGAAGAAGCAATCCCAGACCTTGAAAACTCAACTGATGATGAGGTAATTGATAGTGAAACTGAAGATGATATTAATGAATTTGACGCTGATGATCTAGATGACCTGGAAGATGAAAATGACGATGACTTTATTAATGAAGATGATGATGTCTCCGATGTAATTAAAACCGTTCCAAGCGAAAATAATAATGATTAAAGATGGGGCTATAGCTCAGCTGGGAGAGCGCTTGCATGGCATGCAAGAGGTCAGCGGTTCGAACCCGCTTAGCTCCACCAATTTATAAAATGAAATTTTCAGTTATTCTGATAATTGCTGGTTTAATATTTTGGATAAGCGTTTTTTTATATCAAAGCTAACTTAACAATAACTCCGTTAAGCAATGTTAAAATAAATTAATGTCATAATAAGTGTTATTAAAAAAATTATAACAATGATGATTATTGATTTCAAAGTTTACCTTCCACACCTATACCATTTAATCGCGTCTGATATATCTTTTCTTGTGGCTAACCCTTCTTCAAATAGTAAATTTAAATTATATTGAGCCCCACTATGTCCTTTTGAAGCAGACTCTTTGTACCATTTTAGTGATTTTGTAAAATTTTGTTCAACACCAACACCAAAGCGATATGCTAAACCTAAATTATATTGTGCCTCAATACTTCCTTGCTCTGCTGATAAAGCATACCATTTAAAAGCTTCTTTTTTGTCTATGGAAACACCAATACCTGCATCATACATTCTACCTAGTTGATATTGAGCATCAACATTACCTTGTTGAGCTGATTTTTTAAACCAGTATTCTGCAGAAATAAAATCTTGCTCAACAGACTCTCCATTTGCATACATTCTGGCCAAATTATATTGAGCATCAGAAAAACCTCTATTAGCTAAACCTTCAATCTTAGAAATAAAAGAGTCTTCAGCTGATGAATTTAGTGAAAAAATTATTAAAAATATGAATGAAAAAAATAATTTAAACATAATTTAAATTTAATGGTCTCCTTCATCTGAGTGATCTTTAGAATGGCCTTTAGAATGAGGGACCTCATAAACTTTGGCAGGCTTGCCAGTATCAAAAAATACCTTTCTTGAAAGTTGAGTATAATCAGACTCAAATCCCATTATCCCTATAAAAACAAGGATTGAAAAAGTAGGAATAAATAAAGCTAAAACCAAAGCCATCCTCTCCCAGACCATATGCATAAAAATCGCACAAATAAAGTATGCTTTTAAGAACATAAATAGTAAAACAAGACTCCATCTGGTAAATCCCTGAAAACCAACATAATCAACTGCATAAGAAAATGCACTTAATACAAAGAGTAATAGCCATACCCATAGGTATGTACTTATAGGATGTTCTTGTCCTTCTTCAGCCATAACTTACCTCACCATAAATAAAAAAATGCAAAAATGAAAACCCACACTAAATCAACAAAATGCCAATATAACCCCATTGTTTCGATGATTTCATAGCGACCTTTTTGCCAAGTAAAAAATCCTCTTCTACCTGTATCATAGTCCCCTCGTTGAACTTTTCTAGCAATTAGAAAGAGGAAAATAACACCAACAGAAACATGGAAACCATGGAAACCAGTTACCATAAAAAATATAGATCCAAACTGTCTAGCACCAAAAGGATTATCCCATGGACGAATTCCTTCTTCTATTAACTTACTCCATTCAAAGGCCTGCATTCCAACAAAAGATAAACCTAGGACAGCTGTTAAATACAATAAAGCTGCAGCCTGTTTTCTTTTTTTCTGATAGCCACTTCTTACTGCCATTGCCATCGTACCGCTACTTGTAATGAGTATAAAAGTCATAATAGCAATTAAGAGCAAAGGAACACTTACTCCATTAACAGTAAGCGCAAAAACCTCACTAGTATTAGGCCATGGTTCAACAGTAGACCATCTAGCCGTCATATAACTTATTAAAAAAATACTAAAAATAAATGTATCACTTAGAAGGAAAATCCACATCATGGCTTTTCCCCAAGGAACTCCTTTAAAAGCTCTTTGGTCTGAGGACCAGTCAGAAACAAAACCCTCAATACCGTCTTTCAAAGGAACTTTAGAAGTTGAAGTCATATTTTTAACCCCATAAAATAAAAATTTAGGTTAGTAAAAGCATAGCAAATAAAACTAACCAAACTACGAGTAAAAAGTGCCAGTAGATTGCACATAAATTTACATTAAGTGAAAAATTAGATGAATCATCTTCGAGCGCAAAACTCTTAAAGATAACAAGCAACCAAGCGATCAAACCTCCAAGTAAATGGAAAATATGTAATGCGGTTAAGAGGTAAAAGAATGCATAAGAGGGATTAGTTGATACAAAATACCCAAATGAAACTAATTCTCTCCAAACAAATAATTGGCCAGTTATAAATCCTAAAGTAAGAGCACCTGCTAAAAAAAGATATTCACGTGTCCTTTTATGGTTATTTTCTCTTGAACTAATTGTTGCTTTGTGGAAAGCAAAACTGCTCATAATTATAACTAAACTATTAAACCATAATAAAGGAGGCTCAGGTAAGATTCGCCAATCTCCATAAGCCATCCTACCAATGTAAGCAACAGAAAATAGTGTGAATAATACACCTATTACAGTCATTAAAACATAGAGACCAATTCTTGGTAAAGGCATTGATGAGGATTTGCCACTATGCTTATCGTCAATTTTTGCTTGATCTGATGTCCAGGGTTTTTGTGATAATATACTTAAAATACTCAAGTTTTTTCTACTCCTAGTTCAGAATAACCTTCGGCAAGTGTTACTTTTTCATTAGGAACATCTTGTGGAATAAAGTCATCCTTAGCCCCTGGTACACTATAATCATATGCCCATCTGTAAACTACTGGTAATTCTTTTCCAAAATTTCCATGAATTGGAGGCTGCTCAGGTGTTCGCCACTCAAGTGAGGTTGCGTTCCATGGATTTTTTTCAGCAACTTGACCATTTTTTGCGCTCCAAAAGACATTAAAAATAAAAACCAATTGAGCAAAGCCAACAGCCAAAGCAGCTACAGTGATAAAAATATTAAGATCGGCAGCAGAAGATGTATATAAAGCTTCTGTTTGACCCATCTCATAGTATCTTCTTGGGACACCAATAAATCCTAAATAATGCATTGGGAAATAAATTAAATATGAGCCAACAAAAGTTACCCAGAAATGAAAACGACCCATACCATCGTGTAACATCTTTCCTGTTATCAGAGGGTACCAATGATAAATTGCACCGAGAATAACCAGAACTGGCGCAATGCCCATGACCATATGAAAATGTGCTACAACAAAGTAAGTATCAGACAAAGGAACATCAACAATAACATTACCAAGAAATAGTCCTGTAAGACCTCCATTTAAGAAAGTAACAATAAAGCCAAGACAAAAAAGCATTGGAATTGTTAGATGAATATTTCCTTTCCACAAAGTTAATATCCAATTGTATACTTTTAAAGCAGTTGGTACTGCTATGATTAGAGTTGTAGTAGCAAAAAAGAAACCAAAATATGGATTCATACCACTTACATACATATGATGAGCCCAAACGATAAAACTTAAAGCTCCAATACCTACTATTGCCCAAACCATCATTCTAAAGCCAAAAATATTTTTTCGCGCATGAATTGATATTAGATCAGAAACAATACCAAAAGCCGGTAATGCAACAATATAAACTTCGGGATGGCCAAAAAACCAGAAGAGATGCTGAAATAAAATAGGGCTTCCACCACCATAGGTAAGATTTTCTCCAAACTCTACTAATGCAGGCATAAAAAAGCTTGTCATGAGTAATTTATCAAATAACATCATAACAGCACTTACGAAAAGTGCTGGGAAAGCAAATAATGCAAGAACAGTTGCTGTGAATATTCCCCAGATAGTTAGAGGCATTCTCATTAATGTCATTCCTCTAGTTCTTGCTTGCAAAATTGTAATTACATAATTTAAGCCACCCATTGTAAAACCAACAATAAAAATACATAAAGAAACTAGCATTAAAATTATTCCAGTTTCTTGTCCTGGGGTACCTCCTAAAATTGCCTGAGGTGGATATAATGTCCATCCTGCTCCTGTTGGTCCACCAGGAGTAAAAAAACTTACAAAAAGGACAAGGACAGAAATTAAGTATGTCCAATAACTTATCATATTCAAATATGGAAAAACCATATCCCTTGCTCCTACCATAAGCGGTATCATATAGTTGCCAAAAGCTCCTAAAAATAGAGCAGTTAAAAGATAAACAACCATTATCATTCCATGCATTGTTATGAATTGATAGTAAGTACCTTCGCTTATTATAGCCATTTCAGGAAAAGCTATTTGAATTCTCATAAACCAAGATAAAACGAGAGCAACAAATCCAATTGCAAAGGCTGTTAAGCCATATTGAATTGCAATTAATTTAGCATCTTGAGAAAAAACTTTTTCAGTCCACCAGCTTTTTGGGTGATAAAGTTCAACTTCTTCTAGTTCACTCTCAGGAATAATAGACTCTGACATAATTTATATCCTTTTCTTCTAGTTACTTTTATTTAGAGCTAGTTTGTTTTCTTTTTCTAGCATTGCTTGTTCTTGAATTGCTTCAAATGTTAATTGATCACTTAACC
>Ga0163110_10001733_pt1 | contig 11101 bp, 7 predicted proteins | sample CRUFie1St17metaG_FD_108703 | JGI IMG/M metagenome (GOLD analysis project Ga0163110, IMG submission 108703) | Marine microbial communities from the Costa Rica Dome - CRUD Field 142mm St17 metaG | ecosystem: Environmental > Aquatic > Marine > Oceanic > Photic zone | place: Costa Rica: the Eastern...
ATTCTTTTATGTTTTCCCCACCGCTCGTTGAAGCAATTCCGTATGGTGGATCACAAACAATCGATCCAAATTCTAAGCTACTTATTTCATTAAAATCTGAATTTATCAAGCTACCTCTGAAGCCATAATGTTTAAGATTGCCTTTTGAGAATTCAATCATTTTTTCTTTCAAATCAATTCCTGTAACTTTTAGTCCCATATCAGCACCTTCAATTAGAATTCCACCTGTTCCACAAAACGGATCAATTAGCATTTTGTCTCTTGCACAATTTGACAAATTTATCATAGCTCTTGCAATTCTTGGATGAATGCCTATTGGAGAAAAATAAGGCCGATGGCTTATGTGATGTTTAAGGCACCTTTTGTAGCCTGTATCTAATCCGGAATATTTTAATGAAATGAAAAATTCTCTGTTTTGATAGAATAAAATTGATACTTGTGGAGTATCTAGATTGGTCTCATTCTCTTTTGAAATTTTTTCGCCGATTAATACCGCAGTTTTTTCGCTTTCTAAATTTTTTCCACCGATTTGTCTTATTGCAAAGTTTAAACCATCTATTTTTATTTCATCCAAATCATTTAAGATATCTTTAACATTCTCTTTATTGGATGTAAAGATAATACTTGAAATTCTTTTTGTCATTGAAAGTCTGGCAATTATACTTTCTTCAATCTTTTTTGAAGTAGAAATAACAATAATACTTTGATAATCTTTCTCTAAAAATGGAGCGTATTTTTCAAACCTAAGTAGTTCAAGAGCTTCATATTTGCCTAAATTAGTATTTTCTCCACCTAATTCAAGTAAATATTTTTCTTTCATTTTAACCTATAAAAGTTGTTTTATAATGTTGTATCTAGACCCTTTTGTGTTTAAATTAGCTCGTAAGGCAGTTTCTCCAATTTATGCAGTTTACCAGAGACGTTTAGAAAATCAAATCAAGAAGGGAGAAGTTCCAAACCATTTAGCAGTTATAATGGATGGTAACAGAAGATATGCAGAAGGTGCAGGTCTTTTACCGCACGAAGGTCACTTGAAAGGGAAAAATACTTTAGAAAATTTGTCTGATTGGTGTCGTTCAGTTGGAATTAAAATTTTAACAGTTTATGCCTTTTCTTTAGAAAATTTTAATAGAAGTGAAGATGAACTTGAAAAGCTCATGGATTTATTTGAGGAATCATTTCGAAATGCCGGTGATGATCCACGAGTTCATAAGAATAAAGTAAGAGTAAGAGCTCTGGGCCATCGAGAGCTTCTTCCAGATAGAGTTACAGATGCAATAGACTACGCAGAGTCAAAAACAAAGGAGTACAATAATTTTGATTACAATTTAGCTGTCGCATATGGCGGCAGGCAGGAAATTGTTCGTTCAATGAAGATACTTGGTAAAATGATAGAAAAAAAGGAGTTGTCTGCAGACGATATTGATGCAGACCTTATTTCTTCTAATTTGTATACAAGTGATTTGCCAGATCCAGATTTAATTTTAAGAACTTCCGGCGAAGAGAGAATTAGTAATTTTCTATTGTGGCAGTTAGCCTACTCGGAATTATATTTTGCTGATGTATTTTGGCCAGACATGAGAAAAATAGATTTCTTGAGGGCCATCAGGTCATTTCAGCAAAGAAATAGACGTCTTGGAAAGTAACGACAGGTTTTAAGCACCCTTCTTATGTAAGAAACATGCTCGAGCGTTATGCGCGACTTCCAATCGACAGTCCCAGACAGATTATCTTAGTCGTCGCATTGATTACTTTAATTATATCTCCTTTCCTTCTAAAGGTAGAGTTTTCAACAGATGTTCAAGCTTTCTTACCTCAATCTGAGGAAGTTGAAACTTATGATTTAATTACTGAAGATTTTGGTAAGGATTCGAGTGTTGTTAATTTGTACCTAACTTCAGTTAGCGGAACTAATGTTCTTACAATGCCTAATCTAGTTGATATCTTACAAATTCACGATGACTGCCTGCAAATAGAAGGTGTTAAGGGAGCTCTATCTGTTGCAGACTTTTTTGATTCCGCTCTTTCTGATTCTGGTTTGTCATTGTCATCTGTAGAATCTGCAGATGAACCATGGGAACTTGTTTATGATTCGATATCTGCCTCAGGTAGTGGTAATTACTCTTGGAATGAAGTAGACTTTGTTGGAGATGTTTTGATTAACAGAGATTTGAATCTTGATCCTCTGATTATTGTAGAAACCGACGGCTCTGTCCGTGGAGCACCTATTGCTAATTCCACAATTATTATGGTTAATCTTGATCCGGAATTGACAACTGAACAAAAAAAGGAAGCTGGTCAAAAGCTTAGAACTTTGGCTGATACTCATAATCGAGATTCTGGGAGCGATATCAATGCAGATGCGTTTTCGGTTGATCTTTTGGCCTCAGACGTAGATGAATCTACTCAATATACAAATATCTTGATGATTGTTGGTATGCTTTTAGTTACAGTCGTTCTACTATGGCTTACTTTTGGCCACTGGAGTTATGTTGTTTTACCAATTACAACTTTGATACTATCTATTTTTTGGACTTTTTCTTTTGCAGGCATTGTAGGAATAAAAATGACTGCATTGGGTGTCGCAGTTATTCCATTAGTTGTTGGTTTAGGTATTGATTTCTCAGTACATGTTAGCCGAAGATATCAAGAAGGAATTGCAGCTGGAAGCAGCATAGAAGAATCTCTTATTGAATCTCAAATTCATACTGGTCAAGCTCTATCTCTTGCAATGTTCACAACAGTCATTGCGTTTTTGTCAGGGATTACGGGTGGTGTGGGTCCAGTTCGTGATTTCAGTTTACTTTGTGCTTTTGGAATATTTTCTTCATTTATCTTAACTTTATTTTTCTACACATCTATGAGATTTCTATTGGATTCTTCCTCTGAAGGAATGGCAGTTAAGCCTCAAAATTCTGAGTTAATTGAAACTTCAATATCAAGAGCTTCTCAGATAGTCGACAAACATCCTCAGGCTATTATTTCAACAGTAATTGTTCTTACTATATTTGCACTCGGTGGTGCATCACAAATTGAAACTTCTTTTTCTTTGGATGATTTTCTTTCTGATGATTTAGAGATAATGGTTACAGCAGAAAAGATACAGTCTGACTTTAGAGGTGCCAGTTATTCACAATCACAAATTTTAGTTCAAGGCAATATTGATTCTACAGATTTCCTTGATGGTAATTATGAATTGCAATATGGTCAAGCAGGTTCAGATAACAAGGGTCTAAATGACGACCGGTATGTAATCAAGGTCGGTGCAAATGCACGCGTGGAATCAGTCCACGAGATTATCCAAAAGGCAATCGATTCTGAAGAATTCAGTGTTACTCATGGAGAAAACTTAACGCATGAATGGACAATCACTAATTCATTCTTAGTACATTCAGGTGAAGTTTTAGATGTTAATTGGAATATGGAACAAAGTTTAGTTTCTCCAACTTTAGAAGCCTTAGTCTTTTGGTATGATTCTTCGGGTGAACTGATTGGGACTGACAAATTGATTAATGCAAAAACGTCTAGTGAGATTTCCGGAGACTCCAGTGCATCTATTGATATATTGGATGATTCACACAAAGCTCGGCTTAAATTTTCATATATTCAGGATGCTTCCGAGGATTCTTTAATTCAGTCTATTGAAGCTCATGATAGGCAAAACTTTGTCTTTGTTCAATCCTTAACTGATACATTCAATTTAACTTATCAGGCAAAGACATTCAGTCTTACAACAGATTCAGATATCCACTACTTATATGATTACTTGTACCAAAGGGAGTTAGATATTGCAGATCCGTTTACTGGGGAATCATACTCCGATGAGATTCAGCATGTTCTTAGTAGAAATTCTGATGGAAATTACGTTTCCTCTGTTATCAGGATATATGTTGGTCCTACAACTTCATATGAGCTAGATAATGATGGTTTGGAATTTATGCGCTCTGAATTAGATGCAGATATTCCTGAAGTTTTCGCTCAGAATTTTACAGTAAGTACTACTGGTGGACATGTTCTTACCAGTGTAACAGTTAATGAAATTCAGAAGACCCAGATTACTTCAACATTAATTGCTATTCTCTTTGCAGCAATAACTCTAGTCTTGATTTATCGTAGTCTAGATCTTGGAATAATTGCAGTTTTTCCAACAATTTTAGCATCAGTATGGATCTTAGCAACGATGACTCTCTTGGGCATCACTCTGAATGTTCTAACTGTTATGGTTACTGCACTAACTATTGGATTAGGTATTGATTATGCAATCCACATTGTTGAAAGGTACCGTGAGGAAAGAGAGCATAAAACCGAGAGTCAAGCTATAGAGACTACTATAGTTAGAACTGGTTCTGCCTTACTAATATCAGGTTTGACTACTGTTTCTGGATTTGCAGTTCTATTTCTTTCTCCCATGCCTTTAGTTCGCAATTTCGGAATCATTACTGCAGCTACAATTATTTATTCAATGTTCATAGCTATTTTCGTATTACCTAGCTTAATATGGATATCCAATAGAATAAAGGAATGGGCTTCTAATCAAACTTTAGATTAGTTTTTCTTTTTCTTCTCTTTTCCCAAAGCTCACGTGCTAATTGTCTCATGTCTTCTACCGAATCGGATTCGTCAACAATTTCAGCACCTAGTAGCGTTTCTACAGCATCTTCAAGGGTGATGATACCTTGTGTAGTTCCGTATTCGTCAACTACAAGAAAAATATGTTCTCTTTTCTTTAAAAATTCATCTAATAACGTTGCAATAGAGTCTTCTGGACTTACTGTAGATAACTCGGAGATTAAGTTCTCCATAGTGATATCAGTACTTCCCTCACCATATAATTCCATAATTTTACTTCTAAACACTACTCCAATTATATCATCAAGATTCTCTTCACGTATGGGTATTCTTGAGAAAGGAATAGGTGAATGCTCGTCTACAATTTTACCTACTTTATCGTTTCTTTGAAAAGTAAGCATTACTGTACTAGGTGTCATTACGTCTTCGGCTAGAATCTTGTCCATAGTCAGTAAATTCTTAATTACTTGAGTTTCTTGTTTTTCCAGAGCACCTTGATTTTCACCCATTTCGGCAACAGCAATCATCTCTTCGCGCGTCATTTCTTTTTGATCTTCATTTCCTTCGGATATTTTTCTTGAAAAGCTGTTCAAAACAACTACAATCGGCCAAGTTATCCAAATCATTGCGTCTAAAAGGTAAGCTGAACTGGGAGCCCACTTCTTCCAGTAAATAGCACCTAATGTTTTAGGTATAATTTCAGAAAATACAAGTATTAATATCGTCAGAATAATAGAAGCCACTGTGAACCACTCGTTCCCTAACTTGTTAAACTCAGAACCAACGCCTGCTGCTCCTATTGTGTGTGAAATAGTATTAAGTGTTAGTATTGCAGCCAAAGGAACATCAATATCTTCTTTTAATTCTTTAAGTCTTTTGCCACTTTTTCTATCATCTTTGCTCAAAATTTCAATGTGAGACCAAGTCACTGATAGAATGATTGCTTCCAAAAGTGAGCACAAAAAGGATACGCCCAACGCTAGAATTAAGAATATAGTAATTCTTCCCCATTCAAGCTCAGGATTACCTAAGTCATCACCAACGTTTGAAACAATAGATAAAAAATCTAACAAGTTAATTACTACCTCCAAGTAGTTCACAATGCAAATTCAGATAGCACATCAGGTCCTTATTCAATTCCTAGAAACCCCTGAAATGAATTGCCCTTTTGGGCCTTACACACATAATTGGCTAAAGAAGTATGTTTATTAGTACTTTTGTTGTGATAATTCATATTTTTTGCACAAATCATTATAATGGCGCCTTCTACGGCTGCTTTATGGCACGGTTCCCGGAAGCTGAAGCACGTTTGTTTCAAAAGAAAGTGTGTATGAAGTGTAATGCTACAGTTGGTTGGAAGGCTGTAACTTGCAGAAAATGCGGGTATAAAGGACTCAGACCTAAAGCTAAAGAGCAACGTGGTAAGTAGTTTATTCAATTGTTTTTGTTCCATCTGAAGTTCCAATAATAACTTTAGAAGCCATATCTATGAAGAGTCCTGTATCTACAACTCCATCTATATCAAGTAAGTCATTGTCTAATTCTCTGGGACTTTCAATTCCATTTTCAAATTTGCAATGGTAAATATAGTTTTGATTGTCTGTTACAAATGGTAGTGAATCATCTTCCGTCCTTAATTCAGCTTTACATCCTAATTTGGTTATTTCTTTCTTTGTTAGTTCATGGTTTTCTCTGGAAACTTCAACCGGAAGAAAACCTTCTCCTAATCTTTCTACTATTTTAGATTCGTCTACAATAATGATTAATTCTTTAGCTTTCTTTTCAACCTTCTTTTCACGCAGTAATGCCCCACCTAGTCCTTTGATCAAAGATAAGTCAGGAGCTACTTCATCTGCACCATCAATTGCTATATCAATTATTTCAGCTTGATCAATTTCTATTAAGTTTATTCCTAGATTCTTAGCCTGTTCCTCAGTTTTAACTGAGGTTGGCATTCCGATAATCTGAAAATTATCAGACAATTTTCTCCCTATTAAATCTATAGCTATTTTAGCTGTAGAGCCAGTACCTAGACCGACAATCATTCCATTTCTGATAAGTTTAACCGCTTCTTTTGCGGCGTTAGTTTTGGATATCTCTTGTTTCAATAGTACAATCCATTCTCAGGTTCGGATATTTCAGAATCATCTAATCTATTTTTGATTTTTTCTAAAGCTTCGTTAAAATTTTTGTAAGTGGTTTGTGTTTTATTATCTTTGATAGCTTTCATTCCGGCCTCGACGCAAAGAGCCCTTAGATCAGCCCCTGAAAAACCTTCAGTCTCAGCAGCGAGTTTCTTGTAATTTACTCCTTTCGCAATGTTCATTGATTCACTGTGTATCTTTATTATTTTATTTCTAGCCTCTTCTTCTGGTAAAGGAATTTTAATAATTCTATCAAATCTTCCAGGCCTTAAAAGGGCCTCATCTAAAATATCAGGTCTATTTGATGCACCCATTATACACACTTTACCCCTTGGTGTGAAACCATCAAGTTCACCCAGCAATTGCATTAGTGTTCTCTGTACTTCTCTATCACCAGTCGTTCCTACATCCATTCTTTTTGCTCCAACAGCATCCAACTCATCGATAAAAATTATACTTGGAGCTCTCTCTTGAGCTAACTGGAAAAGTTCTCGAACTAATCTTGCACCTTCTCCAATATATTTTTGAACCAACTCACTTCCAATAAGTCTAATGAAAGTTGCATTTGTAGCATTCGCTACAGCTTTTGCCATTAAAGTTTTTCCAGTTCCAGGAGGTCCTACTAGCAGGACACCTTTTGGAGGTTCAACTCCTACTTTGCTGAAACTTTCCGGTTTTAGCATCGGTAATTCTACAGTGCTTCGTAATTCATCTAATTCTTCAACTAAACCTCCGATATCGGAGTATTTTTCGGCGGGTTTTTCATCAACCTCAGCACCCATGACAAGTGGATCTTTAGTTGAAGGTAGAGTTTCTAGAACTGCAAGAGTTTGCCTGTGTAGAGCAACCCGATCTCCTACTTCCAATTTCTTCTTGTCTATTCCTTCGGAAATATGAACTACAAAATCGGGACCGCTACTAGATTTGATTCCTACTCTTCCGTCCTCTAACAAGTCTCTCACAGTTCCAATAACCTGAGGAGGTGCCCTCAACCTTGCTAGTTCACCTTTTAAGTGTGCATTTTCTCTCTTCATACGAGAAACATCGGCTTCCAATTGTCTTTTTTCAGATTCAAACCTTTCAGTCTCTTCGATTAGCCATTTATCCCAATCTTCTCCTCTTCCGGTAGAAGACACTTCACCACCATTTTCATCATTAGGCACTTTTTATCACTAAACATTTAATCGGGTCAGATATATATCAGTTGTGACTTAATATGTTATGCGAAATGTGCGGAGCTGAATCAGCAAGTCTAGAGCCTCGTAAAGTATCGGGTTCAGTGCTCAGAGTATGTACTTCCTGTGCAGGAATGGGTAAGCAAACTTCTTACAGAGAATCGGTAGGACATAGAGCATTTGTTGCGCAGACGCTTGAAAAAAGAGAGCAAAAAACAAGGTATAAAGATATCTCCTCAGATGAGAAAGTGCTGGTTAGTAATTACGGGGAAGTAGTTAGAAAGGCAAGGGAGAGGAAAGGCTTAGACCATGGGTCCTTGGCTATGAAAATATCTGAAAAGAAGTCTATCATTACTTCTGTAGAATCTGGGAATATGAAGCCCAATGAAAAATTAATAAAAAAGCTTGAAAACTTTCTTAATATTAATCTTATGGAAGATGTAGAAGAAACTTCCTCATCATATAAACCAGGTTTAAAGAAAAATTTTACTATGGGTGATTTAATTAATCAAGCATTGGATAAGAACCAGTGAAACAGACACATAATCTTTTTTACTAACATTTAGACTTAAGATAACATGGGATTGCTAGGACGTCAATTAAATTTAGAGCGAGAATCAGAAGATTCTTTACTCCTAGCATTATCTACTTTGACATTTACAACTTCGCTACTTGCAGGGTATCAAGAAAGTGGTATTGGTCGTCTCATTTCACTTCCCTTATTCGGAATAGAGTTCCATTTAATTTCGACTCCCGTTTGGATCATTTCAGGAATACTTTGTCTGCTTTGTTTGCAGCAATTATTTCACAAAATTTGGACACATGGCGTTTGGCTAATTGGGATATATTGGCTAACTGCTTTTGGAACCACTTTATTATTCGTAATGTTTGATCAAGGTTATGTATGGTTTGTAGCAAGCTTGATTCTCTTATTTTTAGCAATTTTCATCATGTATTGGATGGTTTTAGAGATATATGCATTGCGCCACAATATTATCAGAGAAGTACCTGAAGCATCGTCATTGAGTTTATCAGACTGGTTGTTATCCGTACCTTCTTTTTTCATATCTACTTTTATTAGTTATTATTATTACAGTAAACTTTACCTTCAAGAGGATGGATGGTTTACTTTTGGTTTTGCTTCTGAGGGATATCTTATTTTTCAGTTTTTAATGTTTTTTTCAGGAATGTACATATTATATATACCACAAAGTCTTCTTGGCGATTATTTGGAATATAGTGATTTAGATATCAATACTAGTTTCAATGTTGACCGTGAAAAAGTCGAAAAGAGAATGTTAGATTACAGCAAGAGTGTTGATGATGGTAAAATACAAGCAACACTTGTTGATTTGTACAAAATGGCTGAGGGTGACGGAGAGACTTGGTCACAACTTGGAGAATTTTATCCTGATTGGAGTGTCGAGGAAGTTAAACTTTTCATTACCATGCTTGAGGAGCTAAGTGAGAAGTGATTCATTTTTTGAAACAGCACAAAGTATTATATAGAATTTAATCTAGAATAGCCTCAGTGTGTGTTGTATAAATGCATATTTTCGTGCCTTTGAGCATGAGGAAATTCAATCATGAGTGACATGAATAAACCCGAAATGACGGCCCAAGTACTAGTTGCTGTAGGAGCAGTATTTTTGTTAATATCTGCATATGTTATGGGAGTGTACATTCCTAACGAAAAGGAGTTAAGCGACGATTTCGAAAGTCGAACTTCTTTTGACGGAGATATGACTCTATTCGATGCAACTAAGTCAGCTACTCTTCAAGGTGACTACAATGCTGAAAATGCACTAAATACTTACCTAGCTGCAGACGGTACAAATGCTGAAATCGTAGCTAAAGCAGATCCCTCAAAAAGTGATGACGAGAAAACTTACTACAATTTTAACGCTTCTGCTTTTAGTTCTAAAGAATTAACTGAGGAAAATCGAATTTTGACTTTCACAGACTATAACAATTACGTAGACAGGACAACATGGGAAACTAAAGATGCAGACGATCCTAACGATGAATTTGGTTACTCACTTTGGAACCCTAATGAGCTTCCAGAAGAGAAGGATACCCAATATCCTAATCCTTTCGTATCTTCTCACACTAACAATTACATATATATTGGCGAAGATAAAGTAGGCGATATTGACTGTTACCAGTATTCCGCAGATGAGAAATTCGAATACTCTAGTGATAGTGTATTGGCACTAAAAGCTAATTTTGATGGATTTCTCCCTGAAGGAGTTGTAGGAACTTCATACGGAGAAATGGAATACAAAGAAGTAATCTGGGTTAGCAAAGAAACCGGTCAGGTTGCAGACAGAGAGTTAGATATAGTAGTCAACTTTATTCCCGATCCAAGACTAGCAGTCCTTTTCCAAGCTACAGAGGCTCTTGATTCAGTAATTGTTTACGAGGGAACCTTGGATGGAGCAAATATAACTGCAGACAGGAGAACATTCTCATCAGGTTCAATCTTTACTGGAATAGATAATGCAACCGGAGCTGAAAGAACATATATGAATGCTACAGGAACATTATTTGTGTCTGGGGAAACAGAACCACGTGTAAATTCAACATTCCTAATTGATACTCATACTCAACAAGCTCAAGGACAAGCACCAGATGGTACATACATTAGCGGCGGTCAAACATTCTTTAGCATAGGTTCAGTTTGCGATAACACAACTTACAACTATGCAAATTTATTTTTGACTACGCATGTAAATACATATGAGTGTGTTGAATCAACCTCAATTCCTGGTTTTATTATCCCTTCAGCTAATGTTATGGGAACTACTAACGTTCACCACTATCAATCAGTAGAAACAGACGTACCGTACGACACAACAGTTGCATCATTGCCTGTTTTTGATCCAGTTAATGGTTATTGTATGGTTCCTCAGGTTTGTCCTGATAGACAATGGGCACCATTGATTGCTTTTGCTCTAACACAAACATCTTTGGGTGAAGATGCTTTGCAAATTCCAATAAGATCTGATGCAACAATGACATTACCAAGGTTTACTACAGACATGGGCATGATAATGAGCGGTGAAGCAATTATGGGTTCACAATATCATCCATTAATTCAAACATCCTTTACAAGTATAGATGATTATGCAACGAGCTTAGGTCTAGACGTTTCATACGCAAATATGCCGTTTGTCCTTGATCCTAACGGAACTACTGCATTGCCTGTTCCAG
>Ga0163110_10001740_pt1 | contig 11073 bp, 11 predicted proteins | sample CRUFie1St17metaG_FD_108703 | JGI IMG/M metagenome (GOLD analysis project Ga0163110, IMG submission 108703) | Marine microbial communities from the Costa Rica Dome - CRUD Field 142mm St17 metaG | ecosystem: Environmental > Aquatic > Marine > Oceanic > Photic zone | place: Costa Rica: the Eastern...
AGATAATGAGCAAATCTCAACTTATGCGAAAATAAAATTTAATGGTCCAAATGGTTATTTAGATCAATTAAATAAATCATTAGCCAAAGATAGATCGCATTCAGTATTTGAAGGATTAATAATAGTACCTCAAATAGCCCAAAAAACCGATGCTTCCCAACTTAGTAGAAATCTACTTTTATCAAATCATGCAAAAATTGATACTAAACCACAATTAGAAATTATTGCAGATGACGTGAAATGCATGCATGGCGCTACTATCTCTCAATTAAATGAAGATGAACTTTTTTATATGAGGTCAAGAGGTCTCACACAAGAACAGGCAAGTAAACTACAATTGAGATCTTATTATCAAGAAATTATTTCCTTTTTACCAATTCCAAAAGAAAGATGGGATTTACTTGCTTTACTCTTTAAAAATCAATAATGAAATCTGCCAAAAGCTTAAATATTTTTGAAACAAAAGATTTTCCTCTTTTAGAAAAAATTATTAATCAAGAAAAACAAATAATCTACCTTGATCATGCAGCAACAACTCAAAAACCAATACAAGTATTAAATAAATTAAATGAATATTATACTAATTTCAATGCGAATGTTCATAGAGGGGCGCATCAATTAAGTGCAAAGGCTACAGAAGAATTTGAGAATGCTAGATCAATTATTAGAGAATATATTAATGCCTATTCAGATAAAGAAATCATATTTACTAGAAATGCAACTGAAGCAATAAATATAGCAGCAAGATCATGGGGCGAATTTAATTTAAAAGAAGGTGACGAGATATTATTATCTATAATGGAACATCATAGTAATATTGTTCCATGGCAATTAGTAGCTGCGAAAAATAAATGTAAAATTCAATATATTGGAATTACTAAAGATGGAACTTTAAACCTTGATGAATTCAAATCAAAACTGGGAAAAAAAACCAAGTTAGTTAGCCTTGTTCATGTTAGTAACACACTAGGTTGCTGCAACCCTATTAGGGAGATAACAGAGCTAGCGAAAGAGAATGGCTCTTTAGTTCTTTTAGATGCTTGTCAAAGCTTAGCTCATATGAAGGTTGATATTAAAGAATTAAATATTGATTTTCTTGCTGGCTCAGGCCATAAGTTGTGTGGTCCTACTGGAATAGGATTCTTATGGGCAAAAGAGGAAATACTTAATGTAGTCCCACCTTTTTTCGGAGGGGGAGAAATGATTGAAGAAGTATTTGAAGAAAAAAGTACTTGGGCTGAACTTCCTCATAAATTTGAAGCAGGTACACCAGCTATAGCAGAGGCAATTGGTCTCGCTGAAGCACTTAAATACATCAACAAGATTGGATTAGAAAATATAAATGCTTATGAAAAAAATCTAACAGCATATTTATTCGAAAGACTTAATAAAATTAAAAATTTACATATAATAGGTCCTCAACCAAATATTGATAGTAATAGAGCTGCATTAGCAGCATTTTATGTTGAAGGGATACACTCTAATGACATTGCAGAGATACTTGATTCAAAGGGTGTTTGCATTAGAAGTGGTCATCATTGTTGCCAGCCATTACATAGATATTTAGGTTTAAAATCAACTGCAAGAGTAAGCATGAACTTTACAACCTCAACAAATGATATTGATTCTTTTATTGAGAGACTTGATGATACAATCGATTTTTTAAAATTTAATTCTTAATGAAAATTTTCTTTAAAAAAAGTTCCGTTACCAGCAAGTAATCTAATTTATTTTTTATATCTTTAATTCCATGGCCTTCATCTTTATAAAGGTGAATTTCTGAATAAATATTATTTTTTAAAAGTTTTTTATTGAACTTAAGTGAAATTTTATAGTCAACTACTAAATCTTTTTTCCCGTGAAAGATTAATACTGGATGAGATATCTGATCAATTTTATTTATAGGAGATCTTTCAAAATATTTATCCTTATTAATATCAAAATTTCCTATCAATGAATTCAAATAGTTTTTTTCAAATCTATGAGTATTTAAATGCATCTCATTCAAATCAAGAACAGGATATTTACAAATCGCCGCCTTAAAAAGGCTCTCATTACAAAGAGAATTTAGTGCAGTAAAACCACCTGCACTATTACCAAAAATTACAATCCTAGATTCATCAACTAATTCTTCCTTAATTAAGAATCTTACTAGAGCTTTACAATCTTCAGAATCAACAATACCCCAATTGCCATTTAAACGATTCCTATAATCTTTACCAAAACAGGAAGAACCGCCATAGTTTACTTCGGCTACAATCCATCCTCTAGATGTCCAAAATTCCACTTCAGAATTTAATCCTCCATTGAAATAGCTAGTAGGTCCACTATGAGCTTTAACTATTAATGGTGGTTTCTCTGAATTACATAATTTACATTTATAAATCCATGCATGAGTTGGTCTTTTGTCAAATCCCTCAAACCAAATAGTTTCAGATTTTGAATATGAATCTGATCTTTTCATTAAAGATGTTTGTATAGAAATTTCATAAAGATTTCCTACATCTAATTCAACTAATTGTTCTTCATCAAGATTACTGGCAGCTTTCAAAATTAAATTATTAGAATCTGCATATAAATCGCTAAAAATTGTGAAAGGTAATTTTATCTGTTTTACAAAAACAAGATTTCGATAATATTCCAATATCCAAGAATCTTTATTCCTTGCTAAACAAAAAAATCTTTCTTTTGATCCAGAAAATAAAGAGATTCCAGAAACCCATTGAGGTAATCCATAGTCAAAATATTTTTTCCGTATTTTGTTCTTGATAATAATATTTTCCAAATTTTTTACTTCGAAAAATATTAGGTTCCACCATCCTGAACTATCTTCTGAACATACTAAGACACTTTGACTAAGCCAATAGGGTTGAAAAAATGAAATAATCGTAGAATCACTTATTAGTAATTTATTAAAACTTTTTATTTTTTTAATCTCACCTCTAGAGTTTATTTCAGCAAAAAAAAGATTATTATTTTCCCATGGCATAAATTCACTTCCCCACTCAATCCAGGAAAGTATTCTTCCTCCTAAATTTGAAGATAATGATCCAGCAAAATTATCAAATTTTTTAATAATTTTTAGATCTTGATTTTTTTTATCTAAGAAAATAGAAAATAAATAATCTCTATTGTTTATTTCTAATAATCCAAATAATAATCTCTCATTAAATAACGCAAAAGAAGCATCAAAATTTCCATTTGATACTTTAGAAATTTGCCTAGGCTCTTCTTTTGCTATGAGGTAAGGAAATTGAATAATATTATCTAGTGATTTATTTAATTGAAACTTTTGAGCCCATAAAGATCCAGTTAGTTGATCAATCCACACTATATATATATGACTCTTAGTTTTAAAGCATTGATATGATCTACCACCATATCCATGAAAGGAACTTTTAATACAAAAGCAATTACTAGTTAATTGTTGAGGGCGCAAATTAGTATGTTTTGTTGGTCTTGCAAATATTGCATTATTTTTTGAACCATTTATGTTCAAACTTTCTTTCCAAAATAAAAGTTCCTCAATAAGTGAAATTTCATTAAAAGAATTTTGTTTCTTATAGACTTCCTCTACTTTTAATTCTTTGTAATTATTCATTTAGTTTAATGCAATTAAAGTTTCAAATAAGTGTTAATATTTTTATAGTTTAATTAAACCCTTAATTTGTTAAGCATATAGTGGCAAATCATTTTTCACAATTAGCTAAAAATTCAAGAAATAATTCTTCAGAATCAAAAGTTGAAAAAAAACCATTAGACAATCCTCCTCTAGAAATTTTCAAACTTGGAAGTAGCACCCTGAGAACTAATGCGAAAAGAATTAGTAAAGTAGACACAGATATTAGAAGTTTAGCTAAAGAAATGCTGCAAAGTATGTATTCTGCCAAAGGGATTGGATTGGCTGCACCCCAGGTAGGAATTAGTAAAGAGTTACTTGTAATTGATATAAATTTCGAAGATTCTGCAGCAGAGCCCTTAATTTTAATAAATCCTGAAATTACAGCTTTTGGTTCTACTCTAAATTCCTATGAAGAGGGTTGTTTGAGTATCCCAGGGATTTATTTAAATGTTGTAAGACCCTCAACTATAAAATTAAAGTTTCGTGATGAAATGGGTAGACCTAGAAAAATGAACGCAGATGGACTCCTTGCTAGGTGTATACAACATGAAGTTGATCATTTGAGGGGGGTTCTCTTTGTAGATAGAGTTAGTTCAAAGGATGAATTAAAAAAAGAGCTTATTAAAGAAGGCTATAATATAAATGACGTTAAACCAATAGAATAATTAAAGTATAATTAGCTGAATGACACAATCAACAATTTTTTCAAAAATAATAAATGGAGAAATTCCATGTGAAAAATTATATGAGGATAGTGATTGTATCGCTTTTAATGATATTGCCCCTCAAGCTCCTATTCATTTTCTAGTTGTTCCTAAAAAACCAATAACCAGCTTATTAGAAGTATGTAATGAAGATAAAAATCTTCTAGGACATTTACTTTTTGTTGGAAAAAAAATAGCGATTGAAAAAAATATTAAATCTTGGAGAACAGTAATTAATACAGGTGAAAAATCTGGCCAAACTATTTTTCACTTGCATATTCACTTTCTTGCAGGAAAAACAATGCAATGGCCACCAGGTTAAACTCTCAAAAAAAATAAATGTGAGCTATAAGTAAATAAACTGATCTAACATGAACACTCCAAATTCATTACCCGATAAAAATAAATCAATTTTTTATATTATTTTGGAAAATTGGGAAAACTTAGAAGAACCTCAAAAATCAATTTTGAAAAAAATTTGGAAAATCATTACATACAAATGGCAATTACAAATATTATTTAATTTGCCATTTTTACTATGGTGGGTTTTAGATTTCAGTATTAAATCAGTACATGATTTTGATGCAAAATTAATAAATTATCTAAATCTACCTGAGTGGGCTCTTTCTATGATTGGTTTTGGACAATCACTAAGTTCTTAGCCTTATAATAAGTTATTAATACAGAAAATTATAAATGGACTCATCAGTTACAAATAAATCAAAAATTATTTATCAAATACAAAAGCTCAGAAAACTAGCTCAACCTTTTTTTCTGCCTACAGATCAAAGTAGCGGAATACAATTTATATGGTTACTACTCTCACTTTTATTTTGCGTTGGAGGAATAGTTCTTGTAGGTTTAACAGGTTTAATTAGTTTATTCGAAAGTGTTCAACCTACTTTATTAGAAAATTATTTCGGCGGAGTTGTTAAAACAATCAATTCTATTTGGTCAAGTTGGTGGGGATTACTTTTTTCTGGATTGTTTCTAGTTGGATCAGCCAGTTTCTTTAGCTTTAGAGTACAGTTAAAAAACAGGAGATGGTTGCATTGGCTTTTCTTAGGTGTAATTGTCTTAATGTTACTGGCAGTAAATGGAATAAATGCAGGAATAGGTTTTATTGCAAGAGATTTAACAAATGCACTAGTTGAGAAACAAGAAGCGGGCTTTTACCGCATTCTTGGGATTTATGCATGCTGTTTTATTGTGGCCCTTCCAATAAGAGTTTCTCAAATATTCTTTACTTACAAATTAGGAATTATTTGGAGAGAATGGCTTTCTAAAAGTCTTGTAAAAGATTATATGACTAATAAAGCTTATTACCAGCTTAATCCTAATGATGAAGAAGAAACTGATGTTGACAACCCTGATCAAAGGATTACAGATGACACAAGAGCTTTCACTGGACAAAGCCTTACTTTCACTTTGGGAGTATTTGATGCACTCTTAACTTTTGGTTTAAATATTTTAATTTTGTGGAGTATAAGTAAAACTCTAACTTTTTCATTATTTGGATACGCAGCTTTTGCGACAACTATCTTATTAATCGCTGGAAAGAATTTAGTCAAAATTGACTTTGATCAGCTACGATATGAGGCTGATTTCAGATATGGGTTAGTTCATATTAGAGATAACGCCGAATCCATAGCTTTTTATGCAGGAGAGAATCCTGAACGAAATGAAACAGAAAGAAGACTCGGAGAAGTTGTACGGAACTTTAATTTATTAATTATTTGGCGAGTAATAATTGATGTAATGAGAAGATCAATAAATTATGCTGGGAATTTTTTCCCTTACTTAATTATGGCTATTCCATATTTTAAAGGCGATATAGATTATGGTCGATTCATCCAAGCAAGCTTTGCTTTTAGCATGGTTGAAGGATCATTATTTTTTATAGTCAACCAAATTGAGGAATTAGCAAAGTTTACCGCAGGGATAGGACGATTAGAAGGTTTTCAGTCAAAAGTAGAATCAATCAGTCAAGAACAACCAACAGATAATAAGAAAATTATTTCTAATAATTCTTTAATTCTGATTAAAAATGCTTACCTATCACCACCTGGTTCAAATAAAACAATCATTAAAGACTTAAATCTAAGTATAGATAATAATCAATCATTATTAGTGGTTGGCCCATCGGGGTGTGGTAAAACATCATTGTTGAGAATGATAAGTGGTTTATGGGAACCAGATAGTGGAATAATTAAAAAACCTAGAACAGGGGATTTACTTTTTATACCTCAAAAGCCCTATATGATTCTTGGATCATTAAGAGAACAATTATGTTACCCAACAGAAGTTGAAAAATTCAGTGATGAACATCTTGAAGCAGTATTAAATGAAGTCAATCTTAAGTCTTTGATCAAGCGTTATCCAAATTTAGATATCAAGCAAGATTGGCCCAGAATATTATCACTTGGAGAACAACAAAGACTTGCTTTTGCAAGGTTATTGCTAAATTCTCCCCAATTTGCAGTTCTTGATGAAGCTACGAGCGCACTAGATATTGAAACAGAAAAACGTCTTTATAATTTATTACAAACTCGAGATTTATCTTTAATAAGTGTAGGTCATAGACCTAGCTTAAAAGAATATCATAATAATGTTCTTGAATTAAGTGGAGAAGGAGAATGGAAATTAATGACTGCTAAAAACTATAATTTTAATAATTAAAAAAATACCATGAATATAAACGACGAATCCAATCCTAAAGAAGAGAAATACTCTTCAGAGGATTCAAATAAAGACATCCAAAAAGAAATTTTCAATAATGATATGGGGCAATCTATAACAAAAGATGAGGACTACAAATTTGGGTGGAACAAATATTCAGAAATTACAAATGGAAGATTTGCAATGATAGGATTTTTAGCAATATTATTAATTGAATTTCTGAGTAATAAATCTTTTATGCAATGGTCAGGTATATTTAATTAATCATCAAATCTTGAACTATTATCTCTTGGCTTTGCATTCTTTGAACCAACACTATATCTACTACCACGATTTTGGGTGGAAGATTCTCCCTTAGAAGACGACCTACGAGGCTGTTTTGATTTTTTTAAATCATCATTTTTTGAAGTAAAAGAAGCATCTTCAACTCTATCTTGTAATGATTGCGCTCTAATATTTGTTCTAGTTCTCTGAGGTCTCGACTTTGATGTCGATGAACTTTTTATTCTATCTGAACTTTCTTGTCTAGATTGATTTTGATTGGGTAATGGCCTGGATCCTCTTTTAATATCATTCCTAGGAATTCTTCTATCACCAAAATTATTTCTTTTAGTTTCTAGATCTTTATCAACTTGAAAACGATTTCTTCTAGGTGGATCACCTTTTTCAATATCATCTTCATTTCTAAAAGATGAACGTCTCCTACTGACCGCAGCTTCAGGAATTGATCTAGATATTCTTCTTGAAGCGAACCTATCTTCATCATAATCATCGCTCAAATCTAGATCTCTTGACTTAAATCTTCTGGAAGGTCTTTCATCTTCTTCTAATTGATCATATTCTTCATCCCATCTTCTACGCGATGGATTCCTTGGATTACTTGGAAACTGATCATCTTCAAAAAATGAGGATCTTCTCGCCTGATCTGTAGCAATTCCTCTTAACCTAACGCTTTCATAAGCAAAAAATACTGTAGTACCTGCTAATAAAAATTGACCAAATTGCAAAATAGGATCTAATCTCCATCCTTGGAAAAAGAGAATTCCACCGCATAAAAGACCTATTGCTGCAAAAAAGACATCATAATCACGAGCTAATGCAGGTTTAAATGACCTTAAAAAATAAAGCCCGCCCCCACATACTGCAAGGACTATACCAACAATACTTGCCCAATTAAGACTAGCATTGACCACAATTTTTCTCCAGAGATATAATACAAGGCTTAAAAGCCTTATATTTATAGTTTACGTAATATTTCTATAAAAACTAGCGTCTCTTGCCAGCTCTTTCTGCATCAAGCTTATCATTCTGACTAACAGCAATCAAAAAGGCGGTGGCAGGGGCAATTATTAATAATGCTGCCGCAATAAAACTAGCAATCATATTAAATGCTGAACCATTCGCAACTTCAGGTGAAAGATTAGCTGATAAAAATACTTGAAATAATTGTTCCACTTTTATTTAAAAATTAAATTCTGCATTAATAATACGAATTAAATCATTACTTATGGGATATTTATTAAGATGAGTTAAACAATTGTTATTTCATTGCTAATTAACTACCTACCAATTATTGATTTTGCATTAGGTTTGCTTTTATCATTATTTACTTTAATTTTTCTTGTCAGGCTTATTCTGACATGGTACCCAAAGATAAATATAAACAAAGGATTTTGGTTAATAGTGTCTATACCTTCAAGTCCAATTCTAAATTTAACAAAAAAATTTATTCCCACTATTGGTGGAGTAGATGTCACTCCTGTTATTTGGATTGGTTTAATAAGTTTTCTAAGAGAAATTCTTGTAGGGCAGCAAGGATTAATCAAATTAGCTATTCAGAATTATTCTTAGAATTTGTTAATAATTTGGTAATAACTCTTCTTCTACATACTTTGTATGAATTTTTCCCTCTTTAAATTTATTTTTATCTAAAAGAGTAAGATGAAAGTTAATAGTTGTTGGAATCCCAGTAATAGCACATTCATTTAAAGCTCTATTCATCCTTTTTATCGCTGTATTTCTATCTTTACCCCAAACAATTAATTTACCTATTAAAGAATCATAAAAAGGAGGTATTTCATAACCTGTGTAGACATGACTATCTACCCTAACACCAGGTCCGCCTGGTGGTTACCAACCTGTTATCCTTCCAGGAGATGGGCGAAAATTATGAGATGGATCCTCTGCATTTATTCTGCATTCAATGGCATGCCCATTTAACTGTATTTCTCCTTGAACAAAATCTAAATCTTCTCCAGAAGCTATTTTTATTTGCTCAGCAATAAGATCCACTCCTGTTACCATTTCTGTTACTGGATGTTCAACTTGAATGCGGGTATTCATTTCCATGAAATAAAACTTTTCATCTTCATCTACCAAAAATTCAACAGTTCCAGCCCCTTCATACTTAATACTTTTCGCTGCAGCTATGGCAGCATCTCCCATTTTTTCTCTTAGAACTGGATTGATAGCTGGACTTGGTGACTCCTCTAATAGTTTCTGATGCCGTCTTTGTACAGAACAATCTCTTTCCCCTAAATGAATTACATTACCTGATCTATCCGCAAGGATTTGTACTTCTACATGTCTTGGCTTTTTAATGAATTTTTCCATATACAAACCATCATTACCAAACGCAGCTTCTGCTTCACCCTGAGCAGCTTTAAACATTTTCTCTAATTTATCTTTCCCTTCAACTAATCTCATACCTCTTCCTCCTCCTCCTGCAGTTGCCTTAATAATTACGGGATAGCCTATATCATCAGCTAATTTAAAAGCTTCATTTACATCAATTAATAGTCCCTTACTTCCAGGAACAGTTGGGACTCCGACTCCTTCCATTGTTTCTTTAGCTGTAGATTTATCACCCATTAATCTTATTGAATTAGGTGAAGGGCCAATAAATATAATTCCATGATCATTACACATCTCAGCAAATTTATCATTTTCAGCTAAAAAACCATAGCCTGGATGAATAGCGTCAACTCCTCTAGAAGTTGCAGCAGCAAGAATATTTGGGATATTTAGATAACTTTTATTACTTAAGGAATCACCAACGCAAACTGCTTCATCTGCTAACTGAACATGTAAAGCATTTTTATCTACAGTACTAAAAACTGCAACTGTTGCTATACCAAGTTCTCTACAACTTCTGATAATACGTAAAGCTATTTCTCCACGATTAGCAATTAAAACTTTTTCAACCATTACAACAAATCGATTTAAATGTGATACTTTTTCAAGTATTTGATAAATTCTGAATTTAATAGGTATTGAATAAGAATACAACCAAACACGTTTATATGGTTAATTATTGATTGATACATTAGAAAAAAAGTCATAAAGTTCTCTTTATTTGAGATAGCAATCTAAATACATGCTTTAAATCCTGTAGAATATGAAGGGCTTTAATTTATTTTAGAATTAAAGCTATATAAGCGGATGTGGCGGAATTGGTAGACGCGCACGTCTAAGGAGCGTGTGGCTTAGGCCTTGCGAGTTCAAGTCTCGCCGTCCGCATTTAATTTTTATTATGTAAACTGCAATGAAAAAAAAATCTGTTGCAGTTGTAATAATTGCAAATGGTCCTGGAGAATTAACGACTTGGGTAAAACCTGTAGTTATTAGATTGAAACAACTTATAAATTCATCAGATTCTGAAATCCATTACAGTTTAAGACTAGCCCTAGTCCCATGTCCAAATGCAACGGGTAGAGAATATCATGTTGCTAAAAATTGGAATGAATTTGAAGTAGTCACATCCGCTCCTAATTTCTGGAAATTATTAATTAATCCAAATAATTTTGGTGATTGGCCAAACAAAGGGATTGTAGTGTTTCTGGGAGGAGACCAATTCTGGAGTGTCCTATTAGCAAAAAGACTTGGTTATAAATCAATCACATATGCAGAATGGGTAGCTAGATGGCCAAGATGGAATAATTTAATCGCTGCTATGAATAAAGGTGTAAAAGATAAATTATCTAAAAAAAATCAGAAACATTGTTTTGTGGTTGGTGATTTAATGGCAGATATCAAAAATGATGATAATTATTCCATAAATAATAAAAA
>Ga0163110_10001741_pt1 | contig 11072 bp, 6 predicted proteins | sample CRUFie1St17metaG_FD_108703 | JGI IMG/M metagenome (GOLD analysis project Ga0163110, IMG submission 108703) | Marine microbial communities from the Costa Rica Dome - CRUD Field 142mm St17 metaG | ecosystem: Environmental > Aquatic > Marine > Oceanic > Photic zone | place: Costa Rica: the Eastern...
AACTTCTCCACCAAATACAATATTATCTGTATTTGCATCACCAAGTGTAAGGGTACCACCATTGAATGTGGTTGTGCCAGTCACAGTAACGTTACCACCTACATCTAGGTTAGCGAACATATGTACATTGTTAAGGAAGGTTGAGACACCAACATGTGAACTCAATCCAGCGAGCACTTGTTGATTCTTTCCACCAACTTTGGCTAATTCTCTAGCTCTAGACATAATTGGTTTTTCGTTAGTATCCTATCGTTAATATTTATACCTCAGTAAGGTTTATTTTATATTTTTTACCATTACGATTATTCAATAAGAAAATAGTCTCCTCACCCTCTTGCAGAGTCCAATCACCCCAACTCCCATCGACATCATTTTTTCCACCCTTATTAGAAAAATGCATATCAGCAGTGAATATATTTGCAAATCTTGTTCCATTTGCACCAAGATTTCTTGTATTGTCTGCATCAGGTAAAATATTACCTGCAAGAGTGACATCACCAACGCTTATTGTTGGATTACCTGTCAACCCTGTGGCATTTCCATTGAATGTTGTAGCAGTTAGAATATTAGTGCCAGGATTATATGTGAGGTTTGTATCAGTTCTGACATCCTCATTTCCTGTAGCAGTGTCAACAAATGTTATAAAGTGGTTGGCATTTGTTGAGTTTGTAGCAGATAGTTCTACCTTATCAGCGATCACTCCTGTCAAAGCGGATCCATCTACTGCTGCTATACCGCCAGTAATTTGACTGCCAGGTATATTGGTAAGACCTGAAGCAGATCCACTAAAAATTGTAGCAGAAAATGTTCCTGTTGCTGCATTATATAATAACGCACTCGCATCAGTTTTTGGAGCGAGATCGCCAGTGGCACCAGTTGCAAAAATTGGGAAACATGTCGTGTCAGCAGATTCATCTGCTAAAGTAAGGAGAGATGCAGCACCTGCAACACTTCCCTGTAGATTACCAATGAAAGTTGTGGCAGTTATGATACCACTCGCATTCACATGGGTTGTTTGTAAATGAGTTGTAGTAGATACTCCTGAAGAGTTTATATTACCAGTAACATCACCAGTAAGTTTTCCTGTAAATCCTGTGCCTCCAACTGGTGCAACAAAACCACCGTCTGCAGTAGCGATACCACTTACGTTAATATTTGTTCCACTAAAAAAGGCAACTGTTGATATACCCGTTGAGTTGAGTGATCCTGAAAAACCAAAACTACCAACAGGTGCTACGAAACCAGTTGCTGTTGTTATAATACCAGTAGCATTGATAGTATCAGCTTTCAATTCAGTGACAGTGGATATTCCAGCATTGAAATCGCCAGTCAAATCACCTGTCACATTACCTGTGACGTTTCCTACAACGTTTCCTGTGACGTTTCCGTTAACAGCTCCTGTGTGTGTTCCGTTTGTATTACCTGTTACATTACCAACTATATTACCCACAAACCCTTGTGTTGCTGTAACAAATCCTGTAGCATTTACATGCTCGAATTGACCTGTTGGACTGATTGATGCGACACCCACCGCAGATTCACTGACTGTCAACCCTGCACCAACTCTTATTTGACCAACATTAGTGATAGAAGTTAGTCCTCTGTCATCTTGGAATGTAAATTTAGCATCTGCAGTATTGAATATTGATGCTATCCCTGCTTGACCTGTCGCTACAAATGATAACCCTGCTCCAACCTTTATTGTCGTAATTCCTGATGTACCTGGTCTAGTAAAACCACTAAGATCCATTAGATCATTAGTTGCTTTTGACACAAACACTGTTGCTAATCCAATTTGTGCATTACCAACTTGCTCTTTTATTTGAGTAACAGTTACTCCATTACCTTCAAAATTCAGTTTTGTAATTGATCCAGCAAAACCTGATGGAGTTATATTTTCATCTAATATTGTTATGCCATCAACAGCACCTGATGGTGTAAAGACATCCCATCTTCTTGTACCATCTGTGTTACCAAAAAGAATATGATCATTATCTGCTGGCAATCCAAGGTTGGGTTCCATATCACCCGTTCCCAGAAACTTGTCAGGATCTGAGATAGTTTGATTTCTTGTGGTGGATAATCCAGCAAAACTGGTTACACCCACTCTTCCTGATAACAGTTTAGCCATTTACTTAGCGTTCTCCAATACGCTGATGATACCTTTCATGGTATTGTTTACGTCAGCAGAAATTTTTAGTATATCACCCGTTTCAAGCACAAGTCTTCCTTCTATAAAAGACATTGCATCTTGATGTGGCACCTTTATACTCTTTACTATTTCTGTATCCACAGAGTTTCTACTGTGACTTACAGTAAATTCTCTCACGGATGAACTACTCCCTACATTTGATACATTTCCGTAGATGATCAATGCTGCAACACCTGGTGGGCAAGTATAGATGCCTACTGCAGAAGTTGTAAGAGTGTGAGTTATAGTTTTGAACCTATTTAAGGGAATTGCAGCCATTACTTTATTGTCCTAATGCTATGATAAGTGGTGTTAGAGTTGCTTGAATACTCTTATTGAATGCTTCACCAGTGACAGTGCCTGTTTGTTGATTAATTGTGAATGAATCACCAACTTTCAGATTACCTCTTTCATCTGTTGAAGTGTAAACTACCTTTCCACCTTCTTCTGATATAGTCTCATTTTCAGGGATGCCCTGTCCACCTTTTCTAGGTAGAGCAACACTTATAGTAAGACCTGCACCAATATGTTCAAAAGTATATGATGAAGCAAGAATTTGTGATTGTCTTGCAAATGGTACGGTAGAACCAACGCCTACGTTTGAAGGTAAGTTTTGGTCAAGAGTGATAGTAGAAACACCAGCTGTGACTGGAGTCGTACTATTTATAGTAAAATAAGATGGTTCTAATGATGCTGTTGCTGTAGCAGTTATTCCTGATGAAGGAGCAGCGATAGACACGGTAGGAGCTGATCTATATTGAGATCCAGTCGCAAACATATTTACCGCAGTTATACTACCAAAACCACTTACAACTGCAACTCCCTCTGCAGTTATACCATTATCACCTGAAGGAGATGATACAGTAACAACTGGTGGATTTGAGCTGGTGTATCCTGAACCAGGATTTCCAACAGTTATCTTACGAACACCATTGAATAACTCGCCAAGATATAATACTTGACCTGTGTAAGGTCTTTCTACAGTCAGTCCAGCGACAATAATTTGATTGTCCTCCGCCACTGCTGCTTGTGCCAATGTTCCTGTTTGTGTTACAGTACCAACACCAGATGCTACTAGTCCTCTTGTACCAAATGAAGCATTTGAGTTGTTGAGGTCACATTGACCACCTGATACTGCAGTGATTGCTGCCTCATCACATATCGTAAATATTGAAACTAATTGAGCGTATCCATCATTTGATATTGTTACACCTATACCACCTTGATTGTATTGTGTATAGGAATCAACGTTCATCGATTTCAATCCACCAATCACACTACCATCTATCTTCATACCAATTGAATTAGGAACAAAGTTTGTACAGTTTCTTACGTATGGTGATTGTGTGATTATACCAGCTATCCTTTTATGAGATCCAGCGTCGCCAACATTTATTGTGAACGTATCATCTGTGGTTGCTGTAATAGCGGTGAAAATCCCTGCAACTGGATCTGTAGCTCGTGGATATGGGTGAATTGATGCATGTTGATCTTGGTCACATGTAAATGCTATACTATTTGTAACTATGCCCACTGTGTCACTCACTGTCAAACCATGTGAAGATTTGGTAATTGTAGTAATACCTGTAAGTGGATCGTAAGATACAAATGTTGGAGTAAGAGATGCACCTGTATGCCAGTTAGGTCCTACCTTGACAGCATTTGTAGCACCATAACCTGCAACAAATTTATGTCTATTTACTACACCCTCTGGTGGAAATGCTATGATAGCTCCAGTATTTGCAGCACCAACAAAGGAAAGGTTTTGAATTAAAGTTCCATTAGTGACATGGAATAAATCCTTACCTGCATTTGAGGGTATGATTTGAGTGTTTCTCATATCATCACCATCAATGGTGACGTTTCTTGGTATAAAGACTGGGTTGTTTTCTTGATATATACCTGCTGCAACCCTTATATTATTACCTGCCACTGCTATACTTGTAGCACCACCAACGGTTCTTTTTGCTGTACCTGGCGATAGACCATCATTTGAATCATCACCATTTTCTGTCACAAATATGACGTTGGTTATCTCTGACCCTTTTGGTTCCCAAATAGTTTTACCAGAAGCGTCTGCTGCAAGAACTGAACCTGCTGCACCAACTGTCTTATTACTATCTAAAAATTGACTCTCTATATGAACTTGTCCACTGGAAACTTGAAGTAAATATTCAGGAAGTGTGCTACCAATACCGACTCTATCATTTGAACTATCATATACTAACTTATCAGCACCTCCGAACTTACCATCACTCTCTTTATATTGTATTGTACTTCCACCACCTGCAGCGAGTCCATTCAAATTCGCTGCAGAAGCAAATGTGACTCCTGTTCCTGTACTTGTAAGAACCTGACCAGCAGTTCCTTCAGAACCAAGCGAATCAAATAATTTTTTTCTTATTATAGTATCTTTATTAATATCAAAATCTTTACCTGGTTGTGTGCTACCAATACCAACTGACTCTGCTGTTAAAATACCATCAAAATTTGCAGTAAGGGCAACATCTAATCCAAACTTAGGATCAGTTTTACCTATACCAGTCTTTCTACCATCGGCATCAACGACTAATGCGTCATCACCTACTTCAAGACCCTTTTCGACAGCAAACTTTTTATTTACTGATGCCATTTACTACAATTCTCCTTAGTATGTGTATTTATCAACTTACCCTTATAATGTAAGCAATAGCGAAGTATGGTGGTAAGTTAGCGTCAGTTGCTGAACTACCTTGTTGGTTTGTTGTACCACTAATAGTGACAGTTGCACTTCCTGTTGTTCCTGTATCAGAGAAATTAGTTCTATCCTCAGGTCCTCCACTCTGATTCTGTTCAGCACCTGAACCTGATGGGTGTGTTGCTTTGGTGTGACTGTGAGTGTGAGAAGCACTACCACTAAATGTGTGATCGTGACTTACTAGAGATGCATCTTTTGAACCTCCTGTGCTACCTGCAGCGTAGTTTGAACCTCGACCTACTACAAATCTATCCTCTAAATTCGGAACTGTAACACCGTTTATCACATTTCCTCCATTAGCTGAGTTACACAATCTGAAATGTGTTGGTACGTTACCATCAGTTCCTGACCACATTATGATACCACCCAGAGGTATTGCACCAGGACCAGCAAAAGTACCATTTGTTGTTCCCAGAATCGTAGCATCACCACCAACTGTAAGATCGTCTATTATCTCCGCATCATCATTTGATTTTAAATGCTCTGCCTCTACAGTTTGTGATGCAGTCACGTTTTGTGCACTTACACTATTGATAACTGATATTGTATTTGCGTTTAGTGTTGCACCTGAGAATGACAATGATGATGAATCAGTTAGTTGACCACCTGTTCCGACGATGACAACTCTTCCAGCATTAAGATTCGTAATTGTGGCACCTGAAGTCTCAATAGAGGCAGTCGTAACACCTGTTACTTCTAAATTACCAGTTATCTTAACATTACCTGTAACACCAATTACCTTGTCATCAGTAGCAAAGTCTTGACCAATGGCGAGTTTGTCAAAGGAATAATGTTCAGAATTAGCATCCCTTGAAATAGGTCCGAACTTCTGCCATGGATTTGTTGCATCAGTTGTCCTAACCCATCCAAGATATCCACCCTTATCGTACGATGTCGCAAGTAAAATATTATCTGTGCTACTTGTTGGTGTATTTTGACTGATGCCAAGATACACAGATTGTCCGATATCACCTGATCTATCACCCCTCAATCTTAAATCAACTACTTCGGTGTCATTATTACTTACTAAACTATTTTCAACAACCAAATCATTGAAACTGGTTGATGTAGGTAATCTGTTGGATACGCCTGTTTGATCAATTTGTATGATAGTTGATTTTTCTTCTCCTGTAACAGCGTCAACTTTTTTACGTCCGATGAAAAATTCACCCTTGTCATTTAGACCTGTGTAAACCACAGATCCACCATTGACATTTATTGATTGTGCAAATATTTGATCATCATCACTAAGAACTCTATCTTGTGTTTGGGGTAATGATGTAGAATAGTTACCTGGACCGAATCCAAGATACTCAAATGTATGACCTGACGCACGTATTATAGAGTTTCTCCTGTTCTCAACAGGTATTACCTTTATTTTTCTTACTGCATTGAATCTTAGGTGAGCAACTGCTAATGTCCCAAACAATCCTCTTATTACCTCAGTGCAATTCTTATTAGCAATCCTAAGTATTTCCTCGTCTATCATTATATAATCACCACGTCTAAACATTGCTTTTTTCTGCAATGATATAGAAGATGTGGTAGCTGACATAGCAGAGTCAATAACAGTGGTTTGACCACCGTATATTGGAACATTCTGATTGAATGCTCTCATTGAAATACCCGCATCATGACCAAAAGCACCTGAACCACTGAAGGTAGGAGATGATGATGCACCAATATTCACTGTTAAGGATGAACCATAACCGATTCTATCCTCTATGACATGTGTACCATTATACTCTGGGTTTGCACCGCCAATTACAATCATGTCTCCACGACGTAATCCTATATCAGAGAATAACGTGACTGTTGCTATTCCACTTATGGTATCATGAATAATGTTAGTAACTTGAGTTGAGACACCAACATGATAAGCAAATCCACCAGCAGTAGAGAAATCTCCGATTGATTGTCCTTGGAATGTAAATCTTCCTTGTTCAGGAACTGCTGTTATCTTATTCAGACCATTATATGCAGTCGATCCAATACCAACTGTCTGAACAATATCACCAATTTTATTATCAATCGCTCCAACTGTAACTTGACAATCAGTACCAGGTGCGATAAAGGGAACACCTTTTACAGTTAGAATATCATTTACAGCATACCCACTTCCAGCGTCTACTAAATCAACACCTGTGATAGTTGCAGCAGCAGACACAGTAACATCAGCAGTAGCACCCTGTCCTGTTCCTCCAACAAGATTTACACTAAAGTAAAATTCAGCAGATCCACTATTAGTACCATAGTTTGATCCACCAGTAATATTAGTGACAGATTCTACACCATTGAATGCATGTGCTCTGTTGAGGTCAACAGATAAATCCTTTACACTACCTGACCCTGAGACAGTGGCACCTGTGACACCAATACCAATTCCTGTTCTTTCAATGAAAGAAAATGTTGTCTCTTTCGTAATACTCTTGGATTTATCATTTGTTTTTACTTGTCCTATCTTATCTCTAAGTGCAAAACTAACTGCTGCATTAGGGTCATCATCAGGATTATCAAGACTAACAGATGGTCTTAGATCATTAACATTTTGTCCAAACTTAATTGATTCATCTGTAAATGGTGATACATTTGCAGAATTCAAGTATCCCAATACAGTGATGTCGTATACTCCATCCTGTGCAGATTTCTGGAATCTCTGCACCTCTTCTTGTGAGAATATTTGATAATCAGATCCAAAATCTTTTCGTGTGAAGAATGGACTAAATGTACGACCAGATCCAACAATTGTTCTATCTACCTGAGTATAGGGAATCGTTGTTATTTTTGTAATTTGACCAGGATCTGTATTCAGTCCGACTTTGAATGTTTTAGGATTGTCTACATCACTGATAACAAAGGTTCTATTGAATCCAAGATTATCAACACCTAAAGTATTATTAGCACTCTTGATTCTTTTTATTTCTACAGGTTGACCAACAAGAAGATTGTGAGGTTGTTTTGTTGTGATAACACCTACATTACCAGACCATGATGCTGTTATAATACTGTTATTTGTTCTTGCGTCTGTGTCTGATGTCAGAGAAGCATCACTATCCTGAAACTTACTATCATCTATAACACTTCCACTATCTTGGAAAACAAATCCATTGACAGGTTCAGCAGCAAGTGTTGAACCTTCTGGAATTGAATACCTAAATCTATAAATTTTCTCTAGATCAACTCTTCCATCAGATTTTCTTTTTATAGTGGTAACTGGTGTCTCTGGAGCAAGTGCTACAGCATTGTCTGTAATTGAAGTTGATAATCCATTACCAGTATTGACATTGATGTACCATCCCCCTGCAGTATCATCATATTGAATTGGGTGACCCTCATCGCCAGGTTTCTTATCCTCTACAGTAGATACAATAGTAAGTTTTCCACCAAGATTATTGATTCCACTGATAGCATTTGCATTTATAGCAGCATTTCTACTTGTAGCTAACTTTAATTGGTGTGTGCCAATACCAGTAGTAACAGCAAAATACTTTCTATCATTTTCAAGACCATCTGGGAGTGATCCATTCTCAGATATAACTCTTACAGATTCACCTGGTAGAAGTTGGTGAAATGTTTCTAAAGTGAATATATTACTTGTAATACTATTGATACCAGAATTTTGACCAACTCTTACCTCTTTTTTACCAGACGCTCCTGTATCAGGTATTTGTGGCGTAGGCATCAAAATGTTTGCAGTTTGCTCTACATTATTGATCAAGCAAGAAAGTTGATCTCCTACCTTATTACCAACTATAAATGTTGTGGCTCTATCAGTTGGTGGATTTCCCTTACTTGTGAACTTACTAATGAATAATTTTGTATCACCAGACGTAATTGTTGTAAGTCCTGTTGCAATTGATAACCAATTTACTGTTTTTTCTTTTGCAACATTCTTCTGTGGTGGTATTATAGATGTGATAAAACCTTTATCATCTTTAGTAAACGCCTCATCTCGGAATCCTTTTGCCTCTAAAGCGAGTGCACCAAAGTTAGAGTTCGAGTTGGTTAGTGAGAAGTCAGCACCAGATTCAGTAACAAAATGTTTTGCATAACCTATAGCAAATACTGAAACAAGTTGTAAACCTGCCTTGTTTGAACCTTTTATATGAAAGTTCTCGAAATCAGGTTTGAATCTAGCAAGACTATCAACATGAAGTGTTGTTGATGATCCTAACGTTGCTTGATCCTCATAAACACCTGATGTAGTATTATATTTTACGAATGCATTATCATCTTTCTGCAATCCAATACCAGTGAATTGAGCAGCAAGCATAGACTTGAATCCAGTTGCCTTACTACCATCTGCATGAAGTCCATTCATACCAAATACTGATCTTACAGTACAGTTGAATATGTAAGGTGAAGCAGATGCAACTGTGTCACTTTCTGGAACAACAGTTGGGTTTATACCAGTAAGATTTGGTAATGCTGTGGTGGCAGGTGTGATTGATAATGAGTATGTGAATGTCTTATCATTGATAACCTGTGCAACCACATGAGTGCCATCATACTCATCACCATTATTACCACTTGCATTGACATCACTTATAAGAACTGCTGTTCCTTTTGCTAAATTATGATTCTCTTTTGTAATTACTGTAACAATTTTAGTGGCGTTTACGTCTGTAGAATTTGCACCAGAGAAAATATCCTCAATTTCTATCGCACCTATCTGTGATACAGGTCCGACAATCTTACTCTCTTCAGCAATTTTTTGAAAATCTTTATTTGCTGGATAAACTGGTAGACCACGACCAGAGTTAGAACCATATGCTCTTGTTAACTTAGCATAGTACATGTCTAAGTCAGTGTTACCACTACTACCTACTTGATTGACACCATCTGCATACTCGAAGCAGGTAAGTTTGTGATGTGAATAATTTGGGTTATATGTATTTGATGTAAAGTCTCTAAAAACTCTATCAGCAGGGTCGCCATCGAATAAAGTAAATCCGAAGAAGAAACATCCACCAGTAACTCTGAATATCGCTGTGCTTGGTATATTGTTATTGTCAGGTTGAGGTATGTATTTTGGTCTTATTTTTGTTTTTCTAAGGTCTGCACCAATAATAGATGTACCTCTTGGTAATATAACTCCTCCCTCTACTGAGTTGAATATATGTAAAACATTTGACGGATCTTGAATGTCAAAATTAGTTCCTATTGAGAATTCTGATATGGATTGTGCACTTCCATTAACATCTGTGATATTACCTGCTGTGTCAATACGATAACCTGGTCTATTATCAATAAAGTGTACACCAGTTGATACATGAATTGTTGTCTTATCAAATCTATCGTTATCCTGACCTGGTTGATATGAAAATCTTGCTGACTCAATCAGTGCTCTTTGTATCGTTCTGAACGGACGAGTTCTAGAATTACCTCTATTACTAACGTCATCCGTTGCATCAAGTTCCTCTGGATTAACGTATAAGACGTTACCCTGTACATTCTTTAGGAAATTTTCAAGTCTACTTAACGGCATTACCTATTCCTGACACCATTGCTTCAACTTATTTATACCCCTTTAGATTCGGGGAATTTTCTGAATCAGTGGTACAAGATCTGTTTCAACCTTTTGTACTATATCATCTATAATATTGATGTCTATATCCATGAATGGTGGAGTGATACCTAAAAGTCTAAGGAGTCCATCAACAAACAAAGCAAGTGTAGTAAAACCGAGGATCATACTAATGACAGTAGCATCCCTATTATGTTTTGCCATTGACTCTTCATCAATGCGTCTTGCTTCATCAACAGCATCCTTTATTAGTTTGTCAACTTCTGGTTTGGTATAGAATTGACCCACCACTGGAATGTTATGAAATTTTATATCTGACAATGGAAACTTTACCTTAGACATATACTACCTCTATCTCCTTATCTATATTTGATGCCATCTTTGCAACCTCTAAAACTCTCATAAATTCATCAGTGGTCTCACAATTCAACTCTTGCTGTCCACCATCCGAACCATACACTTTGAACCGTCTAGATGTAACAGAGATCTCCAATCTATCAACATACTCGTCTTCAAATTTTGGGAATGGTTCCATGATAATTATGTAAGTCTCTACAGTCTAGCACTTTATGTATCAGATGTAAACCAAATTCCGTCATCCTTGACTTGATGATCTG
>Ga0163110_10001742_pt1 | contig 11070 bp, 9 predicted proteins | sample CRUFie1St17metaG_FD_108703 | JGI IMG/M metagenome (GOLD analysis project Ga0163110, IMG submission 108703) | Marine microbial communities from the Costa Rica Dome - CRUD Field 142mm St17 metaG | ecosystem: Environmental > Aquatic > Marine > Oceanic > Photic zone | place: Costa Rica: the Eastern...
AAGATAAAAAAAGAACAGGGTTACAGCTAGAGTCATTATGAGTCAAGACATCACCATTAGCGCCGACGGCGTAGAACAGCTCCCCATTCGAACCTTCACTGAAGATGCTTATCTAAATTACTCAATGTACGTCATCATGGATCGTGCATTGCCTAATATTGGTGATGGCTTAAAACCAGTGCAGCGTCGAATTATCTACGCTATGTCAGATTTGGGCCTAAGCGCCACAGCCAAATATAAGAAGTCGGCACGTACCGTTGGTGATGTGTTGGGTAAATTCCACCCACACGGTGACTCAGCGTGTTATGAAGCCATGGTGCTAATGGCCCAGCCTTTTTCCTATCGTTATCCGCTGGTGGATGGTCAGGGAAACTGGGGAGCTCCTGATGATCCTAAATCTTTCGCTGCGATGCGTTATACAGAGGCGAGATTGTCGAAGTTCAGCGAAGTCTTGCTGCAAGAGCTGGGGCAAGGGACGGTTGACTGGATCCCGAACTTTGATGGCACATTACAAGAACCTAAAGTGCTTCCTTCGCGTTTGCCACATATCTTATTAAACGGTGTGACAGGTATTGCAGTTGGCATGGCCACGGATATCCCGCCTCATAACGTAAGAGAGTTAGCCAACGCCTGTGCGCATTTACTGGATAACAGTAAAGCCGAGCTGGCCGATATTTTGGAATTAGTCCAGGGGCCAGATTACCCGACTGAAGCTGAAATTATCACGCCGAAAAAAGACATTCAAAAGATGTACGAAACGGGCAAAGGCAGCATTAAAATGCGTGCCGTTTACCACACCGATAACGGTGATGTTGTGATTACTGCCCTACCCCATCAGGCTTCTGGGGGCAAAATCCTTGAGCAAATAGCGGCACAAATGCAAGCAAAGAAATTGCCGATGGTAAGTGACTTGCGTGATGAGTCTGACCATGAAAACCCTACGCGACTCGTGATTACCCCGCGCTCTAATCGCATCGATGTTGATCAGTTGATGCAGCATTTATTTGCGACCACCGACTTAGAAAAGAACTATCGCGTTAACTTAAACATGATTGGCTTAGATGGCCGCCCTCAAGTTAAAGGCCTCGCGGCGATTCTTAAAGAGTGGTTAACTTTCAGAAAAGATACGGTGACTAAGCGCCTTCAATACCGCTTAAATAAAGTGCTGGCGCGTTTACATATCTTAGAAGGTTTGCTCGTTGCTTTTCTGAATATTGATGAAGTTATCGCCATTATAAGGAATGAAGATAAGCCAAAACCCGTGCTTATGGAACGTTTTGGTCTTAGCGATAAACAAGCCGAAGCGATTTTAGAATTGAAGTTACGTCATTTGGCGAAACTGGAAGAAATGAAAATTCGTGGCGAGCAAGAAGAGCTTGAAGCGGAACGTAAAAAACTAGAGCAGTTGCTGGGCTCTGAGCGTCGACTAAAAACGCTTATTAAAAAAGAAATTTTGGAAGACGCAAAGATTTACGGTGATGAGCGACGCTCTCCCATCGTAGAACGAGGCGAAGCCAAAGCGCTTTCAGAGAAACAGTTGGTGCCGTCTGAGTCTGTGACGGTTGTGTTATCTGAGAAAGGCTGGGCGCGCTGTGCCAAAGGGCATGATGTGGATGTTGAAGGCTTGAGTTATAAAGCTGGTGACAATTACCAAAGCTCGGCGAAAGGTCGAAGTAATCAGCAAGTGGTTTTCCTCGATTCATCCGGACGCGCTTTTGCGTGTGATGCGCATAGTTTGCCTTCGGCAAGAAGCCAAGGCGAGCCTTTGACTGGGCGCTTTAATATTGTTGCTGGGGAACAGTTCGATCACGCTATTATGGCAGAGGATGAGCAGAGTTATCTTATTGCTTCTGATGCTGGTTATGGTTTCATTGGTCGCTTTAGCGACATGATCAGTAAAAACAAAGCGGGCAAGGCCTACTTGTCGTTACCGCGCGGTGCAAAGGTCATTAAGCCGACACCGGTATTAAAAGTGGATACCGATTATTGTTTAGCCATTTCCAATGAAGGAAGAATGCTGATGTTCCCGCTAAGAGATTTGCCTGTGCTTGGCAAGGGGAAAGGGAACAAGATAATTAATGTGCCGAGTGGACGCGTACAAACAAGAGAAGAGTTTGTTAAGATCTTAGCTGTTGTGCCAGAAGGCGCTTCTGTGAAGCTAACAGCAGGAAAACGTTCAATGACGCTGTTGCCTAAAGATTTGGAATATTATCGAGGTGAGCGAGGTCGTCGTGGAAGTAAATTGCCTCGGGGTTTGCAGCGTATCGACGAAATCGAGATCGATGCAAGTGCGGTTAGTCCTTCTGATGTAGAAGCGACGAATAGCGTTATACCTGAGCCCGATCTGCATGAAGGCGAGCAAGTAAACATGCTCGATTTAGATTCCCCCGAAGAGTAAATCCATTTAGATGCAGGTGAAGCACATAGCCTGCATCATTTTCTTTCCTAAATGAGTGCCATTTTTAAACCTTTTAGAAAATCAGGCTTTGTGCTGTCCCTTCCCCTATATATCTCTTTTTATTACTAATTTTCCGGTCTTGTGTAGACAAAATAGCATAAGGTATAAGAGAGTAATTGGTTAATAAGGGATAACATTGGGTTATCGTTTGAGGTAAGATTATGTCTTAAGGTAAAAAATATACAAATTTTTCCTTGGGAAATACACCTCCCTTTATATAGAATGCTTGCGTTAAAAGTTTGCCAGGAATAAGACATTGAACGAAAAAGAATTTGGACAGTGGATAAAATCATTACGCGCGCCCCACATTACTCGGGTTGCGATGGCAAAGAAGTATGAGTGCCATCCTAATACACTTAAATCTTACGAAAACTCAGGTAGGTTGCCTGATGTGGATTACTTACTCGCTCTATCAAATGAGACGGGTTACGATTTCCGCGAATTAACCAAACAGCGTGTTATTGCGCGATTCGGTTCGAATAACATCCTTGACCTAAAAACAGTTTTGCAGGTTTGTGAAGGAACGACCGAATACAGTGCTCCTAATTTACCGCCGCTTCACCACGACTGGTCTGCGGAAGGAGACACAATGGAGCCCACGATCAAAGAAGGGGCTCGCGTTGTTTATGATAGCAGCGAAACCGATCTTACAGATGGTCAGATGTATGTTTTGCGTATCAATGAAACACAATGCATCAGACGTATTCAAATCACTATTGATGGTGGAATCAATCTTATCTGTGACAACACAAACTACCCTGTGCAGTCTTTGCCTAAAGAGAAAGCGGGAATGTTAGATATTATTGGTCGAGTCACTTCTGTAACGAATAGCTTCTAAAAAGCGGTAAGCTTGGTGATGTGTCAACGTCACTCTTTGCTGCTTTAAAGAGTGTCGGTGTTCAGGTTTGCGAAATTGAAAACAAACCTGAACACGTCGGAGACTAAAGTTCTAGTTCTTGCCCTGTAGCATTTCGCTGCATAACAGCATTCATTAGTTTATGGCAGTCAAGCCCGTAGCCACGGCAGAGTTGTAGAAACTGATTAATGTTAGGAGCTCCTACGTTCTTTTCCCAATTCATAATAGTTTTGCGTGTTTTCACGCCTGCGAGTTTTGCTGCCTCTGTGATAGTTAAGCCAGCACGTTTACGAATTGTTTTTAAATCTTCGCCTTTGATATACATTTCACACCTCACCAAACTTTCTTTTTAAACCCAAAAACGGAACTAGAACTGCTGAAATTATTGTTGTTATAGGGGTTAGTAATACGTCCGTGTTTTTTATGACAATTTTGATTCCTGTACTAAGCTTGTCATTTATATTGTTATTAACGTCGATATATGGGCTGAGCAAATGCTGTTTTCCCACTGCTCCTTGCTGGTTGGATGCAGGCTTTCCGGGATTAAATAGACAATAAAATGTCCTCTCCGGTGATTGGATGTGCATGTTCTTCCTCGTCGTTGTTATACATTGCCCAGCAGCGATTGAATGTCGCTTAGGGAAGCGAATTTGAGATAAGTAGGCTTTAACCTCAAATCGCCTAAAAGATGAAACAAATTCCACAACCGATGTGACTTACAAAATCATACTGACCACGTTCGGATGTGAGGTACCCATCGAAATCAGTTCTTTTTGTATATCCCTACTACTGGTACTAAACATAACCAACGGTAGATCTGATTTTTGCCCATATGAAGTATTGAAAGTCGTTTGTTCAACAAAATTTCAGGCCTTCACGGCATATTTCAGATCTTCTTGTTTTAATATTGTTTAATTTTTGGTTAGTATTTTTAGCATCCATGTGCTACTTTTTTGCTGTCTGTCACAAAGATTTTGCCACGAGATACACTTCGCAAATGGAACTGATGGTTCAATAATAGAACTAATGGTTAATTTTTGTAAAGGGATTTATGCCCTTTGGATAACATTTATCGCGATTTTTTCGTCAATGTGTGAGTTTTCACGAAAACGAATATGGTAAAAAGTCTGCTTTCTTCATTTGGTTTGTTAAGCGACAAAGTCAGGAGTGAAGCCGGATAGCGCCGTATGACAAAGCAAATGGTTTTGCAATTTTCTAGAAGGAGTGAAAATTTTCGAGGCGTGGGAGTGAAATGGTAAATTTAGTGATATATGACTATCGTGTTGCCGAAAATTCGTTGTGATCGGGTTCTCACTCCAGCTGACGCCTCTCCTTCTTCTTATAATAAATTTAAGGCATGCATGAGCTGTAATATAGTAGAGTTGGAGAGGAATAAACCATCAGGCAAAAAACCGTAGGTGTGGGGTTCGAGGAGAAGTAAAGCAGGCATTCACAGTTCCACTTAAACCTGAGAACTACCCACTTTCACTAGGATGATGCTTTTAGCTTTTCCTGACCTGTCTGTCTCACACCGAGCTCTCTGACAAATGCATGGTACATTTGTTGAGGAGAGGTTGATTCTCTAAGGGAGATGAGATTAAACACCGCAGCTTGCTCTACAGCTTCTATAAAGGCAGATTTTAAGTCGTCGTCAGATAACTGAAATTGAGACGCCGAGGAATGGCTCTGTCCTTGGCTTTCAATATCTTCTAAACCATAAATCAAATAGTTAATTGACCTTTTGGTTAGTCTTACTAGATGGATCAGATTATCCCAATCAGGAAATGATTGTCCGTTTAGCCACTTATGAAAAGTCTTCTCTGAAAGATGAACGCCAACCGCACCATAATGGTTCTGTAATTGTTTAGGGCGTCCTCGACTTTTCCAACCTAGGGAGTCGAGAGCATGATGAAGACGCTCTGCAAATTTAATCTTTGAATTACTTTGCACCATGAGTTCCATATTAACCCTATTGGTAGAAAATGTCTGTAATTAATTTGAATCAAAAATATCTCTTAAATTAGCGCAATTTTGAATTGTGAATGTAATCACCCAAAACCTGATATTTAAATCGACGGAATTTTCAGAACCTTGAGTAAAACACCGTTAAATTACCAAACAAGTGCAAATATATTATCCGTAAAGTTACAGGGGTGAAAGGAGTACCCGTACTGATAAGTAATTGATCTTTGTTTATTGGCTATTCGCTAACTCTCTTCATAAACTCTAGTTAATAATGAAAGAAGTGAGGCGATATAAAATGAAAAAGAAACATGGAAAAGAGGCTGAAGATGCAGGTATAGACATGACGCCTATGTTAGATATTGTGTTTATCATGTTAATTTTCTTTATTGTGACGACTTCTTTCGTAAAAGAAAAAGGGCTAGAGGTTAATCGCCCTGAAAATACTAATCAAACAAACACCAAATCAAAGACGGTTTCCATCTTTATCAATGAGAATGGCATGATATATATGAATAATCGCCTTATTGATAGGGAGCGGGTTAATGCTAATATTCAGCTTTTCCTTGCTGAGAACAATACTGACAGCGCAACGATTAAGGCTCATGCGAAGGTAGAACATGGTGTTGTTGTGGCTGTGTTAGATCAAGCAGCCGAAGCAGGGTTGAATAAATTGTCAGTTGTTGTGGATAAATAGTTACTCGTTCAATGGTTGGTATTTAATCCAAATAAAAAATTTACCGAAAAATTTGCCGAGCTATTAGTAACTTAATACCTGCAGGCAGAATCACCTTGATTTCTAATATTGAAACATATTTACCGTTTGTTATTCTAGCTCACCCTAAAAATTTACCCATCAGCATTGATAGGCTTAGGGTGTGAAGTTTATACGAGAATAAAGAAAAGTTTTTAGGTTTCAAATTTTAACGTTTTTGAACTTGCAATACTCCCGCAATTCTCCATTGGACAACAGCGTCCTTTTATTCATTCGAAAGATACTTTTGATTTTCTTTAAAATGAATAGTTTTATAAATTTGAAAATAAAATGTGAAACTTTCATATTTTTTATACGTGTTTCTTATATGTGTCAGATATAACCTTTGAGTTTTGACTTTCTTGCAAATTAACCAAGGTAAATTAAATATCGGGTAGGCAAAATTATGACTGACTTAGGTAGAAAACCTGTTGCTGTGGTTAAAGTAAGTGGTGATGCGGTAATAGACAGAACCGAGCTAAAAGGACTGGTTGATAACGTTAAGGAGCTTATCGAAAATGATTGGGATGTGGTACTGCTGCATGGTGGAAGAGAGCAGGTCTCGTTAGCGCAAGGGCTATTAGGACGAACACCTGAATTTGTGGGTAAACGCAGGGTAACTCATGAGCCCGATTTACAAGCGGTTAAATTTGCAGTGGTAGGTGAGGTAAACGTCGATCTTGTATCAGCCCTGCAAGGTGCTGGTATTAATGCGTTTGGCTGTCACGGTGCGTCTGGTCGTATGATAGAGGCTAAGCGAAGACCACCTAGAGTAGTAGACGGTCAAGGAAGTAAAGCCATTGATTTAGGCTTTGTGGGCGACGTAACGAAAATTAATAGCAAGCTTATTCAAAACTTATTGTACTCCCATGTTGTTCCAGTGATTGCAACGTTGGGTATAGGTCAACGCGGTGAAATTTACAATATTAATGCGGATACGACTGTTGTGGAAATTGCACGGGCTATCCATGCTGATTTATTGTTGCTAACGACCTCGGAAGGTGCCATTTACCGAAATAGTTCTGATCCCAGCACGCGAATTCAAGAAATGACACGAAGACAATTCACGAATTTGATTGATACTGGCATTGTTGCAGGTGACATGGTGCCTAGGGTTGAGGAAGCAATGGAGCTACTCGATCATACCGTTGAAGCCATTGCGGTGGTTTCTGGAAAAGAACCTAATTCGTTTATTAATATCGCGGATGAGAAAGGCCGAAGTGGCACACGTATTACGGGATAACCTGTTCTAATACAAATAATGAAGCGCTATGGTTAGACTTATTCAGTAGATAATCGTTTATTCGTGATATAAAAAAATGGCTTACCAATGGTAAGCCATTTTTGTTTGTGCATTTGTTTTTGTGATATGCGAGTAACCGTTTTGGTTACTCGAAAGTAAACAAGGGCAGAGGGAAGTAAACTACATTTTTAAGCCAGGGCTTAATTTCTCTGGTAGTAACACTTCATCCAACTGAATCGTTGCAACAGGGTATGAACAATAATCGGCAGCGTAATAAGCACTTGCACGATGGTTACCACTGTCGCCTATTCCGCCAAATGGTGCAGCACTGCTTGCGCCAGTGGTTGGACGGTTCCAGTTAACAATGCCCGCTCTTGAGCGTTTTACGAATAAGTCAAACAATGCGCGATCGTCACTAATCAAACCTGCTGACAAACCAAAGGCGGTATTGTTGGCTTCTTTAATTGCTTCATCCATTGTGTCGAAACGGATCACTTTAAGCAAAGGCCCAAAGTGCTCTTCATCCGGCATTTGGCTAACAATGTTAGTCACGTCAAGAATACCAGGTGTTACAAAACCTGTGTTTTCATCTAAATGCTTCAGCTCTACCAGTGTTTCAGCACCTAGCTTGACTAAACCTTGTTGCGCGCTAGTCATCATTTGAGCAGCATTAGCAGAGATCATCGCACCCAAGAAAGGTTGATCTTCAGCGTCATAATCGCCAACGGTCAAGCCTTTTGTTACTTCAACCAAGCGCGCTAAGATTGCATCACCCTGTGCTGATTTTTCAATAAATAGGCGACGAGCACATGTACAGCGCTGGCCAGTTGTAATGAAAGCGGACTGAACGATATCATGAACGGCTGCCTCTGTATTGGCTACATCTTTAACGATGAGTGGGTTATTGCCGCCCATTTCTAACGCTAAGATTTTGCCAGGGTGCCCAGCGAATTGTTCATGTAGCAACTTGCCAGTACGCGAACTACCAGTGAAGAATAAGCCATCAATGTTAGGGTGACTAGCAAGTGCTTTACCTGTTTCTAGGTGACCCTGAACGAGGTTTAATACCCCTTTAGGAATACCTGCTTGTTCCCAGAGTTTTACTGTTTCCTCTGCTACTTTAGGCGTGAGATCGCTTGGCTTAAATACTACGGTATTACCCGCGATAAGCGCTGGAATAATATGCCCGTTAGGTAAGTGCCCAGGAAAGTTATATGGACCAAATACCGCCACTACACCGTGTGGTTTGTGCATCAATACCGCTTTGCCAGCAGGCATTGGGTTTTCAACAGTCCCTGTACGTTCGTTGTATGCGCGTACGGAAATGGCAAGCTTGCCAATCATTGCGCCGATTTCAGTGGCAGATTCCCAAACAGGTTTGCCCGTTTCTTGAGCAATAACGTGAGTGAGCTTCTCTTTGTTTTCGCCAAGAAGATCGACGAACTTTTGGATAATCGCAATACGATCGTCCACGTTAAGGTCTGACCATGCTTCGAAAGCGTTTCTCGCGGCTTCAACGGCCGCATTGACTTGGGCTTCACTAGCGGATTTTGCAGACCAAATTTCTTGGTTCTTTGCAGGATCTAGAGAGTTGACGTCATGGCCTTCACCAGATAGCCACTCACCTGCAATAAAATGTGCTTGAGTCATGTTGTTACCTCAACATGTGATGGGAGCGAAGCGAATGAAATCGCCTTCTAAAACACCTAGCGCTTGTGCTGCAGTTTTAGAAATACTCACCTTCTGATTGTTTTCATCGATTTCAACGTTAAGCATGGTGCCACGGAAATCGTTCAATTTAGTATTAATAGCAAAGTGTGTTTGCGTGTCGTCGCTAATAGCATCGGAAACTTCTACCTGCATTCTAAGGCTATTTCGCACGGTTCTGATGTTGGCAATTTTTGCTTCAACACTAGGACCTGCATCAAAAATATCGACATACCCCGATTTGGTAAAACCTTCGGCTTGCAATAATTTGAGTGCTGGACGCGTTTTTTCATGCACTTCGCCAATAACCGCTTGCGCTTCTTTGCTCAATAAGTTGACGTAAACAGGGTACTTAGGCATCAGTTCAGCAATGAATTCTTTTTGCCCAACACCTGTTAAGTAGTCTGCCGTTGGAAAGTCTAAAGAGAAGAAGTGCTCTTCTAGCCATTCCCAGAATGGAGATGAGCCATTTTCATCACTGACCCCTCGCATTTCCGCAAAGATGGTATCCGAGAATAAGTGGCCGTGTTCTGCAACAAAAAGGAAACGGAAGCGAGATAACACGCGTCCGTTGTATCCCGTGCGGGCTTTTTCTCGCAAGAACAATGTACAAATTTCTGACATGCCTGTGTAATCGTTACACAGTGTCAGCGTTTCGACGGTATTGTGAACGTTGAGCTCTCTTGATGAGTGTACAACTTTACCGTGGTGGTAAGAGTAGAACGAATCATCTAAGCCAACGGCGGCTTCAATACCACTGGTGCCCACCACCTCATTCGAAGCGGCGTCTTCCATTACGAATAAATACAATTCGCTGCCGGGTTTTTGTACATCTTGTTTCGCAAAAGACTCGACTGAGCGTTTGATTTTGCCAAGTAACAACTCATCGTTGTCCGGGAGAGATGTAAAACCCACGCCGGATTCAACGGCGACGCTACGAAGCGCGTCGAAGTCGTCCTGTTTGATAGGGCGAATAATCATCATATCAAGCGGTCCTATAAGACGTTAACAATTAACCTTCTACAACTTTTGCTACAGCTTTAGCAAAGCGAGCCATACCTTCTTTGATGTCTTCATCTGGAATGATGAGAGAAGGAGCAAAGCGCACAACGCTCGCGCCTGCAACTAAGCACATTAGCTGTTGTTCAGTTGCTGCATCTAAGAATTCGCGTGCACGACCTTGGTATTCGCCTTTTAACGCAGCACCTAACAATAGACCTTGACCACGTACTTCTTCAAATACGTTGTATTTGGCATTGATCGCTTCAAGTTCCTCGCGGAATAACGCTTCTTTATGCTTAACGCCGTCTAGTAATGCGCGGTCATTAACGATATCGAATACTTTTTCTGATACGGCACACGCCAATGGGTTACCGCCATATGTACTACCGTGAGTACCCACTTTTAAGCTCTTTGCAATGTCAGCTGTTGTTAGCATTGCACCGATAGGGAAACCGCCACCTAACGCTTTTGCAGTGGTTAAGATGTCGGGTGCTACGCCAAGGCCCATGTATGCGTAAAGCTCACCAGTACGACCTACGCCAGATTGAACTTCATCAAAAATAAGCAATGCATTGTGTTGGTTACAAAGCTCACGCACGCCTTCAACAAATTCTTTTGTTGGGCTGATGATACCGCCTTCACCTTGAAGCGGCTCCATCATGATGGCACACGTTTTGTCTGAAATAAGCGCTTTTACGCTGTCTAAATCGTTGTATGTTGCATGAACAACATCTGCAGGCTTAGGACCAAAACCGTCAGAGTAAGCAGGTTGACCGCCAACGGTAACTGTGAAGAAAGTACGGCCGTGGAAGCCTTGTTTGAATGCGATAATTTGGCTTTTTTCTTCGCCGTGGTTATCAAGTGCCCAACGGCGCGCTAGCTTAAGTGCTGCTTCATTTGCTTCTGCGCCTGAGTTACCGAAGTAAACACGATCAGCGAACGTTGCGTCTACGAGTTTTTTCGCTAGACGAAGAGCAGGTTCATTGGTAAATACATTACTAAGGTGCCATAGCTTGTCACCTTGTTCTTTTAATACTGAAACCATTTCCGGGTGGCAGTGACCAAGGGTATTAACCGCGATACCGCCA
>Ga0163110_10001743_pt1 | contig 11066 bp, 21 predicted proteins | sample CRUFie1St17metaG_FD_108703 | JGI IMG/M metagenome (GOLD analysis project Ga0163110, IMG submission 108703) | Marine microbial communities from the Costa Rica Dome - CRUD Field 142mm St17 metaG | ecosystem: Environmental > Aquatic > Marine > Oceanic > Photic zone | place: Costa Rica: the Eastern...
AGTTGATATTCAACCTCACCTAAGGCCTCATTGACCTTATTTCGCATTGCCTGTTGTATTTTATTCATAAACATTATATATTAAACAAAAGATTTCAACAATCCTGACACTAATATAATTAAACCCACTGCATTTAACATAATGAGTGCTCTATCCTTCCATAATATACTGACAATCAACCATCCGAAGATACCTACGGTTGAAAGATACAGGTCATAGATTTGATATGCAGGTTCTCCTGTGGCACGCATAGCCATCGCCAGAACGACAATAATGCTTGAACCCCACTTAGTATACCATGCAACCTCTTCTCGTATTCTCCTGCGTGTTTCCTTGTCGCCAGTGACTATTCTCCACCTACTTTCACTCATGTATTATCACCATCAGTGTAAGTAACCTTGTCTTTACGGAACAAACTAAACGCTTTCCGTTGCTGGAACAGTGCAATTATACCCAAAAAAAATTTTTTCATGCGACTCCTTGCAATTTGATTACATTATCCGATGAGTCAAAGTCAAATTCTAACTGTTCCTCATCACCTTCGTCTGGTTCATCTTCATAAACCAGTGTAAGAACGAGTTGTCCATCGACATTATGCATGGAAAACAGCGTTCCTTCTTCGATTCCGTGAGTTTTCATGAAGGATTCTGCATCTAACTCTTCGTCAAATGCGATTTCCTCGTATTCCTCACCATCAATCGTAGTAAACTTATAGTCAATATAAGTCATATTCTTCATATTTTGGTTTCCTTCTGTCATTTTACCCAAAAAAAATTTTTAAATGAGAGTCTTAGGACATCCCGATGCCTTAACATCAGTGGACCAACGCCGAGGATTTCACATGGACTGTTTGCCACGCACACTCAGAGTCATTCTAAGACGCTGTATGATACCCCTACACCCTATGTGCAGTGGATGTGGGGGACTTTCTCATTTCCCCCATGGATGTTCAGTAATCAACTCCGTAGACTTTCACATATGCATGATATATTACAGGTAACTCTACGGTGAACCCTACAATACATTCCATTATACTACATGGATGCAGTCTATGTCTAGTGGAAAACCTTCGCAACACCTCCGATAACAATAGAGTCGATATCTATATCACCTATGATATTCATCTCCCCTCGTGATAACACACTGGCGTTCATCAGTTCCCATGAATCGTTCTGTAATGGACCTTTATCCATTGCAAGTTGCATCTCTTTACTATTAAGAGGTATGTCTACTGGTATATTAGTAGCGATGTGAACCCCTCTAAGACCGTTTATCATTTATATACTCCTTTTCTCACTATGGATAGGATATCAAAATATGTGACCCATTGTCAACCCCTATCAACCACTTATATACAGTAGATATAAGAGGAGAAGGAACTCGTCAAGCACCATAACTCCTATCAGTATTCTCATCATCAATTTCATGTTCTTCTCCCACGATATAATGGTAACAAAAAGTGGGGGTCATTGTCAACCCCTCTCGTGCCCCTTGACAAACTCTCTCGATTTATACATAGTCCTGCTTCTCTCGACCACATCAAGGTATTCAGAAATATTCCGCTATTCTCCTAGTCACATAAATACGAATATATTACACACTTTAACACACTTCTGCACACTAATATATTATGAACCTATTTGCACTACTCAATAAAATATTCAAACCCTCACGGAAACAGGCATTAGCGCATAAAGAAACTGCGTTTAGTGTAGGGAGTGGATTAGTCACACAAGCACCTCTCATGGTGTTTCTCATGTGGTTTATGCGTGAGATTCTTCTGATACAGGATTGGTGGGTATTATCTATCACTAATGTAATTGCAATGACCATCGTATCGTATATAAGAGTCTATTATACTCGTATGTATTTCTCTGGTCGATATGATGATATAGAAGACACGAAGAACCATCGGAAACCATCTCTATAAGTCTTTGTCAAGTCACTTGACATCTATGTTGGATAGCGCTTTAAGTGTCTACGGAGGTGCGTTAGGTGTCTTCGGATAGCGCTTGTAGTATCTACGGACTCGTGTTATCCTATCCTTTTATTATAAATAGATGTATGGCATACGATTTCTTCCCTAAGACTACGAAAGAGATAGTCGATAAATTACATAAGAAGTTTCCCTCTGAGAATGTTGCGGAAATAGTTATGCTACATGAGCGCCTTAGACAGGCGTATCCTCAGGTCGAAACACCAATCAATATAGACTTAGGTCAAAAGAAAAAGGCGAATGTATCTCGTTATATAGAGAGTGAGACCAGTATTGCAAAGATTAATAAACTTGCAAATATTAATATATTAAAGTTAAAGTTCGGTAATGGAAGTAGTGGTAATAGAGGTGCAAACAATAGAGGTAATCTATTCGAACCTGAATTCGCTGATGATATACTTAAATGGTGGTCAGGTGATAAAGTGCGTTCACAGTCTAATCTAAAAGCGATAGAACATATAAACCAGGTGTATAATCTGCGTGAGTCTAGTTCTCTTAAAGTCGATGTAGTGGGTGGTGCAAATACACCTCGACCTATTGACTTTACTGGTTCTAATATCGTTCTGACAAATACAAAGGGAACAGGGACAGATGTCGGTGAATCAGTGACCGATGTGACATTACATACAGACAATGGTCCAGTTTATCTTTCATTGAAAATGGGACCTACTACGACATTCTTTAATGTAGGGATTCGAACCATATTGACACCACAAGAGATAGAGAATGGGCGTATCACTAATCGAAATGGGAAACGATTACTTGACTTATTTGGGATTGACCATGATAAGTTTTGTGCTGTATTCAAGGGTGGTAAAAATGATTTACCTTCATACAGTGGGATTGAAAGGGCGACCTATTCTAAATCTAAGATGAAAAAACTTCTAGAGTCTGGTATCGGTCATAATTACCATATCGTGCATAAACTATCAGGTAAAGTTCTATCGAAAGAAATGAGTAAGGCGATGATGAAAAAGAGTGCCGATGTCGGCACCCTTAAACTCTATTACGGTGGTAAGACTGGCGATGCAAGACGAATCAATATGGAAATGAAATCATCAGTTTATAAGTTCTCATTGAATATTCGTGATACACAAGGTAAAGACGGAAAACCTACTCGTCTGATGTGTGACTTCAAATATATCTAATTACAATAATCTCATTCGTGCCCAATAATCTTCATTCATTGAACATTTAGTTTCATCAAAGTAGACTAATGATGTTTGTTTAGTCATTGACCTATAGTCATGGTCCCATGCAATGTATTTTGCTTCAGGTTCACCACCAGTTCCTCTCCAGTTCGCCTCGATTGTTTCTCTTGACTCTTCGTATGCATCGATGAGTTCACCATTTTTTGTTCTATCACCACAATAGTATTTACCTACAGTCGCAGGTAACATTGGTAATACGAACTCATTGTATTCTCCCTCAATGAAATGCATGAATGTTTCATACTTAGAGATTACTTCTTTATCGAACATCTTCTTGGTCAATTCTTCATGGTCTTCATATACGAATTGGAAGAAATAAGGTAAGAACATAGTTGGTTCGGTTTTAGTCCAATCAAGTGCAAGATTTAACACTGCATAATTATTATCAGTGATAGATGCCTTATCTTCGTCTGATAATGTGTATGAAGTATGACTTGGGTCACCTTTATCTGGTAATGATGAATACATGATACCATGAGTCAATTCCATAGGAATACATCTTGGATGACAATACATCGTTTTATCATGTTCACCAAACAAATCATTTTTGAATACATTTCTGATTGCAAAACTTGGGTCGACACCCTCTGGTAATGGTTCTGCGGTAATGAATCTTGCAGGTGAATCATTGTTTGGGTCATCTGCCCATGGACCTTGTGCATCTACAAAATCTTGTTGACTATAATCACTTATAACCACAAATCGACATACTTGCATACCCTCATGCATAATTAGTCTTTGTTTATCCATATGCATTTTAAGATTGACGACATCTTGTGGTGTTGTCGTTGGGTCATCTTTCATGCAAACCGTAGCAAAATTAAATGCCATTTTCTATCTCCTCATTCGTGCCAAATCTTTGGCGTATTGTTTATCGTCTTCAAATACAGGTACAAGGTTTGATTTATGCATCGCCGCTATACCTAATAATCTGCGTTCACCTGTGTATTGCATCGGTTCAATCTTTGGTGTAGGATTACCATTCGACCTATTCGATACAAGACTAGGATATTCTTGTGCAACTTCTTTGACCACTTGTTCATATTGTCTTTGTTGAGTTGCGATTAATTCATTATATATAGTTCGTTTTGATTTAGTTGTAAATGCTTTGGTCTTTCTGCGTTTACCTGTCGGACCATATCTCAAACTACTACTTAAATTCAAATAACCCATGTATATAATTATACTATTACTTATCTATTCCTTCAACCACTTTTTTTTAGATAACATAGTTTATCCATCCTGTGATTGCATACTTGGTGTTCGTTAGAGGTGGATTACCTCTATGTATATGAGTGAACCCACCTGGCCAACATATGAATCGACCTTGTCTTGGCGGAACTCTTACACCTTGATACAAGAACTCAGTTTCACCACCTTCTTCTACATCGTTTAGATATATCATAAATGCAAGTATACTCGTTCTATCGTATCGTGATGAACCACCTTCAAAATGCCAGTTATGATATCCCTCACCTTGTCTTGTCTTCTGCATCTTCATCTGACTTACTTGTAAACCTGCATAAACACCTGTATCAACAAGTGGATATTTAATCTGCCATGATTCTACAATTTCATTCTGAACACAATCACCAATCGCCTGCATACCTTGATGCACCATTGGGTCACATTCAGTCCAAAAGACTGACTCGTCTTGTTGTGCAAGATTCATTGAACCCCAACTTCTTCTACTATGGGTTAAACCATGTTGTTCTAAATTGTCAAATTGTTCTATGCAATCTTGACATATATTTTCATCAAACATACCATCAATGATTCGTATATGGTCACCATAAGAGTCGTCCCATGGTAACTCTGGTCTTTGCATATACTCATCACTTTTCTCGTTGATTGATTTATCTTTGTTCCACTCGTCCATTCTTATTCTCCTGGTGCCACTTTACACTACAGTATGCATCGCACCATACATGTTCAACAACATTATTCACTATCGGTGAGTGATACTTCACTGTCTCCAGATTCAACTCCTTCTGACACTGACTGCATTCCACTATCATTCTCTTCTCTCCCAAACCATATCAATAGGACAAATCTTTGACCCTCATAGATTGGTTCTACACCATGCCATACCTTTGTTGAATTGTTAAAGAATGTAATGGTGCCTTGATTCTTTGCAATTAGATTCCCTTGCACATTGAGTTGACCACCTTTGAAGTCATCATTGAGTTGCATGATACATGTACCAAAGTCTGTATCTTCTGCAACATCTCTATGAAAAGGAAAAAATGAATCTTCTTTATAATGAACAATTTGTATGTATGTAATTCTTCTAAAATCAGGATGGTCTGGTATCAAATGACCCATGACATCCATAATCGCATGAAATTCTTTTGAGTCTGAGGCGATAGTTGCATGGTCTTTGTTATGGTCTGCCTCATATTTGTATGACAATCCTTGTTCTATTATCTCATCTGGTGCAGTGACCTCTGAGTTCTCATAGTGACAATCAGTAAATGGTAAACTAATGAATTGTTCTATGATATGGTCACACCCTATATCATTGATGATATTAGGTAATATAGTAATAAAGTCACTATGTCTTTCTATTTCAAATTGTTCACCAGTATATTTGTCTTGAACTATTTCAGTATGTTGTTCGTTTTTCTCTGGTTCTCCTGAACCTGAGAAACCTCCCATTTTAATTCCCATTGAAATCTCCTTGTGGATGATAGAAAGTCACTTGCGTGAATCTCCAATTGTCTAGATATTTATGGTAATTTTCGATATATGCACCATGCATACAATTACCAGGAAATATTACACATCGATTAAATTTGTGTGGTATAACTGTTCTTAGATTGAATCTCTCTTCTACAGGATATAATAGCGCCATGTTTTCATCGTTAGTAATCCATTCACCATCATATACTGCGGTACCACCATCTTCTTGTTTATCCATGTAAACTAACATATTGAGTGTTGATAGATGGTCAGGTGTATTCAGTTGAGAATCTATATGTGGATAATGTTGTAGTTTACTATCAAACACCTCAGCAGTTTTGAAACAGTTGAACTCATATAGTCTTGACCAATTGTAGTCACCTTTCCAAAAGTATCGTCTGCATAAGTCTAACAGTCTTTGATGTTCGTTCTCATATAGTCTAGTAGGATGACCAACCTTGTCTACTATTCTACAGTCGAAGTAATCTATACCATTGCGTGTGTTAGATTCTGAATTATATTTCCATAATGGATATTGTCTGTTGGTTAGGTGTTCGTATAAGTCTTCGGCGTTCTCATAGAAATCATCGATAGTCAAACAGAAACCATCAAAGGTGTGATTACTGAATGAACCTCTCATCTTATAGAGAATGTCTAAGTCTACTACTCTTTCGATATCATCAATACTATTCATATTCTAAAACTCCGTAATCAAAATGTTCGCCATGATGATATGATTCTAAATCTTCGGCGTGTTGTAAGTTAAAAGATATACTTATGCGTTCATACGATTCATTTTCTCGTGGGTGACCCTGTGGTACTGAGTGCATGAGATACGAAGGCCACAATAGAAAGTCACCATCTTCTGGAAAAAACTTGAAGTCTGTTTGATATGCAGGTGAACCTGTGAACTCATATTGTTCAGTTGGACCATCACATTGTCTATCATTACCAGATTGTGCATGAACTGATGCAGGATTAGGATTCCAAAACTTGATTGGTTCTGTTGTCTTATTCACATCAACATAATATGTGCCTGATAGTCTAGATTTTACATGATGATGAACTTCATGTTGGTGTGGTTCATTGTAAACATTCACCCATGCAAATAGATGTATGTCATGTCTACTGACATTACTAAAGTTTACATGATACTGACTTCTAACAAACTCAACATAGGTGTCCTTCATTTGATTCGCAAAATCAGTGAACCATGGTTGTCTATGAGTTTCTTCTCTTGCATCATGGTCAAAGTATGTGGTGTATTCTGTTAGTGGGTCGCCTTTTTGTAATGATGATACTATACTTCTACAATGATTTGCGACCTCTTTGTGGTCTAGGTTGACTTTACCTTGAAATATAGTTGTAGGGAACAATTGAACATAGTTCCCTCTGCATGGTGAATATGTATTTTTTGGTTTACTTGTTATCTGTATTGGTTTCATTCACGGTCACATTTCTATAATATATTACAACTTCTCCCAATTGTTTGATGTATCTCTTCAACTCTTGCATGTCTTCTGCCATGACTTTGTAATCACCGATAGTAGTTGCAACGAATAAGATTTCACCATTGTTCTGTTCTTTGATTTCATCCATGAACTTGTCATAGTATGTATAACCCACAGGCCAATCTGGATTCTCTCTCTCATCTAACTCACATACTTTTGGTCGTTTAAGTTCTTCTACACCATTCTCATCATATCTCTTAGGGTCGAATGATAATGACTTTCTACAAGGATTTACAATCTTTGCATCAGATACAACATACCATTTAGGTGCTGTCAATTGCACTGGTCTTGGTAAATCAGGTTGCATGATGTCAATCTGAATCGGTTTTGATTCTATCTCAATCTTTTTAGTAGGAAGTAATGAACAACCACTAATTGTTATCACTAGACTCAGGAACAGTAAGTTTGTATAACTCTTCTGTATCATCTTCTAAACCCTCCATAACTGCCTCTGAGGCGTTGTTAAATCTTAGTTCTATCATACCTGGTTTCTTTAGTGCAAGTAAATCTAGATTATGTCTACTGAATATTGCAAGATACTCTGCCTTCTCTTGTTCAATCTCTGCATTTCGTCTAGACATTTGCATAAGAGATTTACCTTGTTTCTCGTATGACTCTTTTAGGGCGGTCATCGCCTTTTGTTGTTCTTCTATTGCATACTCTAACTTGGTATTATTTTCTTTGAGAGTTTCATTCTGATTATACAAATAGAATGTAAGTAAACCCAATGCAACTACAAGACCAATTGTGAATTGATTCATAATTCATCCCCATAATCGTAGTCTTCTATAATAAAGTTCAGACCACCTGAACTTCTATACTCTACTACTTTGTTTTCATCATCTCTAAATTTAAGATGTTTTTCTTTCTGAACTAATATCTTCTTTGCAATAAACTTTCTATCATCTGCATCACCATAAACACTGTTGAATGATACAGTGACTTTATATCTAGTGGTGAACTTAGACTTTATCCAGTTATAGATGCTGATAGCCCATTTTTTTATCTTATTCATATTACTATTTAGTCGCCGTTTCTAAGAGATTTTAGGGCGTTTATGGTTTCTCTTGCACTAGTGTGAAGAATACCGATACCACCTGCATCTTCCCATGCATTGATGTTTTTTTCTCTATCATCAATTAAGACATTACCCTCAAATGCATAGGCAGCCTTTTGTGTACCAGTAAATGTGCAAGTCACAGGAATGGTTGGGTCAACATATCTCTTAATCCACTCATTCTTGTCATAAACTACTAACTCTCTGTTGACTGCACCAGCAGCAGTCAATATCTCCCATGGTGTTTCACAATGTCTGATGTATGCAATCAAGTCATACATATCAACCATTGGTGGGAGGTTTGCGAATAATCTTTTGTTTGTTAGTTCTTCTTTTCTATCGTCATATTCAGTGTGTCCTTTTGCATCATTAGTCAAAGGATGACCAATGTATTCTGGTGACTCAACTCCTTTCAAGAAGTCGGCAAGAACACCGTCCATATCAACAAAGATTCTTTTTACTTTTCCTTTCATCATGGTTGGATTATAGTCTTTTTTGGTGGTCATTGTCAAGGGTTGTTTCGAGTAAATATGCCTCTTCTTCGCACATAGGTTGACCCTCTAAAAACTGTCTGGCGTGAACCATTTCGTGGGCGAGAGTGATATATCTCTCTGAGTTTAACCTGATGTATATGTTGATGTATGTTCTCTTTCCGAGAGTTCTTGGGTGTTCTATGATACCCATTTGTGTGAATGATGGTGGTAATCTTTTGATGTTTATGACCGCATTGTGGTGGTCTATTTCAAGACTTTTAGATAGTTTTACTGCCTTTTCAAGTAGTAATCTGTTCTTGCAATAGATTTCCATAATATAAAGTCATAGTTTTAATCATCATCAATGTCATCGTACCAATAATCATCTATCTCTTCACCTGTAAAAATACATCTCTTAGGTTTGAGTTCTTCGATATCTAAATCGTCTTCGACTCTAACCTCAATTTCTGTATCAAGTTCTTCGGAATAGTATACTAGTTTAATCGCCATCGTAATCCTCGTCTAATTTTCTCTCACCAATAACTTCTTTCCAAAAGTTATCGAATGATTTTGCCTTACCATCGATTGTTGCAAAGGGCAATGGTTTCTCCTTGTCATCATGAAAATCTAATCCCTTAATATAGATTCTTACACCATGATAGTTGTGGTCAATCTGTTTCATAACATGTTTATATCTTTCAGACATAACATCTTGGTCTTTTTCTCTCGGAAGATATAAACAATACTCTGACATTATACAGTTCTATAACCTTCTGACCAAATCTCTAATTCGTTAAACCCACCAACATACTCACCATGTGCGGTGATTTGTGGAAAAGTTCTTGCAGTAGGAAACTTCTCTAACAACTCTTCTCGACCAAAGTCTACACCAAGTTGTTTGTAGGTATATTCATACCCTTTCTGTTCACATAATGCCTTCGCTCTATCACAAAATGGACATTGTGGTTTACCATATATCTCTATCATTAATCTAACTCCTGTTGAATAAATTTACCGATTGTTTCGATATCTGAATCACTTAACATACCAGCTTGTGCCCACATAGTTGAGGACATTGCACCGATTGTTTCTCTGTTTTTGTATGCATAGAGTCTATCTGTAATATACTCTTTTGTATGACCACTAAGTCTTGGGAATGCACCCATTCCTTGACCAACCTGACCATGACAGGCAGCACAACCTGCCCATAAACCTCTGATAGAACTGAATTCATCAGCACTTGCAATTTCTTTTTTCTTCTGTTCTATCTCTGCTGGTGTACCATTCAATGCAACATAATCTGCATAACATTGACCAGTGCAACCATGAACTCTTTCATAACCTTTGTATTCTAAGTTCTGATATGTTCCTGCAATGAGACCAACCATGAATAAAGAAATTACTACAATATATCCTTTCATACGATATGTTTCTCCCTATCTTTCTTGGCAGTATAAATTGTTCCTGTCTTTCGACCATAGTATGGTTCTCTTTCAAGTCCCTTTGTGCCTTCTTGACTGAATAACAATAGTGTTAGACAAAAGATACTCATCACTAAACCAAATGTGATTAATACTGCCTCAATCATAATTTTATTGCGAGTAATAAGAAAATCGCCAGCATGATGAAGTTCGCCATCAACATCAATAAACCTAGAATAGTATGATACCATATCCATCTAGTTTTGTATGCGTTCTCTATAGTTAAATCAGCTGGGTCAGGTGATTCAGATGCCTGTTTTTTTACAAGTTCATCTTCCTCTTTCGACCCCCATAATATTTGCCACCATTTGTTCATAATTTAAAATCCTGAAATGTGTCGTCACTGACATCTTGTTTAATACCACCAATGACATAAGATTCAATCTCTGTTTCTTGTGGGGCGTTCTGTAATCCTCTACTGTTCAACCAGTGACGAGTCCACGGTAAAGGATTGTTGGCAGATGATACATCGTATATTGGATTGAGACCAATCATTCTTAATCTCTTGTTTGCAATATACTCGACATACTTGTTCAATAGAGGAACTGATAAACCTATCATAGAACCATCTCTGAATAAAAACTCTGCCCATTCTTTTTCTTGTTCAACTGCATCTTCATACATTTTGTAAACTTCTGGTTCACAATCTTTCATA